>RCMY010004728.1_pt1 | contig 11995 bp, 4 predicted proteins | sample 2041341 | NCBI WGS metagenome assembly RCMY01 (sample SAMN09708234, study PRJNA481090) | Marine sediment metagenome, whole genome shotgun sequencing project.
TCACATACTGCCAAGCGGATTCCATCGGATCCGCCACTACGGGTTTCTCTCGAACACCAAACGCTGCGATTCGCTGACCCTTGCCCGTGTGTTGCTCGGTGCCGTGATACCAGTCTCCTCGTGCGATGACGATAACAGCGTCGATACGGTGTTTGCCTGCCCTGGATGTGGAGAACCGATGCTGATCATCGAGGTCTTCGAACGGCAACATCGGGCACGAGGACCACCACTGACATCATGAGCCGCACAATCCACGTCCGCCTGGCCAACATCACACCTCTGCAACATGCACACGTGTTTTTGATCACGTGTTGTGCGGGGCAAACGATCGGTGCACACTTTGCACTGGATAGACGAATCGAGCGCCGACAACCGATGCACCTGATCGCAATCAAGCCATCATCGACATCACCTGTGGAATGTCCTTTCACAGCCAACGATCAGCAACCGCATTTTATTCAATCCCATAGCGGCAAACGTAACGATTCTCTCCAACACCTCACACCTGACCGCGGCTTCGTACATGAAGGCCTAGAAGACATCTGCCACTGATCTTTCTGCAAGATCGAAATTTCGTTTGCTGGCAGTTGTCTTCAAACCCTAAACCATAGCTGTCTTACAAATAATTGTCGCGCATGGCTAGGGAATTTTTTCAATGTGCTTGGAGCTGACCGACGGACTATAGAGTTCGAAAGATAAGAAAGTCTAGTCGAACGAGCTTGATCTACGTTGTGATACTGCATCTGCAATCTGTCGAACTTGTTGCATATCTTCTTTGACCAAATCGGGGGCACCAGGACCTTTTTGCAGCATTTGCTCTATGAAGTTTAAGTCATCGTAGATTGATGCCCACTGTTTCTGGCTGCCTGGTCTTGTGATTGCCTCGTCACAACAGACCTTGAACAACTCGATCAATTCACTACGATCACTGTGCATACCAGTGCGAGAACGCAATGAGTCATCAAGTAGCTGGAGTATAACAACAATGGCGAATTGAGTAGTTTCCCAGAAACTCTTGGGCCGCTCCTGGTTGCTAGCGGCGGAATTTGCATATCGTCGGAATACGTTAATGAAATCGTCAGTAAAGGGACTAGCTGCTTTCTTCCCTTTCCCTGAATTATCAAACCATTGGAGAACGATGGCAGCGAGTGTCATATTGGTAAAACTGTAGTTCTCTGCCTCAATGCCACGCTCTTTGGAAACAAGCACAAATTCATCAAGGCCAGTCTTCAGTGACAACGTATTATCGCAGATCCAACCTCGGCCATAACAGTGTCGCATCTGCTCCAACGTCTTCGTTATGTGAGCTCTGTTTCCTGTCTGCATTGTCGCCTTTCTTTTCATGGCGCTACCCATAATGCAAAGCAAGTCCTTGGAAACGGTACTTTCTTTTCTGGATGTTTTACTCTCCAGCAACTCATCAAGCCTTTGTATACCGACTGAAATCAGTTCATCCTCTGAGTCAGTCAGTGGATGAAAATTTAATGGAGTTTTGTGATGTTCGTTAGCAATATAGGACCTTGCTGCTAGTCGACATTCGAAGTTACCAAGTTGCTCGATTTCTTTTGTAAACACGTGGTCCTCGTCCAAAATCAAGGCGGAGCGCAGTAAGTGTATTGCGGCTGGAAACAGTCCTAATTCGCCGTAGGCAAGTCCGAGTAGAGTCAATATACGTGTCTTGCTCGGTGTCCAATCCTGATCCAGAGGTTCGGGTGCCGATAGATCAACGTACCGGCAGCGTACATATTCTTGCAACGCATCGCAACGAGCCTCCAGTTTGGCATTGTCCCCATTGATCGCGGCTCTCGCTCTCATGCGTATATTGTTAGCTTCATCAACACATTCTTCCGGAGATACAAACGTGACCTCGTCGTTCCCGTTAGATTGTGTCCTTACGGCAGGATCCAGGCGATACATCGGGTCCCCCCAACACTGATAGGCTCCAAACGTATTGCATTTCTTATGATTTTCGAACACCTCATTGCGGGCCTGCTGAATCGAATGCGACAGAGTTTCGTTGTTAAGCAAATTCTGATAAAAGATCTCGGCAAATAACATGGCTGGAACATCCTTAACTTCCCATGCTGCGGCTACGACTGCCAACGCACCGTTTTGTATGAATTGAGTGGCAAGGTTGGAGGCTATGTCGGCGTGTCTGATCTGTAATTCTGACTTTTTACGATCTTCTATGTTGCCAAGATGGCAACAGTTGATGAACACTACTTGCGGAATTCGACGCATCTTATTGACCATCTTTGGAGTAAGGCGCATATTTTTGCCGATTATCATGCCTTCATCATCAGTTTCTGTCTGTGATTGCGCACTACCTCGGTAATAGGATCCGTGACCTGCCAAGTGCAGAATCTTGAATTCACCTGTCAAGAGTGAGTTGAGGATTCCAGTGGCCATATCCGTACCCTGATCCAGACTGTCAGATTCTCTGATGATTCTAGTTACCGTCAACCCATTATCTGTCAGCATGCCAGCGACTTTCTTAGCCTCAGCCTTAGCACCAGCAAGTAGGCCATAGGCTGGATCACCGCTCGGAGGATCACCGACTACGAGAGCGTTGTTGGCTCTTGCCAGATCGGGATGGCTGCGGAAATTTTTTAGTCCGAGCTGACGAATCATCTTCTTGTTGACGGCAAGCGGTCTCTGATCAGCTGACCAGCGGTCCACCATCATCTCCCAAGGAATACGCGCGGTTTCTTTATCCAATTTTAACTTCAGTTTGTCCGTGTCGGGCGATATGTCCTTGATGGCGTTGGGTATCAGAAGTTCAAACAAGGTTTTGTAAGGGCTGGTCTTTGCTGATGCGTCAAAATCAAGCTTATCCATGATCATGGAAAGGTATTGATCTACAAGCGTGGCGTCGACAGGTTCGTCGATTTTCTCGCTTCGCGCGCTTTTGGTCAGATTTTCGAATTTGTACTCCTCTTTGCTCTCATGCTTTTCAACGATCCACGTTTGCCACCATTCAGGATTAATCTGAATTTGCGTTCTTCGTAAACCGCCGTGTGACTCTTTAAGATTGCTTGAGACGGAAACCATATTTTCTGGCGAATGAAATCGCTTTGCTGCATGCGCGGCTTCAACTGCAACATCCTGATATAACTCCACGATTTCAATCTGCTGCACGAGTCTGTAGTTTCTTTCATTGTTCCTTTCAAACTCCGCATTGGCACCGCGGACAGAATTGATCATCACCTGAACGCTTTCTTCTACCGATAAGCCACCTTGACCAGAACCAATCAACAGAAATGACAAGCCGACCTCTTCGTCGGCGTCAGATGCAAACGCGTTTCCCTGCCCCCATTCGTTGAGTGTCAGAATGTAGTTGACGATGCCATTGGTCAGCGAACGCAGAATACGCGGCATGGAGAGTTCACCAAGAACGCCAAGGCCGATGATCAGTGCTCCCTCAGGCACATTACCATCGCCTTTTCTGAATACCACTTCACTGGTGTTAAGTTCGCCGGGATACTGATCAAAACGATGGCGTTCGGATAGCTTGAAGTCCAGAAACTTATCCAATGCTCGCTCAGCATGGACAATAGAATCGCCTTCATAGTGTCCTACAACAGTGGGATAACGTGAGAAAGACAAATCACCGTGACACACTGTGACAGACAACGGTGTGATGTCTGTTAACCCACGAGGTGCTGGCCTGTCCAGCTCAAGAATGATTCGTTCGAGATCTTCGCCTGAAGGCAGGTAGTCGAGTGCGATGTCATCCTGATCTTCGGGGAAACCTGCACCAGGAGCACGCCCTTTGTCTAACGACCGGTCTATGATCGGATCAGGGGCAACACGTCTAAGTTCGGTGGTGTCGCCCTTAGTCAGCAGATCTCGCCATGCACCGTAAAACTGCGGTTCAGAAAGTAATGCTCCATGAGTGGAATTTTGATACCACACTGTGTTTAGTCCGCCAGGGATCCCATCACGCCAGGTGACTCTGCCGTCTCCGTCAGATGTATATTCGAAAACCAGTTCTTTCTGCGTATCGCCACCTTTGAAATCAGCATCGCTAATAGTTTTTGGTGCGTGTCCTGCAACGTAGGCGACCACGTTGCTATCTAACGGGCTCGATAGCAAAGTACGCCGTTCGTTGCGAGCAATGGTCAGCAAGTTTTCGGAAATGATGGCGGATGGGGTTTTCACGATGTCGGATTTGAGCTGTGCCCACGTATCGGGCAGCAACCAGTCGTGCGTGCCGAAACCTGGCAGCAGAGTGGCCACACCCGGATAGGTTGCTAACATTTTCACGATGTAATCACCATCGTTGCGCACATCGAGTTTGGCAATCTTTCGTGACAGAGAATCTTTACCCTGGAGAAGGCTATTAATTGAATATGAGCCATTGTTTGGAGTACCTGCCATGATGAACCTGGAACCGTCAACGCTGCGCAAATGATTCCAGATATCCGGGTGCGCAGCGAACATGTAGCGTACTACGAGCCCGCCCATAGAATGGGCCACAATACGTAGTACTGCTGATGCACCAGACCTTTTCTTCCGAGCGTTAATCTCTTCATTGATTTGCACTGCCAGCTTTTCAGCCGCCTGTTCCAATGACAAACGCCAGTCATAAGGAGAGCAGAACACATCGTGATCCTGATTGAATTCTTCCATGAATTTACCGTAGGCTAAATTGGAAATGTCGGTTGCTACCACCTTGTCTTGTTCGATAGACAGACGCGACATACCGCCAAGCGCAATGCGAAACGGATTCAACCAGATCAGGTCACCATCCACAGACAGTTTGCTGCCACTGATCCCGGGTATCACGAAAAGCATTGGCTCCTTGCCTGTGTTCTCAATGGTTCGTCCGCGTGCAATCGTGACATCTACGGCCTGAGCAGTTGGTATAAATACGTTGTCGTCTGGTGAAATCAACTGATGTACAATTTGAGCGGCAGTATCAGAATTTTTGAAATAGGAAAAGTGGTTAACATCCTTCCCAGCAGTCTTAAGCAATTTCATTCGTTCAGATCGTTCGGCCCCACCATCCATCGAAGCAGAGTTGACGACCAGATCATGCTCCCCCCCATAAAATTGATCAGATAACCATAGAGGAATGCGTTTCCAATTAAACCCTGTGATATTCGTATCACCGACAAGTACCGAGAGATCAGAACGCACGAGTTTTCTGGTGGCACTTTCCTCACCTTGAGGGTCAGAAGCCTCCCGGGTGAATGAATCGTTCAGCAAGTGTATTAGCGCGCTATCTGGCATCATGGAATGCAGCCCAGGCAGTACAACAGGTTTGGACGTAGACTTCATGATGCCGAGTGTGAATGCCTTGAACGCCTGATACATCGGATGGGCTGTCATTCCGGAGATGAGCCCGATGGCGTTGAGCGAGCGGTTGGACCACCGATGCAGTCGCCCTGACGCGAGTGTCGTTCCTCGAGCGGGGCATGCTACCCGCACAAACCGCTCGATTCTGATGGATTTCTTACGGAGAATATCACGCAACTCTTTGAGCCCGCTGTGCTCAAGTTGGTGGTATTTGCGCATGTGTTCGACGGCTTTTGCACCAATACTATCTGTATCGCTGAGAGACGAAAGTAGTTCCTCGAAATGATCGATTTCCGTATCATCAAACGGCGCCCCCTCTCGTTCGCTTCTGCAGAGCAACTCGCCGATAAGGCCACCGCGTGAATGCGAAAGCAGATGAATGGTTGCAGAGTCTGGCAGTGCGTCAGCAACGGTTTTTGCATTGCTGATTGGGCTCTCGGTGAGAGTGCAATGTTCAAGTGCGAGAATGCGGCCTTGGTAGAATTTGTGCAGTCGTTTGAACTGACGAAAATTGTTCAGCCATAAACCACCGAAACTTCCTTGTGTTGACGATAAGGTGCCGTGCAGTAATATCAGTGTAGGGCCCGCATCGGAGAACTCGCTGGAGGGTGAAGTCTCTGTGTCAAGATGTACCTGATTGTTGTCGCTAATCACAACGCGACATAGTTTTGTGGTGCCGTTGGTGTCCAGTTTCTGTTCAAGCTTTCTGGCAATGGAGAACGCAATCGGATCAGCTGCTGAAAGTAAAGCCTGAGCGGGTGTTGCGTTTTTCAGAAGATCAGTGACAATGGATTTCACTGATCCGTCTGAGCCGCCAATTAGCTTGAAAACGCGTAGTTTCCTCAACAGGAAATCAGATATTCCCCGAGATGCATCATCGTAAGAAAATGATTCACCTAAATTGAGAACATCACTACCGGCTCCTCGTGTTGTGGAATTTTGCCTTATTTTTAGCTCTTCGCGTTCTTCCTTGCTCAGATACCAACGGCTGCCGTCAGCAAGCGTAACTTCGAGTATGTCATCATCGTCTATTTCAAGAGGCGGGATGTTATCTCCGCTACTGCGTGTGGATGAGAACTCGAAGGAATGACTCATTTTCATGTCGAAAATCGAGTCGCTTAAGGGCAGGGTTTCAGTTGCAGAATTCCCCGATGATTTGGATGCGTTAGGGACCTTTATTTTAACCATCGATATCATCCGAAAAATAATAGTGAGTAATCGAGCAGTGGGACTTTTAACGCATTGTTGATTCTTTGGATAGATGTAGAAAGAAAATATATTAGATCCCAGCGTTTACGACGTCTGCGGGATTCGCCTTGACACTCCATGGATGACTTGACTACATAGTTTTATCCATTAATGTAAGAACTTAGGTCTATTCCAGAAAGATAATCCAACAGTCAATTCAGCTTTCATAGGCGTGTGTGCCATTGAATCTCTTCGGCTCGTAACTTCCGTAACGAGCAAAAATTTGAGGACTATTCCTAGTTTATTCAGATTGTTTTCGCAATAGCGTGTTCGAATGTATTCCAATTTACCTTGTTTGCAGGACTAAACCATGGAAACACCATTAGACGAAAAGCTAACCGCCAACGGATGAAGCACATGGGTAACGACACCAGACCGAAGCTAATACTCGGAAGGTTTGATAGCCATCGTGCCAAGCAAAAAATCTGTCTAATGACCAATTCAATGACATCACTTATGACTGCTTGCGAAGCATCGCCAGTCCGTGGTGACAGTCACAGCGCAAGCCGAATCAGATCCGATCGTTTACTGCTGACCAAAAGTCATCTCGGATAGGCCTGATGTGCACCTTTGATTACGTGGCGTTGCCAGAAGGCATTGTGCCGGACGGCCTGTAAACTTGGACTATCGGCTGTGGAATCGGTGTGACTTTTTGCGCGCCTTTGATGAGATCCGGTGGCCGCACTGCAGACGCGGTTCGCGGTGGCGAAGATCTGGGAGGGGTCTGTGTTCCGGCGGTGCTACTGCGGGGATGTGATCAGTGACAAACGCCTTGTCGATCGGGCGGTGTCAGAGCTCATTAAAGTGGTGATCTACAAGCTGCATGATAGCCCGGTTCTGGTTGAGGACTATTCGGGGCACAGTTTGCGACGTGGCTTTTGGTGACAGCGTTGGTTTTACGACTGCAGGCATTGCGGTCATAGAACAACGCAGCGAGCGTCAACAGCATGCAAAGTCTGCCGTTTGAATTTCAGTGTACCAATGTCCGGATTAAGCACATTGTCGCCTGACAGGGATCTGTCGCGCAAGGCCTGGGGATGCACTGGAATGTCCTCATAGCTGCCGACGGTAACTCTTAAGTTGTATGAAATAAAGGTTAGCCGCATGGGTCACATTGGTGGGAGCCCGTTCGGTTGAATTTCGGATATCATCCAACAGCGCTGCTGGTTCTGGGCAACAGAGGATAGGTCCACCATACTCACATTTTCATCGAGTAATTTGCTTGATATGAGGCTGAGTGTGGGTAACCTGGTTAACGTTCAGCCACTAGATCCCAAGGCTGAACATTTTTTTTGGGGTTTCTACGTTCGTTTCAGGCTCCTCCTTGCAGATGCAAATGCTTGCCAGATTTTACAGCGGAAACCGCCTATAGCTCGGCCAGACCTAGATCAAAAAGTCGACGACAACCCGCCTCCAAATGAGGGATGGAAAACAGTTGGGGCAGATTGTGACGAGCCATGGCAAGTGTCAGTTTTACCTGTGCGGTGCAAGACTCTGCCCTGTTGATTAATTGAATCGCAGAAGCATCAGCGCCATTCAGAACATCGCATAAAGCCCCGCCCAGAAAAACCTTCCAATCATGGTGAGGATAATTGCGACATCGAGAGAAATACTCCGCTGCCTGCTTGTTCTCTCCGAGTTGTAAACAGGCTGTACAGGCTACACTTGTCCAGGCCCAACCAAAAGGATCTGCCGGGCTGATCCGAAGCGCCATCTGAATGTGTTCAAGTGCTTCAGCAGGGCGCTCCACACCGGGTGACAGCAGTGTCATAGCGAGGTGCATTCGAGTGTAGCCATTATTGGAATTGAGTTCGACAGCTCGCTCAAGCGCATCGATAGCCTCCGTTTGCAGCCTATTGAGAGTCAAGGCAAATCCCAACGTACCCAGCGCTTCATCACTACTACTATCGCAGGCAATAGCACACCGCGCCCATCGCAATGCGTCTGCCAGGTTTGTATCACCATCTGTATTCGCAGCTTTCAAGTGATCTGAGCAATGAATGCGTGCCAGCAGCGAGCAAGGTGCCGCCATAGCAGGGTCGGCTTCGGTCGCTCTCATCGCCAGCGTTTTTGCTGCGTCTACGCCAGCGGGGCTATAAGTATGGAATTCACTAAGAGCGCGCTGATAGAGATCCCATGCCGTGAGGTTCGAAGTGGGTACATGCTTAACACGCGCAATCTCTCGAGCATTAATTTCAGGCGCCACTGCAGCGACGATGGCTAGCGTCAATTCATCCTGCACGTCGAAGAGGTCTGCCATGGCACGGTCAAAACGTTCTGCACGCACGTTACCACCCGTCTCACCATCGACCAGCTGTACAGCAACCCGCAGCCGTTCACCTGCGCGTCTAACGGAACCCAGAACAAGGTAGTTGACGCAAAGTTCGCGTGCAATGTCCGGCACCTCGGTCGAGCGGTTTTTGTATATAGATGAGGAACTGCGTGAAATGACCAGCAGGGAACTAAAGCGGCTTAGCGCGGTAATAATTTCCTCGACGAGTCCATCAGCCAGAGAATCCTGTTCCGGATCAGATGAAAGATTATCGAACGGCAGTACGGCGATCGCAGGTTTGTGGCGTTGCGGATGCATTGGTGTGGATTCAATGCCTTTACTTTTCGGGCCGCGTGTCCATACACGAACGGGTTCCGCGATGTTCTTGAGCGTCTGATGGCCGGCGTCGTCGAAAGAAGGCGCAAAAGTCCCATCAAGGCTGGACCATACGGCATCAGAGATGGCTAGCCCTCCGGGGGATGCGTTAGCCTCAAGCCGGGCAGCAACGTTCACTCCATTGCCGAAGATATCCTCATCCTCATCCTCATGCGTAACATCGCCAATATGAATGCCGATACGAAGTTTTATGGTTTCATGATCGATGAGTCTGTCCTGCAACACCATGCCACAGCTTCGACAGCACTGCTAAACTCCACCAACCATCCGTCACCCATACTTTTGATAACTGTTCCTTGATGATCGGTTACGAGCTTGCCAAACAGTTCAGAGCGTATTGCGCGAAGCGCATCAAGGGTTCGTTTCTGATCCTCGGCCATCATCCTGGAGTAACCCACGATATCAGCAGCGAGTATGGCGACAAGCCGTTGTTGCACTCGATTTATCCTTCCGATGAAATTGACTACTATCTGGGCACTATACCCGCATTTTCTGTGATCAGACTATTGGTTCGTCCATGCGAATGACCATCTATTAACATATTTAAATTGCACGAGGAATGACCGCTCCAAGCACATTCCGGCAATACATGTCTATCGAGTTTGATTCCAGTGACAGTCTGTTGCGTTCTCAGTGCTGCCGTTCAAGGCAAAGCAATTAACCTTTTCAGCCATGCGTGCTCTCGACCCAGACAAGACTGTCATCAGACGTTCAGACCCAAGTACAAGACGGTCCGGTAGTGGTTGCCAAATCGCCACCAACAGCTACTCTGGCTCTGGACAACCCGGTGTCGGCGGGGAAATTCCGGCGGCCTACTCGGCGTTTTCGCCTTTAGTAGAGGGAAGTGTCATGTCCCCGGAGCGTGCACAGGTGTATGCTGGTTTTTGCGCATACGACAGATAGAGAGGACGGGCGAGCTTTTTCCTGATGGCGGCATTACGAATATCGTACTCCATGAACGTTACCGTTCGATCCTTGACAAGATAACCGTCAGCGGGAGACTCAGGATGTGGGAGCAATCGAGACTACCTTCCAGAGATTTTCCCGGCCTGCAATCTCGCGAAAAAACTACCGGATTGCCAATGCATAGACATTCATTATCATCAGATCCGCGTCTGATTGCACGTAATACAAAATACGCGGCAAATATAAATACAGACTAAGGAGACTTAAATATGAAGCCTACCATTCGTATTGCGATCACTACATTTGGAGCGGCGTTGCCACTGATCTGTAGTTTGTCGGCAAATGCTGAGGTGTTCAAGTCACCAATCGCTTTCAACACAAGTATACAAACACCCGCTGATGGCGGCGGTGTGTACTACGCTATAGATCTTGGCGGTGATCTTACCGGATGCAAGGACGAAATCACCGAGAAATTAATTGGTCATGATGATGGAGCCCGTGGTTATTTTGAAATCATGGCCACAGTGACCTGCGCGGATGGATCGTTTACCTATTCGGTATTGAGCGCGTGGGGTGGGAACGGCTTTACGTCCGGTGGCCGAGTCGCCGACCAGACAGGCCGATTCGCGGGACGCAACGGCCGGGTTATGCAAATCAATGGTGGGGCGGCACCGAGCGACGCTAACAACGGAACCCTGGATGTCAGCTATGACCTGATAATGGATTTCGATGATGCGTAATAATAGCATTCGCTAACTTCGTGTGCCATGACAGCAGGTAGAATTTCCCGGTGCTACCGGGGAATCTCATGTTGACATTTCTGGCACTTTAGCCGGGAAGCAGTGGTGTCCAGCCTGTGCCAGGCGAATTCAAAATCCATGCAGCGACTTGTACTGAATATGATCCGTTGCAACGCGGCTGTCATGAATAGCGATCGAGCTTCGAAGGATGAACTTGCATATCAACACATGCAATTGGCCAGGTGCGTGCGTGGTTATTTTCGCTTCAAGCCAAAAACCGAGTAGTTCGCTATAGAACCAATGTGCAAGCACGGTCCTTTCCTGTCCGTTAGATCGTCATCGGATGCACAAGTCCGTGTATATAACAGTCCGCTTCAACCAAAGCGGACCATGGTCCTCTTAATTCCGTAACAGCACAAAGGTTTTGCGGCCTATGTTTCGAATTGCGAAATATCAAGCCTACAAGTTTATTGTAAAGCTGCTTGTGGGCTAATGTTCTGATCCTGTTTGAGGGCCAGCAGTCTTTGATATACCAACCTCGTCAAGATGCTCACAACAAAACAGACGCATCCCTGCGTCTATCGTATTCACCACTTAACCCTTCGTCACCAATCGATAATAAACAAAGTCAGAAGTAGCCCCATTCACATACCCACTAACGTTCTTACCCATAGCCACCTGATAAGCCGCTTGAAACATGATCACAATGGGCGAATTTTCCTGAACCCGCTTCTGTAACTCCACATACATACCCAGTCGCTTCTCTGGATCAGTTTCCGTCAGCGCATCCATGGTCATCTTGTTCATGTCATCAGGTAGAGCCCAGGCATTACGCCACGTAGTCGTGGCTGCATAGTTCTCGTCAGAGTTGTCCGCGTTATAGGCAAAAGCCTTGGCATTGGAGTGAGGGTCCATGAAGTCGGGCCCCCAGTACAGCAGCATGGCTTGATGGCTACGCTCACGGTACTTGGTAATCACCTGACTACCGGTGCCTGGCAGAATCTCGAAGTTGATACCAGCCTCGGCAAAGCTTGCCTGAATGGACTGCGCCATATCCGTAAACGGTGCCGCATTGATGACGTCGAGTGTCACGGTAATCGGTGTTTCAATACCGGCCTCACTCAGAATGCTC
>RCMY010004546.1_pt1 | contig 11994 bp, 7 predicted proteins | sample 2041341 | NCBI WGS metagenome assembly RCMY01 (sample SAMN09708234, study PRJNA481090) | Marine sediment metagenome, whole genome shotgun sequencing project.
GACGGCCGCGGGCCACGTCGTCGTCCGCGCCAACCTGCCGTTCCGCGAGGCCGGCCGGCGTGCGCCGAAGGCGGAGTCCGCCATCCCGGGCATGCGGTCGCTGATGGCGTCGGCACGCAAGGAGATCGGTGGCGAGGCCGGCTGGATCGTGGGCGGGAAGTCCTACGGAGGGCGGGTCGCATCGCTCGCGGTCGCCGACATCGGCGCCGAGTCCGTCGCCAAACGCGAGATCCGGGGGCTGCTGTTCTACGGCTACCCGCTGCACCGCCCCGGTGACCCGGTCGATCCACGGGTGTCCCACTGGCCCGACATCGCGATCCCCGCGCTGTTCCTGTCGGGGACGCGCGACCCGTTCTGCGATCTGGACCTGCTGCGCGAGCACCTGCCGTCGTGGGGCGGCGAGGCGACGTTGCATGTCGTCGAGGGTGGCGACCACGGCCTGCGCGTCACGGCGAAGACGTCGCTGGACGGCAAGCCGCACACCGAGGAGGCGTCGGTGACGGCTCTCGCGCCGATGATCCACCGGTGGGCCACGGCCTGACTCAGCCGCGTCGTCGGACGAACCGACGCCCCGCGAGTGCGAGCAGCCCCACGGCGGCCAGCCCTCCGCCGGTCGTGGGCAACGCCGGCGCAGGTGTCGGCTCCGGCTCCGGCTCGGGGGTGGTCTCCGCGGCCGCGGCCGCGGCCGCACACGACGAGCCCGCCATCGGCGTGGCCCAGCGTGGGTCCTCGGTGTCGTAGATCCGAGGGACGACGTAGTCGGACGGGTCGAGCAGGAAGTCGACGTGCGGCGGGTTCTCGAGCAGGGCGATCTGCTCGGCGAGCAGGTCCTCGTACTGGGCCTGACCTGCTGAGATGACCGGCGCCCAGGCATCCGCGTGCTGCGGGAGGAACACTTTCGGGTGAGCGTGCTCGACGTAGAGCTTCGGGTCGTTGAGCCCGGAGACCGGCTGGTCGAAGCCGAGGATCGCGTTGGTCATGACGTCCACGCAGCCGGGGAAGCTGTCGAGCGCGGTCTTCACCGCGTCGTTGGTGGAGATCGGGCCAGACGAGTTGCCCCACAGCAGCGTGAAGTCGCCGACGACGAAGTGGTGGAGCCACGTGCCGCCCTGGTTCGACTCCTTCTGCTGGGCGAGGAACCGTGCGAGCTCGTCGGGGTTGGTCGCGAAGTGGTCGAGGTACGGCTGGACGTCCATGACCGGAGCCTGCGGATCGACGGGGTTGTCGTCGTTCGGCTGTCCCGGGTTCGAGTGGAGGTGCTGGAGGATCGTGACGGGCGCGAGGTCGGACCAGATCGTCACGGACTGGGCGGTCCCAGGGGCCGGTGCAGTGGCGGTGCCGGTGACGAGGCACCGGAAGTCGACGCCGACGCCTTCGCGGATCGCGCCCTCCTCCGCGACCGTGCAGATCTCGTCCGATCCGACGACGACGCTCCCTGCGAGCCCAGCCACGTAGCCGAGGTCGCCGGCGTGATCGAAGTGACCGTGCCCGACGAAGACTGCTTCGGGCATGATCGCCGCGAGCTCCTCACGTCCGACGGGCACGTAGTCCTCGACCGCACCGATGATCTCCCATGCGTCGAACAGCACGACGTGCCCGCCGACCGACGCGATGAAGGAGGAGACGCCGACCCAGGAGAGGTGGACTTCGGTGGGGTCGTCCCATCCCGTACCGAGCAGGCGGTCGCGGAGCGCACGCGTCGCTGCGTCGACCTCGGGTGCGCCGCCGAGCGGCGACCACTCGCTCAGAGGGACGCGGTCCGGGCCGTTCACCTGGGCCGAGGCCGTCGCAGGCGTGGCTGCGACGCTGATCGCGAGAACACCGACCCACGTCGCGCGTCGGAGTTGCGCGAGTTTCGCGAGCAATCTGGAGTCCGGTCCTCGTTGACGAAGCGTGATCCTACGGGCGCCGAACGTAGGGACGGGCGGTGGGTGTCCGGCGCGTTTGCCTCTTCGCAGTAGCGTTGCGAGCACCGCCTGGGGCTGAGGGAGTCGACGGGCGGTCTCTCACGCCAAGGACTTCGGTCCCACGATCCTCAACAGGAGGGGCTCAACATGCTCCAGGAATTCAAGGACTTCATCAGCAAGGGCAACGTCGTCGACCTCGCGGTCGCCGTCGTCATCGGTGCTGCGTTCGCGCCGGTCGTCGGCACGTTCGTGAGCCGCATCCTGATGCCGCTCGTCGGCATGGTCATCGGTCAGCCGAACTTCGACACCTTGGGCACGTTCGCGTGTGAGGCCGTCCCGGTCGTCGACGGCGTCGCCGCCCCGACCGCAGGCCTCATCATCAACGGTGCGGGTCTCGAGTGCACGGGCTCCGTCGGTGCCGTCCTGACGATCTTCGTCAACTTCGTGCTGGTCGCGCTCGCCGTGTTCCTCGCCGTCAAGGCGTACAACAAGACCAAGGCACCGGAGCCCGAGGCTGCCCCGGCCGGTCCTCCCGCCGACGAGGTCCTCCTCTCCGAGATCCGTGACCTGCTGGCCACGCAGACCGAGGCCATGAGCTGATCGCAGCCCACACGTCATCGACGCCCGCGCCTCACGGTGCGGGCGTCGTGCGTTGCGGTCGGGTCACTCGTGCTCGTTGAAGCGGCGAGCGACCGCGCGCTGCACCGCGGCGCGGGCCGCCTCATGGGCCTGGGCCTGCTTGAAGCCCTCGAGGCTCCCGCGTGACCCCGGCCGCACGTGGCCCTGAGCGTTCGCGGTCTCCGCGACCGCAGCTGCGACCTTCGGCGCGACGGACCGGTCGAACGGCGACGGCAGGATGTAGTCCGCCGCCAGCTCGTCCGTGCCGACGATGTCCGCGATCGCGCGAGCGGCCGCCAGCTTCATCTCCTCGGTCACCGTCGTCGCGGCGGCGTCGAGCAGGCCGCGGAAGACGCCGGGGAACGCGAGCACGTTGTTGACCTGGTTCGGGAAGTCCGACCGGCCCGTGGCCATGACGGCGACATGCCCACGCGCCACGTCCGGGTGGATCTCCGGTGTCGGGTTGGCCATGGCGAACACGATCGGGTCCTTCGCCATCGTCGCGATCGTCTCGAGCGAGAGGGTGTTCGGCGCGGAGACGCCGACGAAGACATCCGCTCCGGCAAGCGCCTCGGCCTGTCCGCCCTCGACGCCCCGCGGGTTCGTCTGCTTGGCGAGGCGTCGTCGGATCGAGTCGAACTCCTTGCGCCGTGGCGTGATGATCCCGTTGATGTCGACGCCGATGACGTCGGTGACTCCGGCCGCCATCAACAGGTTGGCGATGGCGACGCCGGCTGCCCCAACGCCCTGCACGACGACGCGCAGGCTCCCGATGTCCTTGCCGAGCAGCTTGCAGGCGTTCATCACCGCGGCGGTCACCACGATGGCGGTGCCGTGCTGGTCGTCGTGGAAGACCGGGATGTCGAGCAGCTGCCGGAGCTTGCCTTCGATCTCGAAGCACCTCGGCGCGGCGATGTCCTCGAGGTTGATGCCACCGAAGCCCAGCGAGATCCGCCGGACGGTCGCCACGAACTCGTCGACGTCGGGCTCGTCGACGAGGATCGGATAGGCGTCGACGTCCGCGAACTCCTTGAAGAGCATCGCCTTGCCCTCCATGACCGGCAGCGACGCGAGCGGGCCGATGTCGCCGAGACCGAGCACCGCTGTCCCGTCGGTGACCACGGCGACGCTGTTCGAACGGATCGTGAGGCGGTACGCAGCCGTCGGGTCCGCCTCGATCTCGCGGCAGATCCGCGCGACGCCCGGGGTGTAGACCAGCGCGAGGTCACGTGCGTCATTCACGGGGCGACGGTTGCGGATCTCGATCTTGCCGCCCTCGTGGGCGGCGATGACCTCGTCGGTCATCGCGAGCAGCTCCACGCCCTCGACGTCCACGAGCGCTGCGGCGACCGTCTCGGCGTGGGCGACATCGCTCACGTCGATGGTGACGTCGCGGAAGATCACGTGGCGCTGCGACTCGATGCGCTCGGTGCCGGCGAGGTCGGCTCCGGTCGACTCGACGGCGTCGGTGACGCGGGCGAGCATGCCCGGCGCGTTCTCGATCGCGAGCCGCATCGTGACGCGATGGGGGAGGGGTGGCACGCAGATCTCCTCGGCAGGATCGCCCCGATCCTATGCCCCGAGCACGGTGAGTTCCGGAGCGCAGGGTGGCCGCACTACCGTCGGGCGCGCCCGGGTCGAACCCCGCACACACATCGAGACGAACGTGGCAGACGCAGCACTCGCACAGCAGGCGATCAACACGATCCGCACGCTCAGCATCGACGGTGTCCAGGCCGCCAACTCGGGGCACCCCGGGATGCCGATGGGCTGCGCGCCGATGGCGTACCTGCTGTTCAACGAGGTGATGTCGCACGACCCGAACGACGCGAAGTGGGCCAACCGCGACCGCTTCGTGCTGTCCGCAGGGCACGGCTCGATGCTGCTGTACTCCGCGCTGCACCTCGCTGGCTACGAGCGTCCGACGCTCGACGACGTGAAGAACTTCCGCCAGCTCGGCAGCGTCACGGCCGGGCACCCCGAGGCCGACCTCCTCGACGCCGTCGAGACCACGACCGGCCCGCTCGGCCAGGGCTTCGCGACGGGCGTCGGCATGGCGATGGCCGAGGCCAAGCTCGCCGCCGAGTTCAACCGTGACGGCCACGACGTCGTCGACCACCGCGTCTACGCGATCGTGTCCGACGGTGACCTGATGGAGGGGTTGTCCGCCGAGGCCGCCTCGCTCGCCGGGACGCTCAAGCTGGGCAAGCTCGTCTACCTCTGGGACGACAACAAGATCTCGATCGACGGCAACACCGATCAGACGTTCACCGAGGACGTGCTGGGGCGCTTCGACGCCTACGGCTGGCACACCTCGCGCGTGACCGACGGCAACGACCTCGACGCGCTGCGCTCGGCGATCGCGGGCGCTGAGGCCGACGACCGTCCGTCGCTCATCGCCGTGCGCACCATCATCGGATTCGGATCGCCCGCGAAGGCCGGATCCGAGAAGTCGCACGGCTCGCCGCTGGGCGTCGACGAGGTCGCCGCCACCAAGGCGAACCTCGGCTGGCCGCACAGCGAGCCGTTCACGATCCCGGCTGAGGTCGGCGAGCACATGGACCAGCGTGCCGCCGGCGCGTCGCGCCACGAGGAGTGGGACGAGAAGTTCGCGGCCTACCAGCAGGCCCACCCGGAGCTCGCGGCCGAGCTCACCCGACGCCTCGCCGGGGACCTTCCCGAAGGCTGGGAGCAGGCGCTGCCGACGATCGACACGAAGCAGGCGAGCCGCGTCTCGTCCGGCCAGGTGATCAACGCGCTGGCCGGGACCCTGCCGGAGCTCTTCGGCGGCTCCGCCGACCTCGCGGGCTCGAACAACACCGAGATGGCTGGTGCGGGCGTGTTCTCGGCAACCGACCGCCACGGTCGCAACATCCGCTTCGGCGTCCGCGAGCACGCGATGGCCGCGATCTGCAACGGCATGGCGCTGCACGGGGGGATCATCCCGTTCTCCGCCACCTTCCTCATCTTCACCGACTACTGCCGCCCGTCGATCCGCCTCTCCTCCCTCATGGAGCAGCGCGTGATCTGGGTGATGACCCACGACTCGGTCGCCCTCGGCGAGGACGGCCCGACGCACCAGCCGATCGAGCACCTCGCGTCGCTGCGCGCCATCCCGGGCCTGCAGGTCTTCAGACCGGCCGACGGCACCGAGACCGTCCAGTCCTGGAAGGCTGCGCTCGAGTCCCACGGCCCGTCCGTCCTCGCGCTCACCCGTCAGGGGCTCGCCCCGCTGCACGACGTCCCCGCGGATGCGGTGTCGCGCGGCGGCTGGGTCGTGCGTGACGCGGAGGGCCCGGAGGTCGTCCTCATCGGCACCGGCTCCGAGGTCCAGGTCGCCCTCGACGCGGCCGACGCTCTCGCTGCTGACGGCATCGCGTCGCGCGTGGTCTCGTTGCCCTGCTGGGAGCGCTTCTCCGCGCTGTCCGCAGCAGAGCGCGCGGAGGTCCTGCCGGTCGGCGTCCCGCGCGTTGCCGTCGAGGCGGCCAGCCCGTTCGGCTGGGAGCGCTGGGTCGGCGAGGGTGCGATCGTCGGCATCGACCGGTTCGGTCTCTCGGCTCCCGGCGACGTCGCGCTCGAGACCCTCGGGATCACCGCGGCAGCCGTCGCGGCCGCAGCGAAGTCCGTCCTCGCCTGATCCTCGGCGTCGGCGAGATCCGTCGCGTCGTTGCATCGAGAGGGTTATCGTCGCCTCGTTCACCGATGGTGACGTGGGGGCGGCCCGCTTCGCCAACGCGAAGCGAGGATCATCCATGAGCATGGACGTCGACGCCTTCGACCGCCGCTTCGAGACCTTGGCGGCGCGGCTCGAGCCCGACGAGGCCGCAGCGCTGATCCAGCTGCTCGATCCGGTGGAGATCGCGGCAGGCGAGGTGCTGATCGCGCAGGGCTCCGTGACCGACACGCTCTACCTGGTGTGGGATGGCGAGCTCACGGCTTCCGTCGGCGAGGCTGACGCCGAGCGCGACGTCGGCGTCATCGAGCGCGGCAGCTACCTCGGCGAGGTCTCGCTGCTGGACCCGGGCCCGGCGACGGCGAGCGTGCGGTCCGATGCCGGCGCGACCGTCGCCGCGCTCCGACACCAGGACCTCCTCGACTACCAGCAGACACACCCCGCCGGTGCCGCCGTCCTGCTCCGCCAGATCGGCCAGACGCTCGCGGCTCGGACGCGCAGCACGGCGCGACAGATCGACGACCTGCCTGCGAGCGGAGCCACGGTCGAGTCACGGCTGGGTGCGGGGTCGGACGCGGTCGAGGTGCTGACCTCCGTGCTCGGGTTCCCGAGCGATGCGACCCCGCCGCACGAGTCGGAGCGGTTCGCCGTGGGGCAGGTCATCGCCCAGGCGGGGGAGCGGAGCAGGGAGCTGCGCGTGGTCGTCGACGGCCGCGTCGCGATGCGTGCGTCGGACGGCGACCTGCTCGTGATGGGGCCGGGGAGCATCCTCGCGCCGGAGGCGCTCTTCGGCGCGGTCGTGACGGCAGATCTCGTCGCCATGTCGGCCGTGGAGACGGTCACCCTGCGCACCCATGTCGGCGAGCTGCTGCGCAGCGACGAGCCCGCCCTGGCGGCGAACCTGGTGCGCGCCGCGGCGAGCCAGCTGGCGCGCGAGCTCCGGGCGCTCCTGACCGTGCTCGCGGCGTCGCCGCCCGTAGCCCGTGAGGAGCAGGCCGACATCGCCGTGATCGGCGGCGGGCCGCTGGGCCTCGCGTACGCGTGGTTCGTGAAGGACCGCATGCCGGAGGCGACCGTCCGGGTCCTCGAGCGCAAGGACGCCCCCGACTACAAGGTCGGCGAGAGCACGCTGAGCACCACCACGCGGCTGTTCGCGCACATGGGGCTGAGCTTCCCGGTCATGCGGCGGCTGTTCGGGATCAAGGCCGGCATCCGGTTCTGGTGGACGGGGGAGGGCGACGACGACGTCCATGGCCACATCGACGCGACGGACATCGAGGAGACCTTCCAGGTCGAGCGGCGCGTGCTCGAGACGGCGCTGATGAAGACCGCGGCCGCTCACGGCGTGGACATCCGCACCGGTACCCGGGTCAAGGTGAGCGACTCCGACTTCGGCGCCGAAGGCTCGCGACTGACCTGCGAGACCGAGGACAGCACCTACGACCTCCGGACGCGGCTGGTGACGGATGCGTCCGGCCGAGCCTCCGTGCTGCCCCGACACTTCGGGTTCCATCGGCGCGCGCCGGAGCGCCTGGGGACCTTCAACACCAACACGTACTACGCGTACTTCCGTCAGCTCGACGACGTGGACATCCCCCACTGGAACGAGCCCGCGACCCGCCACATCGTGTTTCCGCAGGGATGGTGCTGGTTCATCACGGTGGTGTCCTGGGAGGGAACGCCGCAGGAGAACCTCGAGGCGATGATCGACCACCTGCTCTCGCTTCCCAGCGGGCCCGACGAGAGCTACCCCTCGCGGCGCGAGCTCGAGGAGCGGTTCGGCGCGACCAGCCAGGTCATCACCTCGATGGGGTTCACGGTGCGCGAGGACACCGACACCGCCAAGGGGCTGCCGGTGGACGAACGCTTCCACCACTACGTGGACCGCTACCCCGTGTTCCGTCGCATCCTCAGCCACTACGAGGTGGCGGAGGGTCTGTACGGCAAGAAGAAGCCGTACTCGGCCTTCCAGCGCCTGGCCTATGACACCGAGCACGTCGCCGGCGACGGGTGGTGCGCTGTCGGGGACGCGGCGATGTTCTCCAACCCGTTGTTCTCGCCCGGGCTGAACCTCGGATCGGGAGCGTCTCACGAAGCCGCTGCCGACAGCGTGCGTGCCCTGCGATCCGGTGATCTCAGCGCGGACGCGTTCCGGGGATACCGCCACTACGCGGAGCGGACCTATGCCTCGCTCATGGGCTTCAACGACATGCTGTACCGCTCGTTCGCCAGCCAGGAGACGTTCGAGCGGGCTCTGCTCATGTTCTTCTTCCACTCGGTCGGCGACGTGGTCGCCCGCAACGACACCTACGACGCCACCGACCCCTACATCTGGGATCTGCTCAACCCCGCGTTCACCCGTCGTGTCGATGAGGTCCGCGGGGCGCTGCGCGCCGCTGAGGAGCGCGGCGACACGTCGGAGGAGATGGTCGCGGCCGTTCGCGCGATCACGGATCCGTACATCGAGGAGCGAGCGGCGGCGGTCGCCGCTCTGGGCCTCGACACGACCGTGGCGATCCGTGAGTTCACCGCGACAGGCGCTCGGTCCGACACGCGGTCGACCGCGCGGGGCGACTACGTCGCGCAACGGTGCGGGACCTGCTCGCAGTGGTACGACGCCACGCTCGGCCGCTGCACCGTCTGCGGTGTGTCGGCCTGACCCGTCCTCGACGTCCCATCACGCTGACCGCACCCCGAAAGGGTCGCTCCATGACGCATCGCCACACCGGCGCCGTCCTCGCCGCAGCGCTGCTCGCCGTGTCGTGCGGAACCACGACGGTGACGGCTGATCCTTCTCCGGCGGTGACCGTCACCGAGACGGAGACGGCCGCGCCGTCGCCGTCCGAGTCCGCGATCACCGGCCTCGCGAAGGTTCCGACCGGCCCGTACGTGCGCGCCGAGTACGAGGTCACCACGACGAGCGAGTTCGACGAGTCGCGTGAGGACCTGGTGTTCACGCTGGCCGAGGACGGCTCGTTCCACGCGGAGTCGACGTTCGCGTTCGCGGGCAGCGAACCGAGCGTGGCGATCGAGGCCTATGACGCAGGGACCGAGACCCTGTGGAGCGCGTTCGAGTCCGGCTCCGGGACCGGGGAGCTCGAGGCGTACGCGAGCCGCTTCGTCGGGCTGCTGCAGGCACCCGCGATCTATCAGCTGGGCCGGCAGGAGGGCGCGGCAACGGTCATCGCTGGCGTCCGTGCCGGGACGATCACGCCTGAGCTGGCCGACGGCCGGACCGTCGCAACCCTCGTCGCCCCGCTGACGGCCAACGAGTCGGCGGGTCTGACGCAGGGGACGTTGGCCACGACGGTCGACCTGACGACCGGGCTCCCCGTCGAGATCGACGAGGATCGTGGGACCTACCGGCGACAGGTGGTGCTGACGAGCTTCACGTGGGAGCTCGACGACCCCGGCGTGTCCTTCCTGCCGGATGAGGCGGCAGAGCTCAGGGACCCGGTCTTCGTCGCGACGACGCTGGCTGGGGCCGAGGGCCTCGTCGGGTACGTCCCGCCGTTGCCGGAGACGCTCCCCGCCGGGTTCATGCTCCGGTCGATCGTCGCGGCAGACCAGCCGGACAACTACTTCACCGGACCGGAGGGCCTCAACCCGCCGGGTGAGGGCATCGTCGTCGCGAGCTACCGCGACGGGTTCCACAGCTTCTCCGTCTCGTTCCTGCGCAACGTCGACCCCGACGGGTTCGGCTGGGCCGACCCGCTCGCCGGGGAGGGACAGGCCTTCTCCTCGGAGGTGCTCGTCCTGAGCGGCGGGGCGCTCGCGGGTGCCGAGTCGTACGTGTCGGTCGACGTCAACACCTCACCACACCTGTGGGGCGTCACCGAGGATCTGGTCTTCCTCGTCACCGGGGACCTCAGCCGGGCTGAGCTCGTGGCGATCGCGGAGTCCTTCGGAACCTGACCAGGTCCTTCAGCGCTTCCGGCGCCTGGACTTCGCCTTCGACGTGTTCTTCGACGGTCCGTCATCGGACCAGTCAGCGAGCCGAGCCGTCGGGTCGGGGCCCTTGCGCTTCGGTGTGGGGGGCTTCGCCGCGTCGTCGAGGAGCTCTGCAGATGATCGCTTCCGCTTCTTGGACGACGAGCCGGAGGTGGCGAGCAGCGCAAGGTTGAGGTCCATGGAACGCCGCATCCTGATCGAGAACCAGAGCGAGATCCCCCCGAGCACCATCGTCGAGAAGATCGCGTTGATCAGGAAGGCGTTGACGCCCTGATCGAGCGCGAACAGCGCTCCGACCGGGCCAAGGAGCCAGGCGAACTTCCAGAACGTCGTCTGGCGTCGCGCGATCGGCACGGCGAGCAACGCCTCCTGCCGGCTCTCCGCGACCACGCCCTTGTTGATCCGCTTCGTGATCTGACGACGTTCGCCGAAGCTGAGCGCGACCCACTGCTGCTGGTGGGCCTCGGAGGACAGGAGCTTCGGTTCGCTCATCGCGGGTCCAGTGCTGGGGGTCGGCGCGTCCCTGCGAGGCTAGTCGTGCGGACGTTCCCCGCGGTCGTGGCTGGCTACGGTGCTCGCATGGCCGACGATCCCCACGGCGCGTTGATCCGCGAGCACCTCGAACGCACCCGCCTGACGTGGCACGGGGCGCGACGTGATGTGCCGGCGCCCGATCCCGCCGATCTGCCACCCTCGTCGCGGGCGTGGAGCGGTCCGCAGCTCGGGATCACCGCTGACCGAGCGCAGTCCGGCTGGCCCGCGAGCGAGGCGCTGAGCGGGGCCGAAGGGGTGGAGTCGCCCCCGTCGACGAGCTGGCTCGCATCGATCTTCGAGGCGACGATCGGTGTCACCGGCGTCGTGGAGGTTGACGGCGTCAGCCATCTGCTCCGCGCCGCGGCCTCGGTCGGCAACGGTCACGCGATCGAGGCCTACATCGTCTGCGGCAACCTGTTGACCGACCTGCCGGCCGGGGTGCATCACGTCGACCCGACGCGTCGCAGGTTGACGATGGTCCGGGCGGGTGACCATCGCGCCTGGCTCGCGGCAGCGGCAGCGGACCCGGGGGTCGGCCCAGCTGCCGCGACCATCGTGTTCACGGCCGTCGCGTGGCGTCAGGTCTGGAGGTACGGCGAGCGCGGTGCTCGGCATGTTCTGTGGGATCTCGGGGCGGTGCTGGCCAACCTCGTCGCGCACGGCGTGGCTCATGGCACGCCCGCCGGATTGGACCTGGCCTTTGACGATCACGCCGTCACGGACCTGCTCGGGATCGACGAGGACGAGGTGCCGCTGGCGGTCTGCCCGCTCGGCCATCCATGGTCCGCGCCGGAGGCACGTGCCGAGCAGGGCCAGCGGCTCGGGCACCCACGCCCCGTGGGTCGCACGGAGCCTGCGCTGCTGCGTGTTCGTGACGTGCTTCGCCTCGGTCGGGTCGACGCCAGCCAGGTGGCCACGGCGCGTGAACAGGCAGCGTCCTTCCCCGGCACGCGCTGCGCCCCGCCCGTCGACGTTCCGGTCGAGGCGGACTTCGCCACGATCGAGGATCTGATCGCCGCGCGGCGCAGCGCGAGGTCCCTGCACCCGGTTCCGGTCTCGCGTGAGGCGATGGAGTGGATGCTCTCCGTCGCGACCGCACCGTCGGGGCTCGACCTGGTCGGGCCGGGGCGCCGGCTCACGACGACGACCGTCGTCGCGCTGCGGGTGGCTGGCCGCCGCGCTGGCCGCCACGACTGGGGGTCCTTCGGTCTCGAGCCGATCGACGCCGTGGATCTGGCGGATGACGCGCTCACGGCATGCATGGAGCAGCGGCCGGCGGTGGACGCGGCTGCGCTCGTCATCTCGACGATT
>RCMY010004547.1_pt1 | contig 11991 bp, 8 predicted proteins | sample 2041341 | NCBI WGS metagenome assembly RCMY01 (sample SAMN09708234, study PRJNA481090) | Marine sediment metagenome, whole genome shotgun sequencing project.
GCGGTGAGTTGTTCGACGATGACGGCGAGGGCGTCGTCGTCGCTGATGCCGATGACGTGGTCGGCGGCCACCTTGGCGTCTTCTGAGGCATTGCCCATGGCATAGGCGCGACCGGCCCATTCGAGCATGGCAACGTCGTTGTGGTTGTCGCCGAAGGCGGCAACGGCCAGTGGCGAGATCTCGAGGTCGAGGCAGAGCGCCTCGAGCGCGGTCGCCTTGGTGGTGAGCTTGGCCGCGATCTCGACGAACGCCAGCCCGGTGTAGCAGGGAACGACGTCATCTTCGATCGCCTCGTTCACCTGCTGGAAGAGTTCGTCGATCGACAGCTCACCATGAAAGACCAGCACCTTCTGGATGCGGCCACGCATACCGTCGAGCACATCGGGGATCGCAGCGCCGAGGGGAGCGATCGGCACTCGTTCGACGAAACCGGGCTCATGGGCAACCCCGTGCTCGAGTTCGACGGCGAACCCCGCGCCCGGCAGCGCGTTTCGGACGTCGACCACGATGCCCTGGGCAATCGTCGGATCCATCCAGAAGGCACGCACCACCTCGTTGCGCTCGAGGTGTTTGGTGAGCGCGCCGTTGGCGAAGACCCAGTAGTTGTCAAGCCCCAGGCTGGTGATGACATCGCCGGAAACGAGGAACGGCCGTCCGGTCGAAGGCACCACGTGAATACCGGCAGCGTGGGCGTGATGCAGCGCGTCCCTGACCCGATCGGTCAGCGTGCCGTCGCTGCGCAGCATCGTGCCGTCGATGTCGGTCGCGATCATGTCGACCACCGGGAGGTTGTTCGTCGACTCGTCGACCGCGGCCGGAGCGTTCGATGGTTGGTCGGGAGCGGGAGTCACAAGGCCGTCCTGTCTCGTCGAATGTCAGTCATTGCTGGATCAGTCACTGCGGTATCAGTCGGCGTCGACGCCAGCGCCCGCCATGAGGAGGCCGACCTGTTCGCGGGTTGCCTCGGCGGCGGGGATGATCGCGACGATCTTGCCTTCGTAGATCACCGCGATGCGATCGGACAGGCCGAAGATCTCATCGAGTTCGGCCGACACCAGCAGCACCGCCAGACCGGCGTCTCGTTGGTCGATGAGCTGGGAGTGGATGAACTCGATCGATCCGACGTCGACACCGCGGGTGGGTTGGGCAGCCACGATCAGCTTGTTGGACGCCGTGAGCTCGCGGGCCACGATCAGCTTCTGCTTGTTGCCGCCCGACAGTGACGACGACGGTGTGGTGATCGACGGTGTCCGCACATCGAACTTCTCGACCAGGTCGGTTGCCTGGGCATCGATCACATCGAACTGACGAATGATCCCCTTGGCGAACGGGGGTTTGAAGTAGGTGTTGAGCACCAGGTTGTCGGCGATCGAGAATCCGCCGACGAGCCCGTCTTTTTCACGATCGGCCGGCACGTGGGCGACCCCGAGTTCGCTGATGTCTCGCGGCGACCAATGCGTGGTGTCGTTCCCGACGATCGACACCGACCCTCCGATCACCTTTCGCAGACCGGTGATTGCTTCGACGAGTTCTCGCTGACCGTTGCCCTCGACACCGGCAACACCAACGATCTCGCCTGCCCGCACCGACAGATCGAGCCCATCAACGGCCTCCTGGCCCCGATCGTCTTTGGCCCGCAGTCCGTGGATGTCGAGCACGACCTCGCCAGGATGAGCTTCACCTTTCTCGACTCGCAGCACCACGGCTCGACCGACCATGAGTTCGGCCAGGCTTGCCTGCGTGGAGCCTTCGGTTGCCGTGGTGCCAACCCACTTGCCTCCTCGCAACACCACGACACGATCGGTGACGGCGAGGATCTCACGCAGCTTGTGGGTGATGAAGATGATGCCGACACCGGTGGCTGCGAGGTCTCGCATGACCTGGAGTAGTTCGTCGGTTTCCTGCGGCGTGAGCACCGCGGTCGGCTCGTCGAGAATGAGTATCTCGGCGCCCCGATAGAGCGCCTTGAGGATCTCGACCCGTTGCTGGATACCGACGGGCAAATCCTCGACAACGGCGGTTGGGTCGACCTCGAGCCCAAACTGTTCGGAGAGCTCACGGACCTCGCGGGCCGCTCGCCGCCCGGCCAAAACACCGAGCGGGCCGCCGCCAGTCTTCTCGGCACCCAGCATGATGTTCTCGGCAACCGTCAACGGGCCAACCAACTGGAAGTGTTGGTGCACCATGCCCATGCCGTGCTCGATCGCATCACCGGGATTGGTGATCGGCAGCGGCTCGCCCCGCAGGAACACCTCGCCCTCATCGGGGGTGTAGATGCCGAAGAGCTGTTTGACGAGTGTGGATTTGCCCGCCCCATTTTCGCCCAGCAACCCGACGATCTCTCCCTTGTGCAGGGTCAAGTCGATGGAGTCGTTGGCGGTCACCCCGGGGAACCGCTTGGTGATGCCCTTTGCTTCGAGCAGCACCGGACCGATGTCGTCGCTCGGGCCATCGGCGCGACGGGAGGGCTGAGGAATCGCTGTTGGCTCCACGATCAGTCCTTTTCGAACGGTTGGCCGAGGGCGGCAGGCGAGCGAGCGGAGTAGCCGAGCACGGCCAACACGATCACCGTGAATCCATAGGGAATCATGCCGATGAATTCCGACGGGATATCGATGGTGTTGAACAGCTGAAGCTGGCTCTGCAGGGCCGAGAAGTAGCCGAAGAGCAGGGCCGCTCCCAGTGCCCCAAATGGTCGATAGCGACCGAACAGCATGACGGCGAGGGCGATGAAGCCCCGACCCGAGCTGAAGCCGGTGTTCGAGAACGAGCTGGCCGACTGCAAGATGGCGAGCCCGGCCAGTCCGGCAACCCCACCGGCGATGATGATGTTGCGGTAGCGGAGTTTGGCGACCGAGACCCCGACGGTGTCGACGGCCGATGGATGCTCGCCGACGGCCTTGGTCCGAAGCCCCCAACGGGTGTAGTTCATTGCGAGATGCAAGATGGCTGCACCGATCACCGCGACGTAGACCATCGGGCCGTGCGTGAACATGATCTTGCCTGCCCACGGGATGTCTTGCAGACCGGGAATCGACCAGCGAGGGAACCCCGGCATGGTTCGGCCCTGGGCGTAGTAGTAGTTGGTGAAGCCGCCGGCAAAGACGTTGAGGACGGTCCCGGCGATGATGTGGTCCATCTTGATGGTGATGGCGGCCCACCCCATGAACAGCCCGGTGATCATGCCGACCGCCAGGGCGGCGGCGATACCGACCAACAGGCTGCCGCTGCCGGCGGCGGCAAAGAAGGCGGCGAAGCCAGTGAGCGTCATCTGGCCCTCGATGCCAATGTTCACGATGCCCGACTTTTCCCCGATGATCCCGCAGAGCGCACCGAGCAACAGGGGCGCCGAACCCCGCACCGTGCTGGCGTAGACCGCCTGCTGCTGCACGCTCGTCCAGTCGAAGTAGCGGTGCAGCAAAAGCGTCAGGGCGAAGCCGACGATCGGAACGATGAGGTAGCTCAGCGAGCCAAGGCGGAACGACGAGGATCTGGTCGATGAGGGAGTCCCCGATGGCGTTGGAGATGGCGTTGGGTTGGTGACGACAGCCATATCAGGCAGCTCCCCAGCTCGATGACAGCTGCGGACCGGCTTCTTCTTCGAGCGACCGCACCCGGGTGATCCAACGCACGACCATTGGGGCGGCAACGAAGAACAGGATGAATGCCTGGATGAGATTCAGGATGTCGGGCGAGACACCCGACGATGATTGCATCTGGGTGGCACCAGCCTGGAGTCCTCCGATCAGGAGTGCGGCGGGGATCACGGCGATGGGGTTTGATTTCGCCAGCAATGCGATCGTGATGCCGTCGAATCCGAGGCCCGAGTTGTCGCCGGGGATGAAGCGCCCGACAACACCCTGCGTCTCGATTGCACCACCGAGACCGGCGAGGAATGCGCTGATCAACATGGTGACGACGGTGATCCTCTTGACCGAGATACCGGCGTAGACCGCGGCATGACGGTTGGCGCCAACGGTGCTGACCTCGAATCCGAAGGTTGTCTTGGCGAGCAGCCACCAGATGACGACCGCGGCCAGAACAGCAACGAGAAAGCCGAGCGGTATTCCGCTCGAATCGCCGGTCAGCAGACGGGGGATTTTCGCCGATTCGTTGATTGGCGGCGTTCGCGAAATGTTCGATGCGTTGCCCTCCAGCTCGTACCACGGGCCGTCGGGGAAAGCGACGAGGTAGGTGGTCAGATTCGACGCGATGAAGTTGAACATGATCGTCGTGATCACTTCATGAGTGCCGCGGTAAGCCTTGAGGGCGCCGACGAGGATGCCGAGGATCGAAGCGGCGAGCCCGCCAACGATCAGGGCAAGGGGAATATGGATGATGCCGGGAAGCGAGAACCGGTAGCCGATCCAAGCGGCGAAGGCCGCGCCGAGCACCAACTGGCCCTGGCCACCGATGTTGAACAGCCCCGCCTTGAATGCGAAGGCAACGGCGAGACCGGCGAGCACGAGCGGGGTGGCTTTTTCGAGTGTGCGTCCGATCTGGCCGACGCCACCGAGTGAGCCCGACAGGATGGCCCGATAGGCCTCGACCGGGTTCTTTCCATCGACGAAGATCAGCAACGCACCGAGGATGAGCGCCAACACGATGGCCAGGATGGGGCCCTGCAACGCTCTCAGGGTATTTCGATTCACACGTCACCTCAGGCTCGGAAGAAACGCCGGGCCAAAACTGACAAGACCCAACGCCGGGCGCAAGATAGCGCACGAGCGTTGGGTCCTGTCGAGAATCGGCCGCTAATTCACCGGCCGGTCATCATGTAGCGGGGTGGATCAGCCTCAGTAGCCGGTCTCGATCGAGCCGTCGAGGATGCCGGCGACGATCTCGTCGACCTGAGCCTGGACTTCCGGGCTCACACGATCAGAGAGATCGTGATAGGGGGCCAGGCCGACCTCGCCGAAGAAGTTGCCACCAGCGATGCTGCCATCGGCGGCCGCAGCGATGAGGTCGGTCGTCCCGGGGGTGATCAACTTCATGGCCGAGGTGACGAGGCAGGGCTGAGCTTCGGGCACGGTGTCCCACTGGTCGGCGTCGACGCCGACACACAGCACGGTGCCGCCGTCTTTGGCGATCTCACCGAGGGCGCCGTTGCCGGTCTGTCCGCCGGCGCCGAAGATGACATCGGCACCGTTGTCGATGGCCTGACGAGCGGTGTCAGCTCCCCACGAGGGGTCGGTGAACGCCGTTTCCGGGGTCGGGTGATAGGTCGACAGCGGAGTGACGTCGGGGTTGGTGTACGCCGCGCCATTCTCCCAGCCGGTCTTGTAGGCGACGACCGGCGGCACGGCATCGGTGCCGAGCACGGCGCCGATGATGTTGGTCTCGGTCAGCAGACCGGCGAGGGCGCCGGCCATGAAGCCAGCCTGGTCTTCGTGGAAGACGAGACCGGTGAGGTTGGGGAGTTCTTCACCCTGGAACTGGTCGACACCGATGAATGCGACCTCGGGGTTCGCCGTGGCGGCCTCGATGGTGGACTCACCGAGCAGGAAGCCGACGGTCACGATGACGTCGTAGTCCTGGTCGAGGAACGACGCGATGTTGGTGGCGTAGTCCTTGGAGTCGGTGGTCTCGATGAAGTCCTTCTGATCGGCGACCGATGCCTGAACGCCTTCCCACGCGGACTGGTTGAACGACTTGTCGTCGACTCGACCGAGGTCGGTCACGAGACCGACACAGAGGAACTCTTCGGAGGCGCAGTCGCCTTCGACGGCCGGCTCATCGCCTTCGGCGGCTTCGGTGGTGTCGGCGGTGTCGTCACCCTCGGCGGCTTCGGTGGTCTCGGTTGTCGCAGTATCACCGTCGGAGCCTGCGGCTTCGGTGGACCCGCCTGAATCACTGCCGCAGGCTGCTGCCAACAATGTGAAGGCAAACATCATGGCCATCAGACGCTTCAATGTTGTATTCATGGGTGCGTTCCTCGCTTTTCTCTCCCAATAGGACCCGCGCAGTGTAAGGGGACCGGGCATCTCGTGCACCGCGACCGTCGGCGCTGTCACGCAGCGGCAACATGGGGCCCGATGTGACCTTCGGCGGGCATGGGGCCGTTTGGTGCTCAGATGCGAACCTGGACGTGTCCGCTCCGGTCCTCGTTGTGGCAGGCTGGAGCAATGTTCGGCTTCATCACCGGTTCGGGGTTCTACGATCTTCCGGGCCTCGAGAATTCCACTGCTTCGTTGGTCGAGACGCCCTATGGCGGGGTCGAGGTCACCACCGGGCGCTGGCACGGCAACGACATCGCGTTCCTCCCCCGCCACGGCGGCGCGCACTCGGTACCTCCTCAACAGATCAACTACCGAGGGAATCTGTGGGCTCTGGGCGAGGTCGGTGTGACCGACATCCTCGCGACGGCGGTCAGTGGCGGGATCGCCGAACACCTCACCACCGGCAGCCTCGTCGTCATCGATGACTACATCGATTGGACCACGGGCCGCGACGACACCTTCTTCGACACGCCCGGCGATGTTCGCCACATCGAGATGGGCGAGCCCTACGACCCGGCGCTGCGTGCCGCCCTGCTCGTGGCCGCCGCCGAGCGTGGCTGCACGCTTCACCCATCGGGCACCTACATCTGTTTCAACGGGCCGCGCTTCGAGACCAGGGCCGAGATCCGCATGGCCAAGGCCTTCGGCGCCGACCTCGTCGGCATGACCGGCTACCCCGAGGTGGCGCTCGCCGTCGAGCGGGGTCTTCGTTATGCGTCGGTCGGCGTGATCGCCAACCCCGCCGCCGGACTGGGCGACACCGCCATCACCATCGATGAGATCTGGGCGGCGATCGCCGCCGCCAAGGACGTCGTCCTCGATCTCTTCGCCAGTGTCGTCACCAACGCGCCTCAGACGCCAACATCGCAAACACCAACACCACAAACACCTACACCCGGAACGCGAGAACAGCAATGAGTACCGGAACCGGACCGGCAGCAGAACACGCCGCTCGACAGGCGCTGATCGACGTCTGTCGTGCCGCCAACGCCAGCGGCATCAACCAGGGAACCTCGGGCAATGCCAGTGTCCGCTGGGATGGCGGCATGCTCGTGACCCCTTCTGCGGTTCCCTACGACGCCCTCACCATCGACGACATCGTTTTCGTCGACGCCACTGGCACACCCGAGGGCCGGCGCCGCCCATCGTCGGAGTGGCGTTTCCACCACGACATCCTTGCCACTCGGACCGACGCCGGCGCTGTCCTGCACCTGCACTCCCCGGCGGCAACGGCGCTCGCCACCCTTCGCCGCTCGATCCCGTCGTTCCACTACATGGTTGCCGTCGCAGGCGGACACTCGATTCGATGCAGCGGATACGCCACGTTCGGCACGCCCGAGCTGTCGGCCCTCGCCGTCGAAGCGCTGCGCGATCGGACCGCATGCCTTCTCGCCAACCACGGGCAGATCGCCATGGCCGCAACGCCGAGCAAGGCACTCGCCCTGGCAACCGAGGTGGAAGCCCTCGCCGACCAGTATTTGCGGGCGCTCGCGGTTGGACCGCCGATCCTGCTCTCGACCGACGAGATGGCCGAAGTCCTCGCCAAGTTCGGCGCCTACCGCCAAGCGGGCGAACCCCTCCCCGACAACGACTGACAGCGTCGGGGGCTCACCTACGGTCGGGGTGAGCGTCCCGACGATCCGTTCAGTTCCTGTTCGCCCGCTGGACGACCGACCTCACGGCGTCGTCGAGGTCGACCTTGACCGGGCGGTGGTCGGCAACGACCTGTTCACCGTCGACCCAGACGTCGGAAACGAATCCTCCGTGATTGGTGAACACCAGATGCGTGAGTAGTTCGTCGTCGTCGAGCGCGGGGGTGAAGACCGGCTGATCGGTGTCGATTCGGATGAAGTCGGCCCGGGAGCCGACCGTCAGCGTTCCAACGTCGGGCTGACCGATCGCCCGGCCGCCGTTCGCGGTTGCCATCAGAATGGTCTCGCGAACGCCGAGTGCCTGGGCATCTTGGCGCAGCGCCCGAGCCAAACCGGCCGCCAGTCCGACCCCGCGCCACAGGTCGAGCGAATCGGCCGACGCCGGACCATCGGTGGCGATGGCAACGTTGACGCCGGCGTCGAGCATCGCCCGAACATCGGCGAACCCGCTGCCGAGTTTCAGGTTCGAGTTCGGACAGTGAGCAATGCTCGAAGCGGACTCGCCGAGGAGGCGACGATCATCGTCGTCGAGCCACACGCCGTGAGCGCCGACGAAACACTGGTCGAGGGCACCGACGTCCGCGAGTACCTGGGTGGCGGTTCGGCCGTCGCGCTCGATGATGCGGGCTCGTTCTTCGGTCGTCTCCTCCAGGTGGGTGTGGAAGACGGCGCCCAGATCGTTGGCGGCAGCGACGACCCGGCGCAGCAGGTCGGCATCGAGGTCGTACACCGAGTGAGGACCGAAGCCCACCGAGATGCGTTGATCCGGATCGTGGAACCGGGCATGGAGATCGTGGATCTCCTGCAACCGGCCGAGCATGTCGTCGCCATGCAATACCCGGATGATCCCGGGCGTCGACACCAGGCGTCCGCCGGTTCGCTGCACCGCATCGATGATTGCCTCGTCATGGAGGTACATCTCCATGCTGGTGGTGACCCCGGCGAGCAGCATCTCGAGCGAACCGAGCACCATGCCCGCGCCGACATCGTCTTGTGTCATCTTCGCTTCTCGGGGCCAGATGGCTTCGGTCAACCAGCGGTCGAGCGGCAGCCCATCACCGGCCGAGCGAAACATGGTCATCGGCGCATGACAGTGGACGTTGACCAGGCCCGGCATGATCAGGCCTCCGAGTTCGACCACCCGCAGGTCCTCACCATCACCAGGAGCCGGCGCAGGTACCGGGCCAACAGCAACGACGCGACCGTCTCGAACGTCGATCGCTCCACCGGAATGGGTGACAACCGCGTCGGCGGTGACCTCGACCACGAGATCGGCGGTGTATCGGACCGTTGAAGTTGCCATGGCAGCCAACGCTAGCGAGCGATCAATAGTCGTAGTAGCCGAGGCGTGGTTTCGAGCCGACGAGGACGGCGCCGGCAACCCTGCCGCCGGCCAGTTCGATCAGTTCGGCGGCTTCTGCCACTTCGCTGCGCCGGCTGTAGTGCACTCGGGCAATGATGACAGCAACATCGGCGGCGACGCTCGCGATCGCTTGCGCATCGGTCACCGCGAGCACCGGAGGCGAGTCGATGATGACCAGGTCGTACGGTTTCGCTATCGCATCGAGGACTCGAACCGCAAGGTCGCTGCGCATCAGCCCGGCGGGGTTGTCCACCCAACCGCCTGCGGTGACAAGGTGGAAACCGCCCTGGCCGGACGCATTGCGGATCTCGTGAATCTGGGGGATCGTTCCCGAAGCGAGGGCTTCGGTCAGCCCATCATCGTTGGCGATTCCATGCAGCAGATGCTGGGTCGGACGACGAACGTCGGCATCGATCAGCAGCACCTTGGATCCCTGGAGCGCCGCTCGCTGGGCGAACAATCCGGCCGTTGTCGACTTGCCTTCGCCCTGACGAGCGCTGGTCACGACGACGGTCTTGGCGCTCGACGCCCGAGTGATCGCGGCGAACGCCGTTGCCAACCCCTCGATCCCTTCGAGCACAGCATTGCTGGCCTCGCTGAGCTTCTGTACCGGACGGCCGTTGTCGGGAACCTGGGCCAGCACCGGCATGGGGAATCGGCCACGTTCGATATCGCTCGCCCGGTTGACCTTGGAGTTGACCGAGTCGGCGACGAGGATCGCACCGATGGCGAGGGCGAAACCGAGGAGGGAGCCGATGATCACCATCTGCAGCGGCCGCGGCGCCACCTTGACGGCTTGGCTCGCTTTCGTTGTCACTCGGGCACTCATCTCATCGCGCTCGAGGAAACGCTTGACCGCAGTGAACTGTGCCAGCTGATCGGCGGAGTCACGCAGTTCGGCTTCGATCGGCAACAGCTGGTCGGAGAACGTCTGCAGCAGTGCGACGCGCTGGGTGGTCAGGCGAGAAATGATGTCGGGGTCGGTTGCCTGTTCGAGCGCCGAATCGAGCGGCGCGAGGGGCTTGAGGATCTCCGCCTTCTCGTTCTTGAGGTCGTCGACCGCCTTCGTCAGTGACGACCGAGCAACTTCGTTGGCGTCGGCCTCGAGCATCTGTCGCGACGAGACGTACTGCTGGGCCCACTCGTTCGCCAGATCGATGGCCTCCGGGGCGGTCGGGGCCTCGGCGGTGAAGACGAGCACATTGGAGTCTTCGGGTGCGTTGATCGTGACGGCGTCGCCGCCGTTCAGCGAGGTGAGGAAGTCGTCGGACTGGACGAATTCGAGCTCGGCCTTCTGGTCTCGCTCGAACTCCTCGTCTTGGCTGCCGGCCGACGGGAACAGTTGCTGACTCGACGTCGTGCGGAGCAACACGGTGGCCTCGGCCTCATGCCGCTCGGGCTGGGCCAGACCGAAGAGTGCCGCCAACACGACCACCGGAACGAACGTTGCGAGACCGACTTTCCACCGTTCCCTGGCGATGGCGATGTAGTCCGACATCGTTCGAATGCCCGCGTCGAAGGACCGATCGTCACTTCGTCCATCGAAGGCTGGGGGATTCGCGGCACTCATGTCACCGAGAGTAACAATCAACCACCCACAGCGATATGGGGGCGGGTGAGATCACCCCTCACCACCCTGACCAGGCCGTTCGCCCGGCCCAGCGGCAGCGGAAGCGGTCGCAGTGTTGGCGGTCGAGGCCGAGGATCGGGCTCGCCGAAGCGCCCAGAAGAGGAGAGCGAGGTAGACGAACTCCGAAACGTAGGTTGCGACCGCCGCCCCCTTCCAACTGTGCTCGGGGATCCACCAGAGATTCAGCACGACATTGATGGCCGCGGTGACCATGATGGCACCGCTCGCAGCGCCAAAGCGTCCAACACCCTTCAGCGCATCGCCGAGCAGCGACTGGATGATCCGCAATACCGGGAACCCGCTCATCGACCAGATGACGACGGCGACCCCGTCGTACTCGGCGCCGAGCAACCACTCGACCACCAACGCCCCGACCCACAGGGGAGGCAGAATGAACAGCCCGTACGCCACCATCGGCTTCGCCATACGGCGGGCGAACGCGACCGTCGCTTCGATCCCCTCGGCCCCCTTGGCGAAGAACTCGGGGTAGATGGTGGTGGTGACCGCAGCTGCCGGGAGCAGCGAGTAACTGACGATTCGTACACCGATGCCGTAGAGACCATTGTCCCGTTCGAAGCCTGCGCGCAGCAGCAGCGTCTGGTCGATGCCTCCCGACACCGAGTTCGACGTCTGGCCGATAGCGATGGCCCCGCCCTGGCGGTAGTCGGCGATGTTGGCCGGGATCGACAATCTCGGACGCCCGAGCGAACGCATGATCCATCCGGTCGACAGCACCGAGACGACGACGGCCATGATCAGATTGACGACGGCGTAGTCGGTCAATTGGGGCGAGTCGACGGCGAACAGGGACAGGGCGGCGATCGGGCGAGCGCCGAACACGAAGACCGATGTGATCGCGCCGGCCTTGAACCTCCCGAGTCCTCGCAACAGCTGAACATTCACCGTTCCGAGGCCCGACGCGATGTATTCCCCGCCTGCGAGGGCCGCGATCAGCCCGGGCGAAACGTCGGGCAGGATCACCGAGGTTGCGGCCAGCAGGACCGCGAAACACACGGCACTGGCGAGCAATGCGGTACCGAGTCCGCGGCCCCACACACGAGCGACACTCGCCGACGCCGAGGGCGGGGCCTCTCGATCGGCGTGAGGCAGGCCAATGAGTACAGCCTCACCGGCACCGAAGACGGCGAAACCGAGCAGGATCCCTCCGGCCGATGCCACGCCTGCGTAGATGCCGAACTGCTCAGGCGAGAGGACGAAGGTGAGGATGGCGAGCGCCCCGAGTACGGCAACGGCGCCGAGGATCGTGCCGATGCCCGTCCACATCGCGTCACGGGACCGCCCCGATGACAGCCGCTGACGCAGGCTCGATGACCAGCTCAGGACTGG
>RCMY010004548.1_pt1 | contig 11991 bp, 8 predicted proteins | sample 2041341 | NCBI WGS metagenome assembly RCMY01 (sample SAMN09708234, study PRJNA481090) | Marine sediment metagenome, whole genome shotgun sequencing project.
GATTTTCTGCTCGAACACCTCACTCCGCCTATCGGAACGCCGTGATTCGCGCCATGATCGGTGAGTTGTGGCAATCATCACCTCTCCTCCGGTACTTTCAATCCGCCGCCTCTTGGTCGGCTGATGGCTGACGACCTCACCAAGCTGGCGCCGACCTTGGCGTCGGTCGGCTGGGATGACGAGCTCGATGCGTGGCTCAGCGGCCAAACTGCCGATAGCTACGGGCGGATCGCGCGGTCATCGCGCGGGTTCTGTCTGGTCTTCACCGGAGGCGCCGCGATCCTCGCGGCGTCGAGTTCGATCCGATCAGCAGCCGGTGCTGCACCGTCAACTGGCGACTTCGTTGCCGTGATCGACGATCCAGAGGATGGTCCGGTCGTCTCCGCCATCGCCCCGCGCCGAACCTCACTCACGCGCCGGGCGCCAGGCAAAGTCCCAGAGCCACAGGTCTTGGCCGCCAACATCGATGACGTTTTTGTCATGCACGGCCTCGATCGGCCGGTCAACCTGAATCGGTTGGAGCGGCAACTCGTCTTGGCCTGGGCCAGCGGGGCAACGCCTGTGGTTCTGCTCACGAAAGCGGATGAGGTCAACCACTCAGAAGAAGCCGTCGAGAGCATTTCGGCCATCGCCCCTGGCGTCGAGACCCTGGCCATCTCGACTGTGTCTGGCCGCAACATCGACCGCGTGAGAACCCACTTCACCGAGGCCAGAACCATCGCCTTGCTCGGACTGTCCGGTATCGGAAAGTCGACGCTTGTCAACGAGTTGTCTGGCGGCGAGGTGCAGCGGATCGGCGAGGTGCGAGCGACCGATCATCGCGGCCGACACACGACCGTCACCCGCGATCTCGTACCGTTGCCAGGTGGCGGCATCGTCATCGACACACCAGGTATCCGCGAGATCGGTTTGTGGCAAGCAATGGACGGCCTGCACAAGACCTTCCCCGAAATTGCCGAGGCGGCTGCAGCGTGTCGCTTCGCCGATTGCCAGCATCGCAAAGAACCGGGTTGCGGCGTCACCCAGGCTCGCGTCGATGGACGCACCACGGATCGCCGATTGGCCCATTGGGGTGAACTCCACGCCGAACTCGATCTCCAACAAGAGCAGCTCGACGAGTTCGATCGTCGCATCGAGAGCCGCAGCCGGGCCAATGCCGAACGCAAGCGCGATGGCGAGCGGCCCCGAAAGGCCAATCGGGGCAAGAAGAAGGGCAAGCGCCGCTGAGGACCGAGCCGAGAGGCGCTTCCAATGCTGGCATGCCAGCCTCGCCTACGACGATGAGTCATACTCGACCAATCACATCAGCTCAGGCACAGGAGATGGACATGACGGCAGTCCGCATACTGCGGAACGGGGCGATCGCACTGGCGGCAGTGGCACTGCTGGCGAGCTGCGGCCGCAACGCCCCCGAAGAGGGCGCGACCACGCTCGAAGCATCCATCTCACCTTCGTCGACAGTTGCGGTCATCACGACCCTGCCGCCGACCACGGCACCACCGCCGACCACTACGCCCGAGTACATCATCCAGCAGGGTGATTCGTTGTCGATCATCGCCCAGCGGTTCGGCGTGACGACCGAAGAACTGGCCAACTTCAACGGCATCGAAGATGCAGACAGCATCAAGATCGGCCAGAAGCTGACGATCCCGCCAACCACAGCGGCGACGCCAACCACCACAGCCGGCGGCTGAAGTCGACCAATCGTGAACGGCCTCGAGCAGGCCCAAGCGTGACATTCGAACATCAGGTTTTTCCAAATTTCGCAATACTTGATCGGCTTTGTCGGGTTTACTGAACCCATGACACTCCGACTTGGCGATACCGCACCCGATTTCACCGCCCCCACCACGCAGGGCGAGCTCGCATTCCACCAGTGGAAGACCGACTCGTGGGCCGTGCTCTTCTCTCATCCAGCCGACTTCACACCGGTCTGCACCACCGAGTTGGGCGCTACCGCCAAGCTCGGAGACGAGTTCGCGGCTCGCAACACCAAGGCGATTGCCGTCAGTGTCGACAACGTCGCAAGCCACGACAGCTGGATCGGCGACATCGAGGAGACGCAGGGAACTGCGGTCAACTTCCCGATCATTGGTGACGCTGATCGCGTCGTGGCCGACCTGTACGACATGATCCACCCGAACGCCGATGACACGATGACGGTTCGCTCGGTGTTCATCATCGACCCGGCCAACAAGGTCCGCCTGACGTTGACCTACCCGGCATCGACCGGCAGGAACTTCGACGAGATCCTGCGTGTCATCGACTCGCTCCAACTGACCGACAGCCACAAAGTCGCCACACCAGTCAACTGGCAGCGGGGCGACGACGTCATCGTCTCGCCGAAGCTGAGCGATGAAGATGCGGCGGCGCTGTTCCCCGCTGGGTTCACCACGGTGAAGCCATATCTGCGCACGACCCCTCAACCGAGCTGACAGATCACTGTCAGCGGTCATTGTCAAACCCAGAAGGTGAGACAAAGGACCACGTTTCAATTTCCCCTTTGGTGTCAGTTGACAAAGCGTGAGTCGGTAGAACTTCGGTTCGATTCATCCAGCGTGCCGATCCGGCACCAAAGGGGAGTAACACATGAAGCTGCGTCAGTTGCAAAAACTGTTCGCGTTGTTGTTCTCGTTCGCTCTCGTTGCTTCCGCCTGTGGCGGAAGCGATGAAGGTGGCACAGAGACCAACACCGACGAAGAAACCTCAGAAGAGTCAACGGCCACCACGGCCCCCGACACCGAAGTCGAAGAAGTCGAGGTCGGCGAAGCAGGTCGAACCTACGGTGGCTCGATCACCGTTGGTCTCGAAGCCGAGTCCACCGGCCTGCGCCCGTGGGAAGACTCCTGCGCCTCGCCTTGCTACAACATCATCCGCTCGATCCACGACACCCTGTTCGAGATCGACACCAACTTCGTCGCTCAGCCGTTCTTGGCCGAGTCATCGAGTGTGAACGCTGACTTCACCGAGTACGTCGTCACCCTTCGTCCCGGCGTCACCTTCCACAACGGCGAGGCGTTCAACGCACAGACCGTTGTCGACATGTTCGCCATCCAGCAGACCGGCGCAGCGTCGTCTGGTCCCATCGGCTCGGCCAACTTGGCCAACGTCGAGGCGACCGGCGATCTCGAAGTCACTTACACCCTCAGCCAGGGCAACTCAGCCTTCCTCGCCTTCTTGACCCGTGCCCCCATGGGCGCCGTGTTCGAGCCTGGCGCAGCCGCTGCTGACCCAGAGGGGTACAGCAATGCTCCCGTGGGCACCGGCCCGTTCATGCTCGAATCACGCGATCTCGACAACGAGACCGTCGTGGTGAAGAACGACAGCTACTGGCTCACCGATCCAGAAGGCAACCCGCTGCCATACCTCGACAGCATCGCCTTCCGCCCCATCCCCGATGAGACCACCCGCCTCGACTCGCTCCTCTCGGGCACCGTCGACGCCTTCCAGACGCTGCGCCAGGGAACCATCCGTGACGCACTCGGCGAAGACAGCATCGAACTCATCCAGTTCCAGGGCAACAACACCGGTGGCGGCATGTTCAACACCGCTGTTGCCCCGTTCGACGATGTTCGTGTCCGCAAGGGCCTCGTCCAGCTGAACCCGCAGGACCGTGTCATCGAAGCACTCGGCGGCACCGGCATCTCCTTGCCCGCCACCCAGTGGTTCAGCCCGGATTCCCCCTGGTACTCCGAGAAGGTTGCTGAAGCCTGGCCGAAGTTCGACTTCGAAGCCGGCGTTGCGCTCCTTCAGGAGTACGTCGACGACCCGGCACGCTCTGACGGCAAGGCCGCTGGTGAGAAGATCGACGTCGAGCTGTCCTGCCCGCCAGACCCCACCCTCATCGCCTCACTGCAGGTCGTCGAGGAAGTCTGGACCGGTTCAGAACTGGTCAACGTCACGCTGAGCAACTTCGATCAGCAGACCCACATCAACAACGCCCTCGGTGCGCCGCCGGAATTCACCGGTACCCACCAGGCCCACTGCTGGCGTTGGAGCTCCGACGACGACCCGTCACTCGGACTCAACCCGTTCCTGGCTCCGCCGACCCCAGAGATCGCCGCTGCTGCTGGCATTCCCGATGTCGTGTCGCCGTTGAACTTCGCCAACTGGTTCAGCCCCGAGGCTTTCGGTGCAGCTGTTGCTGCAACGCAGACCGATGACTTCGACGAGCGTTACGCGCTCTACGAGTCGATCATGCTGATCATTGCCGACGAGGTGCCGATCTGGTACTCAGGCCACACCGCCACCGCATTCGGCATCGACCCCAGCATCACTGGCCTCAACGGGTGGCACCTGCCTTCCGGTGAACTCGGCGCCGGCATCCCCGCCGTCGAAGGCCGCTATCACGAGGTCTCCGTCGAAGCTGGCGAATGAACTCGTGCGATCACTCGACGTGAGTGATCAATCGTTCTGAACGAAGGGCGGAGGCTTCGGCCTCCGCCCTTTGGCATTTTGGGTTGACCCATCGGACGAGTCCCCTGAGCGCCCACGGCTGATCAGCCAGCGAGAATGCGTCCGCCGGAGGCCGCCAGCTGCCATGCGCGACGCCAACCGTCTGGGTCGAGTCCGAGCCCGCGGAACTGGATCTCGGTGTGAGCGACGTTGCCGAAGCCGTTGACGGCCTCCGCCATGGCAATGATCATCGGCATGATCACATCCTGCGTGCCAGCGACCGCGGCCCTCGCCGAGGCAAGCGCGAGCTCGCAGGAGCTGAGGTCGCCCTGTTGGCGGTGCACGGCGGCCAAGGCCAGGTGCGCGAAGCTAATGTCGAGATAGGTCGCTACCTGGCTCTCGATGACCTGGCCAGCCCTCGAGCGAGCGAGTTCGAGGTCGCCAAGTGCGGCAGCAACGATCGCGAGGATCGAGCTGGCGTTGTTGTTCGGTCGCCCGGGAAGATCAGCCACCCACGACAACTGTGACAACGCTTCGGCGGCCGCGCCTCGTTGGAGCATCGCAAGGGCGACCGCAACAGCCAGATCGGTCTCGCCCAACATCTCGGGGTTGGGGACCTCGCCTTCGAAGCGAGCGGCCCATCGAATGACCGACTCGGACTCGCCGAGCAGCGCAGCGTTGCCGGCATTGGCCATCACGGCGAACCGAACTGCCTCAGCGCTGTGGTTGCGCTGAGCCGCGTGGTAGCCAGATTCCAACAACTGGCGTCCCGCTTCGACCTGTCCAAGCGAGACCATGGCCCGACCCGCAAGACCCTGTGCCTGCATCACCATGCCCGCATCGTCGGCCTTCTCGGCCAGGGCCTGCGATCGCTGGGCAGATGCAAGCGCCGCCTCGGAGTCGCCAGACCACAGGTCAAGTGATGCGGAGAGACTGAGCATTGCTGATTCAGCCCACGGATCGCCGCGTCGCTCGAGCTCTGGACCGACGGTCTCGAGAAGCTTGCGGGCTCGCTCCCACTCACCAGAGTGAAATGCGACCCAAGCATCGATCCCGTTGGCCCACGCCATGCCGCCCGCATCGCCGAGCTCCTCGAAGATCTCAACCGCCTGCCCGACGAGCCCCCGAGCGCCACCGAGGTCGCCGGATCGATAGGCGACGAGGCCGAGCCCCTGCAACGCCCACGCTTCGGAGCGCCGATCCTCGCTGGCCGCTGCGACCGAGCGAGATTTCTCGAGCGCGCTCCGAGCCAACCCCGCATCGCCTCGACCCATCTCGGACATGCCCAGGAGGCGGAGCGCCAACGACTCTTTCTCGCTGTCCCCGAGATCAGCGAGCTGCACCGCGGCATCGGACAAACGCTGCACCGCACGATCGAGGTCGCCGCGTTTTCGGTCGAGCTCTCCATGCTCCAACAACCCCCGAGCCACAAGGAGGGGATCGGGGTCGGCGAGTGACGCAATTGTCTCCAGATCGGCTCGAGCACCACCGATGTCGCGCACCTCAGATCGAGCCCTTGCTCGCCCGTAGAGGAAACCAGCCCTGGTCTCAGGATCGTCGATCAACTCGATGCCGAGCGAATACCAGTGCTCAGCCTCGGCTGGTGATCCGCTGGCAAGGGATCCGTTCCCTGCCTCGTTGAGCCAGTAGATCGCTTTGTCTCTGATCAGGTCCTCATCGAGCTCGCCGACGCCGGCCAGCCCCTCGAGCAGCTCAAACGCCGCTGCATAATGGCGGGCGATCGCAAGAACGATGCCCATGCGATGCTGCGACGGACCGAGGTTGTCAAGGTAGGTCGCAATGGCGTTGTGGGTGATCGCTCGACCCGTCTTTGTCAGAGTGGCGTACGCGACATCACGAACGAGGTCTGATCGGAATTGATAGCGGGTGCCATCGACCAGGAGGAGGTCGGCTTCGACCAGTTCGGTCAGCAATGGAGCGATGTCGTCGATGTCGAGCCGAAGTTTCGCCATGCGGGCCAGACCGGAGATCGGACCGTTCGGTCCAAACACTGCAGCTGCTTCGATCAGCGAGTGCAGCTGTGGGTCGAGGGCGTCAAGACGAGCAGCAATGATGCCGCGCAGATTGCCCGGCAGGGTCGACAGGTCCTCGGCGGAGTGCAGCACAGACGAGCCGCCGCCGGAATCGCTTCGGCTCTTCACCAGGCCAGCGAGCTCCTCGAGGAAGAACGGATTCCCGCCACTTCGTTCGACGATCCGCCGCTTGTCATCCGGTGAGAGGTCCAGGCCGAACTCATCGAGCATTGCTGTGGAAGCCTCGTCGTTGAGTGACGCCAGAGGCAAGACCATCGAGCCGTACCGGCCGGCAGGCAGCGAGATCGGACGGGATTCCTTCGCGGTCATCAGCAGGAGCAAGGGCAGGCGACTGAGCTCGTGAAGAAGGTGCTCGAGCAGGAGACGAACCCCCTCGGATGCATGGTGCACATCTGACATGATGAGCACGACAGGGCGACGGAGGAGCTCGGCATGGAGCAGGGCAGCGAAGCTCAGCATCACCTCCGCTTGGTTGGTGTCACGATCGCCACCACGCAGCGGCGTGACATAGCCAAGAGCGTGAAGTAGCGCTGTGACGTAGCGGGCACGGAGCGCATCGTCGATCTCGCCGAGGTGGGCGATCAAGCCGGTCTCGACGATGAAGCGAGCGTGCTCAGCATCGGCATCGACTTCGATGGCGAACACCTGCCGAAGCACCTCAGCCACGGGCCACCAGACGTTGGCTTCGCCATACGGAACGGCTCGGCCCTCGATGATCCGAGCATCCCATGTCGTGCCGATGTGGGCCGACGCTTCCTGGACGACGCGGGTCTTACCCATGCCGGCTTCGCCGATGATCAGACTGGCGTGAGCTCGGGAACCCTCGAACGCCAAGCGGGCCTGCGCTTCGAGGGCAGCCAGTTCGCCTTCACGACCGACGAAGGGAACCGATCGTCGGCTGCGAGCGCCTGGGGGTCGGATGGGGTTGAGCGCCACCCAGCCCTCGACCGCACCTTCACGACCGCGCGCTTTCACCTCGCCGAACGGGCGGTAGGAGATGGCGTCGACCGTGGCTGCGTGAGTCGACGGCCCAACCAGGACTCGGCCTGGCTCGGCCACGCTCTCGAGGCGAGACGCCAGGTTCATGACATCGCCCATAGCGGTGTAGTCGCCACCAGCACTCGATGTGCCGACAAGTACCTCGCCGGTGTTGATGCCGATGCGGAGCTGAAGCGGCGCATCGGAGCTGGCCGCCAGCGCCGCCATGGTCTGTTGCATCCGGAGTCCGGCGCGAACTGCCCGCTCCGGATCATCCTCGTGCGCGATCGGAGCGCCGAACAGGGAAACAATGCCGTCGCCAAGGATTTTGTCAACGACTCCGCCGAACGCAACGATGTCGGCTGCAAGCCGCTCGAAGCACCGATCGACAAGGCGCTTCACATTCTCCGGATCGAGCGTCTCGGCAAGACCCGTGAAGCCCACGATGTCGGCAAAGAGCACCGTGACGACGCGACGTTCTTCGTCCCCGACCGATTGCTGCGTTCCGCAATGCGGACAGAATCGGGAGCCGGGAGGGAGATCCCCTCCGCACGACGAACAGACCATTCGGGTGAGCCTACAGATAGGTCCCCCTGGGGTCGCGATCCACGACCAGAGCCGCCGCCTCGGGTCATGGCTCGTGTTGACAGCCCGGGCACCAATACGTACTACGAGCATGCTCGCCCTGAACGATTCTTTCGACCAGAACGGCACACCGAGGACACGCCTCGCCCTTGCGGCCGTAGACGGCGAGACCGCCAGACACCGTCGTGCGGGGGCCGCCTCCGAGGTTCGCCCGCAACAATCGATGGGCCGTGGCGACGAGGCGACCCCGCAACGCCAGATCGACGGCCTCGACCCTGACATGGGGAGCGAGGCGTTCGGCGTGGAGGACCTCGCTCTTGTAGACGTTCCCAACGCCACAGCAGATGCGTTGGTCGAGCAGGGCCACAGCGATCGGCGTGCCAGCTTCGGCAAGCGCGAAGCGAGCGGTTGCGGCGTCGAGATCAGGAGTCGGACCGGTGAGGTCTGGTCCGAGATGCGTGGGTCCCGACCGCCGACGGGTCAGCTCCACCACCGGAGCGTCGAAGCAGACTGCCAGCCAACCTTCCGTGGTCTCGATCAGTGCGCGAACCCCACGAGGCGACCGGCGCCATCGCTCGCCTGATCGGTAGATGTGCCAACTCCCGGACATCTTCATGTGGGTCTCGAGCGTCGAACCGTCTCCGAAGTGAACGAGAAGGTACTTGCCCTTCGCCTCAACGGCGTCGATGACGGTGCCAGCAACGGGTCCGGCCACCGCCAAACGCGGCGCTTCGAAACGAGCGAGCGTCTTGCCAACGAGGGCAGGACGAAGCCGGCCGGCTGTTCTCCAAATGGTGTCTCCCTCGGGCATTGACGCAGTGTGGCCTCCGCTAGCGTCCCGACGGTGAATCAGGCGCAAGACAGCTCAACGGTGACCGAACTTCCCTGGTGGAAGACCGACGTGGTCTACCAGGTGTACATCCGGTCGTTCGCCGATGGAAACGGCGACGGCACCGGCGACATTGCTGGTTTGAGGGCCCGTCTCCCCTACCTCAGGGACCTCGGCGTCGATGCCATTTGGCTCAACCCCTGGTACGAATCACCGCTGCATGATGGTGGCTACGACGTCGCCGACTACCGCAAGATCGAGCCACGGTACGGAACCCTCGAAGAGGCCGAGGCGCTGATCGTTGACGCTCACACACACGGCATCAAGATCATCACTGATCTCGTGCCGAACCACACCTCGTCCAAGCACGCCTGGTTCAAAGAAGCGCTCGCCTCGCCGATCGGTTCGGCCGCTCGCAACCGCTATCACATTCGCCCTGGCAAGGGCCCTGACGGGTCCGAGCCGCCGACCAACTGGACCAGCGTGTTCGGGGGTTCGGCCTGGGATCGACTCGATGATGGTGAGTGGTTCCTGCACATCTTCGACCACACCCAACCCGATCTGAACTGGGAGAACCCCGAGGTCGTCGAGGAGTTCAAGTCGATCTTTCGCTTCTGGCTCGATCGAGGAGTCGACGGCTTCCGGGTCGATGTCGCCCACGGTCTCGCCAAGGACATGAGCTACCCGGATGTCGAGGAAACGGGCGTGCTCCTCGCGAACGCCAAGACCACGAATCATCCGTTCTGGGATCGCGATGGCGTGCACCCCATCATCCGAGGTTGGCGCTCGGTACTCGATGAGTACGACGACACGATGATGGTTGCCGAAGCATGGGTGGCGCCCGACCGCCTCCCGCTCTACGTCCGCCCTGACGAGTATCACCAGTCGTTCAACTTCGACTTCCTCTCGGCCCAGTGGGATGCCGACGAGATGAAGCACGTGCTGAGCCGTTCGATCGATGCAGCGAAGGCCGTCAACGCCGCACCGACCTGGGTTCTCTCGAACCACGACGTCGTCAGACACACGACCCGCTACGGACTGCCAAAAGGAACCGATTGGCGCTCCTGGCTCCTCGACGGACCCCACGACATCCTCGATGTCGACCTCGGGCTGGCTCGCGCTCGCGCCGGCGTGATGATGATGCTCGCCCTCCCAGGGGGCGTGTACCTCTACCAGGGCGAAGAACTCGGCCTTCCCGAGGTGTGGGACCTTCCACTCGAGGTACTCGACGACCCGGTCTGGGAGCAGTCCGGCCGAACGAGCAAGGGCCGCGACGGTTGCCGCGTGCCGATGCCGTGGTCGACCTCTGGTCCGTCGTTCGGCTTCAGCGACACTGCCGGATGGCTTCCCCAGCCACTCGAATTCGGTCAGCTGTCGGCGGAGGCCCAGCAGGGTGTGTCCAGTTCCACACTCGAGCTCTACCGAGCGGCACTCTCGATCCGCAAGCAATTGTTCGTGAGCGATGGCGACATCGAATGGCTCGAGGCACCTGCGGGCGTCATCGGCCTCCGACGTGGCTCGGGAGCCGAGTGTTGGGTCAACGTGTCAGGCGCGCCCATGCCGGTCGATTCGGAGAGGGAACTCCTGCTCTGCAGCGGCGAGCTCGATGACGGCATGCTGCCGGTGAACACCGCCGTTTGGCTCGCCTAGGGCTCCACCGATCAGTTGATCGCGAATCATCCAGAAGTCGGACGCCACGTCCGCCAAGTACGCGTAGCGTTCTGAGTTACTTCAGGAGGATTTGATGACTGCATCGATGACGTCGACTTCGACATGGGCTGCCCGCTGCGAGGGCGCCACCAAGATCTACGGCAAGGGCGACACCGAGGTTCATGCCCTGCGCGGCGTGACGGTCGGCTTCGAGGAGGGCCGCTTCACCTCGATCATGGGCCCGTCTGGTTCAGGCAAGTCCACGCTGATGCAGTGCATGGCCGGCCTCGACCGGCTCACCGGGGGCGAGACCTACATCGGCGACACCGCAGTGTCATCGCTGAACGACAAGGCGCTCACCCGCCTTCGCCGAGACAACATCGGATTCATCTTCCAGGCGTTCAACCTGATCCCGACGCTCAACGCTCGGGAGAACATCACATTGCCGCTCGACCTCGCTGGAACGAAGGGCGACAAAGCATGGATCGACGAGGTCATTTCCACCGTCGGGCTCGGTGATCGACAGACCCACCGCCCAAACGAACTCTCCGGCGGGCAACAACAGCGTGTGGCCGTTGCCAGGGCATTGGCGAGCAAGCCAGCAATCATCTTCGGCGACGAACCAACCGGCAACCTCGACTCGAAGACCGGGGCAGAGATCCTCGACTTCATGCAGTCAGCAGTTCGGGATCTCGGCCAGACCATCGTGATGGTCACCCACGATCCTGTCTCGGCGTCCTATTCGGACCGGGTCCTCTTCCTCACCGACGGCTCGATCGTCGACGAGATGGCCGACCCGACGGCTGACATGGTCTTCGACCGAATCAAGTCGCTGGGAGACTGACCAATGCGCAAGCTGATTCTTCGCAGCATCGGTGCGAGCAAGGGCCGCCTGCTCCTGACGATGATCTCGATTGTCTTTGGCGTCGCCTTCGTTTCCGGCTCTTTCATCCTGGCCGACAGCCTCCGCTCGGTCTTCAATCAGGTAAGCGAGGACATCTTCGCCAATGTCGACGCCGTGGTGCGGGCGCCCGAAGGAGAGGTCTCGAACAGCAACGACCCGCCCCGGTTCGCGGAGTCCACAGCTGACGACCTCGCTGCGGTCGACGGTGTCGCCGAGATCGAAGCCGGCCTCTCTGCGTTCGAGACCATCTACACCGTCGATGCCGATGGCGAGATCGTGCGGCCTCAAGGCCCGCCCGTTCTGGCCTTCTCATGGGACGGTCCGACCGAACTGTCCTCATTCGCACTCATAGAAGGCGCTGCTCCAGTCGGTCAACAGATTGCCATCGACACGTCGCAGGCCGAGCAAGGCAATTTCGCCGTTGGCGACATGGTCGACGTCGTCACGCCGAGCGGGATCGAACCATTCGAGCTGGCCGGCACTGTCGAGTTCGGCTCGCCTGGTGTGATGTTCGTGTTGATGGATCTGCCCACCATGCAACGGGTGTTGGATCAGCCTGGCTTGATCGATGGGATCGTGATCGCAGCCGAGGACGG
>RCMY010004549.1_pt1 | contig 11989 bp, 12 predicted proteins | sample 2041341 | NCBI WGS metagenome assembly RCMY01 (sample SAMN09708234, study PRJNA481090) | Marine sediment metagenome, whole genome shotgun sequencing project.
CCATTATTTTTTTTTACTGGTTCAAACTACTTTCCACCTCGGTCACTTTGGCATCTCCCCAAAGGCCCTCGATGTCGTAATATTCCCTGATTTGTTTTTGGAAAACATGTACAACGACGTTCACATAGTCCATTAAAATCCATTCGGCATTGTCCTCACCTTCCACGTGCCAAGGCTTGTCGCCAATAGCTTTGCTGACGGTTTTTCGGATCGAACCTACTATAGCATTAACATGCGTGTTCGAAGTACCATTACATATAATAAAGTAGTCGCAAACGGTATTTTCAATATCCCTGAGATCGAGTAAATTGACGTGCTGTCCCTTTACTTCTTCGATCCCTTCCAAGATCAATGCAATTAATTCATCTGCACCGGCTTTGCTTTTCTGCATTCAATAATTTTAAATGACCCGATCGGGTTCAATTTCTGCAAAGTTATTATTTTTTTGTTCTTTAGCCGTTGTTTTCAATGAATAGATTCAACCAAGACGAACATGCATTTAATCAAACTTGATGCCACGGACTCTACCAACGCCTATTTACGTGGTTTGTTGTCATCGAACTCACCTAAAGATTATACGGTAGTAACGGCCCGACAACAATTACGGGGTAGGGGACAAATGGGAACAATATGGCAATCGGAAGCCGGTAAAAATCTAACATTTAGTGTGTTAAGAAAGCGTCTGAACTTACCGGTCAGCGATAGCTTTGTTTTAAACCTCTGCGTTTCACTTGCTGTTTATACCATTTTGAAACAGTATAAAGTTCCGGAATTGAGTATTAAGTGGCCCAACGACATTCTGTCAGGTAGGTCGAAGATATGTGGAATACTAATCGAGAACAGTGTATCGGGAGGTAAAATCAATACCTCGATTTTTGGTATTGGACTCAACGTGAACCAGTTGAATTTTGGTGATCTACGGAATGTATCCTCCTTACAATTACTATTGGGAAAAACCTTCGATTTGGAAGTGCTCTTGCATGATATCGTGAACCAGTTGAAAACCGTGTTTTTAGGATTTGAGCAAAATGATACCACTCATTTATGGGATGCCTATGAAAACGTATTGTTTAGAAAAGGGAAGCCTTCGACCTTCGAGGATAAAGACGCAGAACGGTTTGTTGGTTTTATAAAGGGAGTTTCAAAGGATGGTAGGTTAAATGTCGAACTTGAAAATGCTGTTTTGAAGACCTTCGATTTAAAGGAGGTGAAGTTGCTTTATTGATTTATAGCGCTAAACGCTAAACGCAATATGCTTGATTTTATAAGGTGGTAAAAAGCGAAAAGCGCACGGCGGATAGCGCGGAGCACACGGCGTATTGTGATATGCGCTCCGCTATATTTTCTCCAGATTCTGCGAAAGAGAACCCATAAAATTGGTAATCGGCTTTTTGATCATCATGCCCATCATCGCGTTGAACTCTCCACTAAAACTTAAGGCTACCTCGCTCTCGATTTCACTTAGCTTCGCTATATCGGCAGTGAGGGTGAAGGGCAATTTTTCGCTTGCGGCACCCAATACGATTTGGCTATTTGGCGTTTGACCTTTACGTTCAAGAACTATTTCTGGCATCCCTTTCAAAGAAAAAAGAAAACGGTCTTCGTTGATAAGTTCGAACTTGTCGATGTTCTCGGGCATTAATTTTTCGAAATTCTTTAAATCGGTCAAGAAATCAAAAACCTCTTTATCGCCTTTCGGGATTTTTTTATTGGGGGTTTCTATTAACATTTTATAGGAATTAGAAATTAGTGAGCTAGTGGGTTAGTGAACTAGTGTTTTTATAAATTGGCCTTTCGACTGTACTTCGGGAAGCTCAGTAACCACGCTAAGGGTGACAGATTTGGAATTTAAACCCGGAGTTTCCTTTAGATTTGGAATTTTTTTAGTCATCGCTTCCACTCGGCGGGTTTTTTGCGCCAATCTAGAAGGGTATTCATTTGTTCCTCGTTGATATATCGGGTTTCGAGAGCTTGTTCCATCAGGTATTCATAGTCGCTCAGCGTGTGGAGTGTTATTTCCTTATCGTTGAAATTTTGATCTGCGACTTGAAAACCATAGGTGAATATGGCCAACATGCCTTTTACCTTGGCACCTTCTGCTTTTAGGGCGTCAACTGCATTGAGACTACTTTTCCCCGTACTTATAAGGTCCTCGATGACCACAACGGTGCGGTTTGCTTCTAGCTTCCCTTCGATTTGGTTACGCCTTCCGTGCGATTTGGGCTCTGGTCGGACATAGATGAAGGGCAGGCCCAAAACATCGGCCACCAGTGCGCCTATACCGATAGCTCCCGTGGCCACGCCTGCAATGATATCAGGCTTGCCGTAAAGCAACTCGACCTGCTTGGCCATTTCTTCACGGATGTAATTTCGGATTACCGGATACGATAGCAGAATCCGATTGTCACAATAAATGGGCGATTTCCAACCCGAGGCCCAAGTAAACGGATTTTCAGGATTCAACTTTATTGCATTAATTTGCAACAAGAGCTCAGCTGTTTTCTTGGCGGTGTCTTTGTTTAAAACCATATCGCAAATGTATAAAGTTTTTGTGAACGAACTGCCGTTGATCTTGACAAATAAACTTTCCGAAACGGCTGATGGCAAATATTTTCTGCTTAATGAAGATTCGATAAACCAGGCCATCAAGGCGTTAAAGAAGAAGAAGCTTCCCGAGGCCTATATCTACCATCCGAACCATGAGGAAATCCTGAAAAAATTCACAAAGAATATTCCCCTGACTGTCGCTGCGGGAGGGGTAGTGACCAATATGGAGGGCAAGGTGCTGTTCATCTATAGGAATGATAAATGGGACCTGCCCAAAGGTAAACTCGACAAAGGCGAATCGATTGAAGATTGCGCCATTCGGGAGGTTATGGAGGAGACCGGCGTAAAAGACCTGCGTATCGAGAATTTTCTCAAAACGACCTATCATATCTATAAGAACAACGGCGCCTACACCTTAAAGGAAGTACATTGGTTCGCCATGAAAACGGATTATGCTGGCAAACTTAAACCTGAAAAAAAAGAAGGAATCGTAAAAGTGAAGTGGAAAGGCCCGAAGAAAATTCAAAAAGCACTTCAAAATTCGTACATGAATATCAAGATTCTTTTCGAGGGGTAAATTGATTTTAAAAAGAGTACCTTCATAAACTCATAAACTCATAAACTCATAAATTCGACCTTGAACTTGTTTTCAAGACCCGGTACACCGGATACTGCATGTGCGCATCCTCATAATGTTCCGATTTTTTGAAAAGCCAATCCAGTTGGGCATAAGCGTTGGCCGCAAATTCGAGTTCTTTTTCCTTTTTAAGTTGGAAGCTATCCCGCAAAACGGAATCTTTCTGTAGCATCTCCAAAGCTTCATCCTCAAAAACATAGGGAGAAAAATGTTCTTTACGCTGTAGGATGGGATCAAAAAAATTCCAGTTAAAGAACGAATCGTGGGCTTCGGGCTCCAAGGTTTCCAAAAGGTATCGAATGCCCGGCTGGTCGGTAGGTATCAAAATATCTCCCTGTTGGAAGTTCACGGTCTTCAAATTTGTTTTTATTCTCGTATTGCTATGCGGATAGTGACCTTCAAACGAAGAATCGGACGTATCAAAAGAGTCAATTTGATACGATTCTACGGTGAGCAGGGTATCTTTTTGAAGCGCCTTGAATGCGATTTGGTTCAACGTTAATAAATTGATGACTTTGCTCCATCCCTTTTTCAAAATATAGGTTTCGGGAATCTCTACGGAATCGAGGGGCTTCATATGATTATGATAGACCACCGATTTGGTAAAAGGGCGGTTGCGATCGTATTTTAATCGAGTTTGACCGGTGACCTCGCTGGTAAGGGTATCCGCCTCAAATCCCATAAAATTTAAGGTCGTGGTTTGGGTGGAATCAATTTCCCAGGCCGTAGTATAGTATTTCCAATCCTTATGGCGGTGCCTCGCTTCCGTGCGAAGACGTTTGATTTTTTCGTGATTGACCTCCGCAATATTGACCATTTTTTCCATTAGGCGATACGTGCCTTCCACACGTTGCTTGAAGGGCTTCAGCATATGGGTCTCTACCATCATGCCAAGCGTATTCCAAAGGGTAGTGTAGCCCGTTGAATATCTGGGATAATCAATGAACTGCGAAAAACCTTTTTCGGGTACTTGGTTGAAAACATTGACATAAGGTGTAATATCCCAATCGGCTTCTTTTAGCGATTTTTCGAGGCCGGGCATCATTTCGTCGTTTAGGTATTGCCCCAATTCGCCCCCAAGTTTATCGTGTTGTGTAAAGAGGTGGGTCAGGGTGTATTGGTAGTCCGCACCGTTACTTACATGGTTGTCGATAAAGATATCAGGCTTTACGTAATGGAAAATCTCGTAAAAAGTCCGTGCATTCTTGGTATCGGCCTTTATAAAATCACGGTTAAGGTCGTAATTCAGGGCATTGCCCCGAAAACCATAGGCTTTAGGTCCGTTTTGGTTGGCCCTCGTGGTACTGTTACGGTTCAGTGTCCCACCGATATTATAAGTAGGAATCGTGACCAAAACCGTCTTCTTGGGTGGTTCGAGTTTTCCCGTAGCAAAATCTCGATACAAAAGCATGGTCGCATCAATACCGTCGGGCTCCCCGGGATGGATGCCATTATTAATAAGGATGATTGTCTTTTCATTTCCGATTTTCTGGAAATTAAAGTCCCCATCAGGATTATAGGTGACAATATGCAAAGGATATCCGCTATCGGTTTCCCCCATGGTCTGCAAATTGATTTCGGGAAATTCCTTGGCCAATTGAATGTAAAAACCAATAGTTTGTAAGTAGGTAGCCGTCTCCTCGCCATCGGTCAGCTCGAATTGCGTCTGAAAATCGGCGGCTTTATCCTCTGGCTCGGTTTCACAGGAAATAAAGAGACATATTGCTAGTGAAGCATATGCCGTATTTGACCAGAAGTGATTTTTAGCGAATGATACCATGCGCCAAATTTACATAATTAGGTGTAAAGTGTGGCGTACATAGTTGTTAGTATTACGTACGAAGTACGTGGTATGAATTGCCGAATTGATACCTGACTTCAAAGTTTATAGCACCAAACTTTCAATCGCTACGCGGGTTTCGTGATTTCTTCGATTAGTGCCTTGCGGATGGGTTTGTTATTATAGCTGAGGGTATGATCTGTTTTATTTTTGTAGCGTTCATAGTTCTGCCAATCAGAAGGGTCGATGGAAGAAGTAACAATATTAATGCGTACTTTTTGCTGTAAGGGTAGGGCGATGAATTCTTCGAGAAACTGCCAACCGTCCATAATGGGCATGTTAATATCCAAGAAAATTATATCGGGTGCCTTTGAGGTGGCTGTATATTTTTCTTGTATGCCGTCTAAGGCCAGTTTTCCGTTGGCATACGAAGTAATATTATTGCAGTGTGCTACTAAACTCAACAATTTTCGAATGCCAAAGACCGTTATCGGGTCATCATCGATGATACAGATACTATTGATTTTTTTCATCAAAATATATCTTGAAAGTAGTACCGAACCCCATCTTGCTTTCGACACTTACTTTTCCATTCATGGCCTCGATTTGATTTTTGGCAATGTATAGGCCAATGCCTCTCGCATCACTATGGTTGTGAAAGGTCTTGTACATGCCAAAAAGTTTGTCCCCATATTTTTTGAGATCGATACCCAATCCATTATCGGCTATCGAAAGAATCGTATAGCCATTTTCGCTCGTAGCACTCAAGGTAACAATGGGGTCACGTTCGGGATCTTTATATTTTACAGCATTGGTAATAAAGTTCATCAAGATGCTATCAATGTAAGCTGGAATCACTTGTACTTCAAGAGATTCGCAAATCTGATTGACCAGTGTAGCTTTATTTTTCGAAAGATAGACGGACAGGTTTTTCCGAATCCTATTAATTTTATTATGTATAGATATTGGCTTCTTGTCGAGATTTACATTGGTATTAATGGCTACTACCTCGTTTAGATTTTCTAAGGTCTCCATAAGATTGTTGGACGCATTGGTAAGCATATCTAGTATGTTGTTTTTCTCGGCTTCATTTTTTTCGTGTACCAAAAAATCTAAAAGCATCGAGAAATTTGCACTGTGTGATCTTAGGTTGTGCGATACGATATGGGCGAAATTGATGAGTTTCTTGTTCTGTAGCGAGGCCACGTTGACCAAGTTGTAAAGCTCATTTTCCTTTTGTTTGATATCTGTGATATCTATGCTAATGCCCACCAACCCGGTCGCTTTCCCGAAATTGTCCAAAAGCGGTATCTTGGATGTCAAGAACGTTGTGGTTTTCCCGTTTATCTTTCTGTTTGTGGTTTCTTTAGCTAGTATGGGGTTAAGCGTTTCCATGACCCTCAAGTCTTCATTTCTTGAAATCTGCGCGATGTCGTTGTCGTAGAGTTCGAAATCGGTCTTTCCTAAAAGCTCTTCGGGACTATCAAATCCCAAATAGTCACATTCCGCTTTATTGACTAATATTTTCCGCGATTCCGTATCCTTTATGAAAACGTTGAGCGGTAGATTGTCGACAAGGGTGCGCAGCAAAAGTTCGCTGTCTTTTGTCTTGGTCTCCGATTCTACCTGATCGTTTATGTTTTGGAACGTTCCCATAAAGCCGATGAGTTTTTCATCCTTAAAAATGGGAATTCCTGCGGATTGTACCCATATTTCATTTCCTTTGGCACTTATGATTTGCAATTTTTCACTCCAGGGCGTACCATTTTGCGTAGCTTCGTGAATTACCATGGCAATGGTATTCCGGCAATGGCCATCCTTATAGAACTTTATGGCATCTTCGATGGTCGGTACGAAATCATCGGAAACCTCGTGTATTTTGCGGGTCATCTCGCACCATGTAAGTTTATCCTCTTTAAAATAGTACTCCCAACATCCTATTTTACCGATTTCGCAGGTAGCTTTTAAGAGCGATTGTAACTTTTTGTTTTGCTCATCATCAAGTTTACGTTGGGTAATATCTTCCATCTCAATAATCAACCCTATAATATGCTCTTGTTCGTCGTACCAAGGAACGCAGGTCCATTCCAACCAAGTATCGTTGGATGTAGTATCGAGATTAAAGTGAACCGTGGTTTCATCGGTCGCGCCCGATAGGCAATCGCGTAATGCATTTTCCCAATCACGGCCCGTTCTTGTAAAAAGTTCTTCGATGGGCTTTCCGGAAACATTGAGTGACTCCAGTTTAAAATCCGTTAGCCACTTGTCGGAGGCATGGACGACTTCAAACCTTTCATTGACAAAAACAATAGCTTTTGGTAGTTGCTTAATTAAATGATTACTCTTTTTGATTGGGACTTCTTTCATCATATAGCCGTAATTTCTGACTAAAATAGGATGGATTATCGATATGGCTAAAGGTTTGTTGTGAACGGTGCCAAACACGTTGTCTGCGTTACCTTACCTGTTGACAACATAAATTATGCAATTTAATAAGTTATTACTTACAAATTTATAGAAGATGTTAATTTATTTGAAGAAAAACCTAAAAACTTATATGCATAAACAGTTTTACGAAGTTCGAACCGTATCGGGCACAAGTCCGGTATAATCTCCCCCGTTTCTAATAACGTCTCGGACTATTGAAGAACTGATATACGACTTTCCGGAAGAGGTAAGCAAGAAAACGGTCTCGATTTCCGAAAGTTTGCGATTGGTATGGGCAATGGCCTTTTCGAATTCAAAATCCGCGGGATTGCGTAATCCTCTTAAAATAAAATCCGCATCCATTTTTTTGCAGAAATCGATGGTTAGGCCTTCGTAAGTGCAAACCTTTATTTTAGGTTCAGCCTCGAAAGCTTCTTTTATGAACTGTATACGCTGCTCAAGGCTGAACATGTATTTTTTTTCGGCGTTGCTGCCAATGGCGATGATCAGTTCGTCAAAAAGGGTAACCCCCCTTTGTATGATATCGGAATGGCCCAAGGTCAAGGGGTCGAAGGATCCAGGGAAGATTGCGCGTCTCATGGTGAAGGTTTCAAGTTCAGGTTTAATATGTTTATTCTTCGGCTACGCCTACTTGTCGGTGAGGCAGGCTCGATAACGGTGGATTGTTATGTTTATGTGTGAGATCACCTTTTTTGGATTTTAGCGAATGTATTGCTATATATTACTCAATACTTTTCTTTTTTTAACCTGCAACCTGCAACACTGTGCAACCCTAAAGTTACCTATTTTTTCTTCAACGCCTCATCTATGGCACTCCCAAACAGTTCAATCAATGAAATCCCCGCAGCTTTCGCCTGTTTCGGCAGAATGCTTTCAGTAGTCAGTCCGGGGGTGGTATTCATTTCGAGCATGTAGGGTTCGTCGGCAACAAAAATGAATTCGCTGCGGGAATATCCTTTCATTTTTAATACCTCATAGGCCCGTTTTGCCAGTTCGACAACTTTTTTTTCTTGGATTTCCGATATTCTGGCGGGAGTGATTTCTTGCGATTTCCCTTCGTATTTCGCCTCATAATCGAAAAAGTCGTTTTCGGTCACGATTTCAGTGATAGGAAGCACTTTTGTCTTTCCTTGATAGGTGATTACGCCGACGGAAACCTCGGTACCGTCGAGAAAGGCCTCGATGATAATTTCATCATCCTCTCGATAGGCATTTTCGATGGCCATCCTTAATTTTTCCTTTTTATAGACTTTTGAAATACCGAAACTGCTGCCTGCCTTATTGGCCTTGACGAAGCAGGGTAGGCCGACTTTCGCGACAATGGCTTCTTCGTCGATGGTATCGCCTTGGTTCAGGTAATAGGAAGGTGCCGATTGTATTCCGTAAGGCTTTAGCACGCTGAGCAGATCCCTTTTGTTGAAGGTAAGGGCGGCCTGATACTGATCACAGGAAGTCTGCGGAATATCCAACAGTTCAAAATAGGCCTGTAGCAATCCGTCTTCCCCAGGCGTACCGTGAATGGCGTTAAAGACGCAGTCGAAGGTCTGTTTTCCGTTTTCGGTCTCAATGGAAAAGTCATGTTTGTTTACCAGTGACTCCTTTCCTTCATTGTCTACGAAAACCCATTTATCCTTATTAATATGGATGCGAAAAAGATTGAATTTGTCCTTATCCAAATAATCATGGACTACACCACCGCTTTTCAGCGAAATTTTAAATTCGCTGGAATAACCTCCCATTATGATGGCAATATTTTTCTTCATAGAATCGTTTAGTTATAAGGTCGATAAAACGAACCCGAAAGTAAAGAAAAAATCAAGACGAGTTCACTATATTTGTCCAGTCAAACACACCCGAATGCGGAATTTCTTCAATTTTTTAAAGAGCAAAGTATTTCTGATACAGCTCGGCTTGGCCCTTTTGGTGCTGATACTCGTAATTTTCTTAGCGCTTCGTTGGCTGAATAGCACGACCAACCATGGGGAATTTGTAGAGGTACCGGATTTCGCAAAAATGTCAGTTTCCGATATGCGAAAAGCGGCAGAAGAGGCCCATTTGCGTTTCGAGGTGCTGGATTCCGCCAATTTCAATCCTGATTATCCTCGATTTTCTATCATTGAACAAGATCCTCCGGCAGGCAATAAGGTAAAAGAAAACCGAAAAATCTATCTTACGGTTAATCCATCTGGGTACAAACAGGTTACAGTGCCCAAGATTATACAAGTGACCCAGCGCAATGCAACTTCTATGTTGCGGGCCGTCGGCCTCGATGTGCAGCGTACGACCTATATCGACCAATTGGGAAAAGATATGGTCTACTATATCAAGTACAAGGGCAAACAGATAAAACCGGGCGACAAATTGCCCAAGACTTCCAAGATCGAACTGGTTTGCGGTAATGGCACCATTCCCGATCAGGCAAGGGTACAAGCCGAATCCCAATAAACTATGCAATCAGAAGATAGCAGCGATACCGACGACGAGCTTTTCGAACACCATCGGTTCGTGGCCGCAAAGGGACAAGAACCCCTGCGCGTCGATAAATTTTTGATGAACTTCATCGAATATGCCACACGGAACAAAATTCAACAATCCGCCAAAGAGGGCCATATCTGGGTCAATGGTGCCGTTGTCAAGCAGAATTATAAGGTAAAGCCCAACGATGAGGTAAAAGTACTTTTCGAACACCCGCCGCATGAATTTTTATTGGTTCCGGAGGATATTCCCTTGAATGTTGTTTATGAGGATGATTCGCTTCTTGTGGTCAACAAGCCGGCGGGCATGGTCGTGCATCCCGGTCACGGCAATTATTCCGGTACTCTGATCAACGCCCTGTTATATCATATCAAAGATCTCCCTACAAATAGTAACGAACGCCCAGGGTTGGTACATCGCATAGACAAGGATACGTCAGGATTACTGGTCGTCGCCAAAACGGAAACGGCCATGACCCATTTGGCAAAACAGTTTTTCGATAAAACCTCTGAACGGGAGTATGTGGCCTTAGTCTGGGGAGATGTCAAAGATGAAAGCGGAACGGTGGAGGGCAACATCGCCCGAAACCCCAAAAACCGATTGCAGATGCAGGTTTTTCCGGAAGGCGATGAGGGCAAGGAGGCAGTCACCCATTACAGTGTCTTGGAACGTTTGGGATACGTGACCTTAGTTTCGTGCCAGTTGGAAACCGGTCGTACGCATCAGATCCGTGTACATATGAAATACATCGGTCACACTCTTTTTAATGACGAGCGCTACGGTGGTGATAAAATTTTAAAGGGTACCACGTTTACTAAATACAAGCAGTTCGTAGATAACGCTTTTAAGATTCTCCCACGACAGGCACTGCATGCCAAAACTTTGGGATTCATACACCCCGAAACTGGCGAAAAGATGCGTTTTGATTCCGCAATCCCACAAGATATGGCCGATTGTATCGAGAAATGGCGGCATTATGCGAAGCATTTGTGAAAATCCAAGCACCAAATTCCAAATTCCAAAAAATAAATAAATTGCAGGTCGATGAAAAGACTCATACCGTTCAAACAAGTTCCAAATTCTATCTAAAATTTTGATTTGTGGGTCCTCCCGTTTTTCACTTGCATCCGACGAGCGCAGCGAGAGGAATGCAAAAATACCGATAGGCGGAGGGGTTTCGTCCGGACACTCATATTTACGCGGTCTACTGAAGTCGGATATAGCGAACTAAAACCATAATCATAAATTCCATCAATACCTAAATAGACATCCGATTGCTGACAGCCGCGGTAATCTAAAAATTTCGGATTATTTTAGTGGTTCATCAAAAAATAGTACGCTAGTATGAAAATTGTCATTTCCCCGGCCAAATCATTGGATTATGAATCGGAGTATCCCAAGTTTAAACAGACACAGCCCCAATTTTTAGAGCAGGCCGTAAAGCTGAACAAGCTGCTGGCGAAAAAAAAACCGAAGGATTTGATGAATCTTATGGGTATTTCCGACAAGCTCGCCCAACTCAATTGGCAACGTAACCAAGATTTTGAAACTCCGTTTACCACCAAAAACGCTAGACCGGCGATTTATGCTTTCAATGGAGACGTTTATCAAGGCCTTGATACGTACACAATGTCTTCCGAGAAGATCGAGAAATTACAGGATATGCTACGGATTTTATCGGGACAGTACGGTATACTCCGACCACTCGACCTCATGCAGCCCTATCGATTGGAAATGGGTACGAAATTGAAAGTGGGTCGAAAGAAGAATCTCTATGAATTCTGGAAGAAAACCATAACGGGACACTTAAACGATGAGCTAGAAGAAAACGAACTTTTTCTAAATCTGGCAAGCAATGAATACTTTGGCGCGGTAGACGAAAAGACCTTAAAAGTTCCGGTAATTACTCCTGTTTTTAAAGATTGGAACAACGACAAACTGAAAATTATTAGCTTTTACGCCAAAAAAGCACGTGGGGCTATGGTACGCTATATCGTCGATAAAAACGTTAAGACTCTTGAAGAATTAAAAGGTTTCGACTATGATGATTACATCTATAGCGAATCGCACACGTCAAAGAAAAATGAACCTGTTTTTGTTCG
>RCMY010004550.1_pt1 | contig 11988 bp, 12 predicted proteins | sample 2041341 | NCBI WGS metagenome assembly RCMY01 (sample SAMN09708234, study PRJNA481090) | Marine sediment metagenome, whole genome shotgun sequencing project.
TGCAAAGATCATCGATCGAATGAAAGGGGCGAGCTTTTGCGACGCTGTCTAATACCCAGGGAGAATTCTCAACCAGGAATTCGGCTCTCTGGACAAATTCATTGTCGTTGTCAGAGGCGTTCAAATCAGCGAGGCTGGGAGTTGAGGGCACGCGAATCTCACACAGATTGAAGACTGGAACTCGAGCCTAACAAAACGACTGCTCTCTATCCATTATAATAGAGGTCATGATGCATGCTCTTTTTTCGCATGCTATTGTTGGCTGCCTTAATGCGGTATTTTTGTGAAACGTCATCTCATCTCCAGAGCTTTGCGATACATTGAATCGGTGGCCGAATTTGGCTCCATTCAGGGAGCGTCGCGCGAACTGGGCATAGCCGCCTCCGCGATTAACCGACAGATCCTGTTGCTGGAGGAGCTGACCGGTGTGAAATTGTTTGAGCGTCATCCGGGGGGTATGCGCCTGACAAGTGCTGGTGAAATGTTCATCGTGATGTCTCAGCGATGGCGAAACGATGTGGACGGACTGCAGTCCGAGATCGAACAGATGCGTGGCGTGGAAGTCGGTCATGTTCGACTGGCTGTCATGGATAGCATGGTCAATAGCGTACTGCCTGATTTCATCGCACAGGCCACCAGGTTGTACCCGCAAGTGCGGCTGAACCTTGAAATAAAGAGTACGGGCGAGGCCATCAAATCACTGGACCACGGTGTGGTCGATCTTGCACTGGCATTCAATGTCCGTTCGCACCGCAATCTGAAAATCATGTGGTCTGATGTCCTACCCATGGGATGTGTTGTTGCGCCAGAGCATGCATTCGCACGCAGAAAGAGCATTTCGCTTCAGAAGGCAACGGAGTACCCGATTGCACTGCAAAGCAGAACGCTGGAAATCAGACGCTATCTTGAAAAGCAGCATCAATGGTTTCTCTTCGAAGGTGAACACCCGCTGACGACCAACTCTCTACAATTGATCAAGCGCATTGCGCGCACTGGCAGCCATATCGCGGTGACGTCGGAACTGGACGCCGCGTCTGAAATTATTAGCGGTAGCCTCATATTCATTCCGATAACCGATGTAGCCGTGCGCTCGCAAGAGATATCACTGGCCGTGAACAATCGTCGACCCGTGCCTCAGGTCGTTCAGCTGATTTGCGATTTGCTGCAAAAATGCGTGGAATCGACCCTGGGCGATGTACGAACACGGTGACGCGGGTCTTATGAGAGAATTTCTGGCTCATAGCAATGACAGATCCGGTTTATCGCACGGTAGAAACCTGCCCCTTCCCGATACGGGCAAAGCGACACCATTACCGACGATCACCTCACCCCGCGATATCACGATCTCAGGTTTACCGCTCAGGACCCGACCCTCGTAGGGTGTGTAATCGACGCGGTGATGCAGATCACTATTACGAATTGTCACCTCAGCATCCGGGTTCCAGATAACCAGATCTGCATCTGAGCCGATGGCGATCGTGCCCTTTCTGGGATAAAGGCCATAGAGTTTTGCCGGATTGGTAGCCGTGACTTCAACAAATCGCGATGGCGAAATTCTGCCCTTGGCAACACCTTCAGAAAACAGTAAAGGCAATCGCGTTTCCACGCCTGGAATTCCGTTCGGCACACGTTTGAACGAGGCCTTTTCTCCCTGTACTTTTTTACCCTCGGGATCGTCATAGCGAAACGGTGCATGATCGGAGGAGAAAACCTGAAACGTACCGTTCTTCAGACCACGCCAGATATGCTCCTGATTGGCAGCGTCACGCGGTGGTGGGCTGCAGATATGTTTGGCACCTTCAAACCCTTCCAGGTTCAGATCATCAGCGGTCAGGAACAGGTACTGAGGGCACGTCTCTGCGTAGATGGGGAGACCCTTGGACTGCGCTACGGATATCTGATCCATCGCCTCCTTGCCGGAGACATGTACGACCAGCATGGGAACGTCGACTATTTCAGCCAGAGAAATCGCACGGTGCGTTGCTTCGCGCTCGGCTACAGCCGGCCGTGCATCAGCGTGATATCGAGGTGCAGTCTTGTTAGCCAATTCCAGTTGTTCGGTCAGCCAGGCAATGCAATCCGAATTTTCAGCGTGAATCATCGTCATGGCACCTTCCTGCCGTGCCAATGCCAACACCTCCAGAATCTGCCGATCATCAAGCTTGAGCTCGTCATAGGTCATGTATATCTTGAACGAGGTATAACCATCGCGAATGAGCGCTGGCAGCTCCTGTCCAAGGACCTGATCGCTGGGGTCTGTGACGATCAGGTGGAATGCATAATCAACTACGGGCTTGCCATCGGCTCGCGCGTGATAATCCTTCACCGCCTCGCGAAGGGATTGCCCTTTCTGCTGGCATGCAAACGGGATCACCGTGGTGGTGCCACCAAAGGCTGCAGAGAGCGTTCCGGATGCAAAATCATCCGCCATTCTTGAACCATCAGAGGTTGGCTGATCGAAATGGCAGTGAGCATCTATCCCACCTGGCATGACAAGTCTGCCGCTGGCATCAATTTCTGATTCGCCAGCGGGCAAATCCTTGCCCAGTGCAGTAATACATCCGTTCGATATTCCAATATCAGCAATGAACGTATCGGCCGCTGTGACGATGCGACCATTTCGGATCAGCAAATCAAACTTGTCCATTATGTATCTCCGGTAGCGATGCCGAACTGTGATGCGTCCATGGGTGAGCACCTTCATACTGTTCTGCGATAGTGAAAAGGGCCTGTTCGCGACCAAATCCAGCGACCAGCTGAAACCCGATTGGCAGGCCAGCACGGTTCGGATCACACGGAATTGCAATCGCAGGATGACCACAGGCATTGACCCAACCCGTGTACAGCGCATGGCCTCGCGGACCCACCGACTTACCATCGATAACGTCGGGGAATACCTCACCTGCAGGCCACGGCATGGCGGCACAACTTGGAGTCAGAACAAAATCGTACTCTTCGAATAACAGACTCGCCGCATTGCGAAATGCCCGAATAGTTTCCCATCCACGATCAACGCTGGTTGCACTGAGTTTCTCACCTTGCCTGGCCAGTGCAATATAATTGGCAGCTGCTTTGTCTGCCATCTCCGGAAAATCCTCCAGCAGCCTGGCCAGAGAGAACTGGCCAATTAGCGGCCAGAAAGCGTTAACCGAGTCTATGTCGAGCGGTAATGTACCGCGTTGCACGTCGTAGCCAAGATCTGCCAGTCGGTTAGCCGCCTGGCGAACCGATATGGCAATATCAGGATCAAGTGGAGCGTTCCCAAAATTCTCCACATAAAGAATTTTTGTTCGATGGGGAGATCGAGTGGTCTTGCCTGGAAAGCGATCCGACAGGTGATCACGAGAATCGTAGCCCGCCATGAGTGAATAGATCAGGCGACTATCCCGTACGCTTCGGTTCAACAACCCCACCACTTCAAAGTCCAAAAGAAGCTGCGGCAGCCCACCTCCGCGCGCTATACGCCCGATCGATGGCTTCAACCCGACAAGGCCCGTGTACGCTGCTGGTCGGCGGATAGACCCACCCCCATCGGTACCCAGCGCAAAGGGCACCATGCTCGAAGCAACGGCGGCGGCCGATCCGCCCGACGAACCACCGGGCGTCAGCTCGGGCGCCCAGGGGTTGCCAGTGACTCCGTGTAGCGTATTGCCACAATAGCCCTCCAGCGTAAATTCAGGAACGTTGGTTTTACCGATAATGACAACGCCCAGTGAGCGTAGCTTCTCGATCGGTATCTCATCCTGTTGCGGAATATTGTCTGCAAACAACCGACTACCCCATGTGCAGGGAAGATCCCGGACGACCAGATTATCCTTGATTGCAACGGGAATTCCATCAACCGGACTAAGAGGCTCATTGCGTTGCCGGCGTTTGTCGCTAGCTATTGCCTCTTTCTGCGCATCGGAATTGCGAGCGGTAATTGCGTTGAGATGCGGATTGCTACGCTCTACGGCTGACAACGAGCATTCAAGAATGTCAGTTGCCGTCAGTTGGCCGCTTTCCAGTAGCCGTGACAGTTCGCACACATCTGCCGCGCGTATCAGGTTCTCATCGATTGTCATCAGGGTGCGTACATCGTTTCAGGCAGCCAGGTAACGATGCCTGGAAAGGCAATCAGCAGGCCGGTAAAGCCAATCATGATCAGCACGTAGGGGAAGGCACCGCGAATCACATCCATGAACGGTCCGTTGTCTGATCGAATACCGTGGACTACATACAGGTTCATTCCCACTGGCGGCGTAATCATGCCCAGTTCGCACATCAGTATGATGAAGATGCCAAACCACAACGGATCAACCCCGGACGCAATGACAACAGGAACTGCAATGGGGATCGTCAGAACCATCATGGACAGTACGTCCATGAACATTCCCAGGATGATGTAAAACACAATTAACAGTAGCAGCAGTGCCGTGGTGGAAATACCCAACGACGTTACCCAGGCCGTGGTTGTCTGGGCGACACCTGTCAATGACAGCGTGACGTTCAATATGAACGCAGCCAAAACGATCATCAGCACCATGCCCGTTGTTTTCGCCGTATTCAGAAAACACCGACTGAAGAAATCAATTGACAGATGTTTGTCGATGCCCACCATAATCAGTGCGGCAACCACGCCCAGTGCGGCAGACTCCGTCGGCGTGGCAATTCCCATGTATATCGATCCCATGACGATGCCGAAGATGATCGCAGGGGGCACAAGAGCGGACAGCGCACGCAACTTGACTGACCACGATACCTGTTCTGTTACAGCGTTTTTCTCAGAGAGATTGCTGAGAGCGATATAGGCCATGAACAGCAGCGTCAGAAGGATGCCCGGTATGATTCCAGCGATAAAGAGCTGCCCGATAGAGGTCTCCGATAAAGAGCCATAGATCAGGAGATTAACGCTTGGTGGAATCAGAATGCCCAAGGTACCGCCTGCAGCAATGGACCCCAGCGATTTAGCCTTGTCATAACCGCGAGAATCCAGTGCGGGAGAGGCCACCGTACCAATCGTTGCAGCCGTTGCAACGGACGAACCAGACGTCGCCGCAAATAGTGCGCAGCAGGCAATGTTCGTGTGCAGCAGAGCGCCTGGAAGTCGATTGAGCCATAACCCCATTGCGCCATACATCTTGTCGGCCATGCCGCTTCGGAGCATGATCTCCCCAAGAAGAATGAACAAGGGAATTGCCGTCAGCAGATTCTCATTCATGACGCTCCACATGACCGGCCCCATGCTGTTCACCAGAGGCCAGCCAAAGGTCATTACTCCCCCAACCGCTCCCATGAAGGCCATCGTCACCGCAATGGGCATACCGGTGAGCATGATTACAAGCATCACGAGAAACGCTAGAAATATCGTCGTAATACTCATGTTTCTATCGCCTCTTCAGGTCTTCGAGTTCTTCCGCTAGCTCATCCATCGAACCTTTGGTCTTGAATTCATCGTTGAGCGCCTTAACGTCACCAGAGAGAAACAGGCGAGTGGCAACAATGGCCATCCACACGCTGGTTACCGTAAAAATCAGCAGAGCACCGTACCAGACGCCCTGCGGTAGAATCATTGGCGTGGCCCATGCGGTGGGTGCTGTACTCCCGTATTCAAGCGTGTCACGGACAACCAGCCAGCAGTAGCGGGCCAAAAACAATCCCATGGCCGCCAATGAAATAGCAGAGAGCCAATTCAGCGCGGCTTGTGCTCTTAATGGCAACTTGTCGTGCACCAGATCGATGCGGATATGTCCACGCTCAATCAACGCGACGGTAAAGCTCAGCGCGCCACCGATCGCCAGCACATAGCCTCCCAGCTCATCAGCCCCTTGAAAGGAGTGATTGAATAGTTTTCGACTAACGGTCTCCAGCGCGATGAACAAGGACAAGGCGACCAGAAGCAAACCGAAAATCCAACTTACTATATGTGAAAATCTATTCATTCTCTTTTCCTGTCTTGATTGTGTGGCCAGTTGATCTGGCCACACGTGCACTCAGGTTTGACGTCAAAACAGAATTTCAGAGTCCGAAACGTACGCCAACTGTCTCTTTCCACTCAGAGGAACAAGTGGGGTTAGTCTTGTCACACAATTCCGCCCACGATGGAAAAGAGAGTTCCTTAACCGCATTTTTAACAGCCGCTACATCAGCATCTGAAACTGGTACGCCGACCAGTGTGTATGGCTTGCCCAGATCACACGGCGACTGACCCACATTGCAGCGCATGGCATCATCGAATAATTCTTCTGAATACGTCCAGATATCGTCCGTGTGCTCGTCAAATGCTTTTTGTAGTTTGGCCTGATCATCAGCAGAGAACTTGTTCCAGACATCCAGGTTCATCCCATAGCCCTGAATAGCAATCTGGAATGCCAGCGGTAATACATGCGTGGTTACTTCTGGCCAGGAGGCAGAGTTCGCAGAACTGGGGCCAGTAATGGCACAGTCAACGACTCCGCGGGCCAGTGACTGATGAACATCGGCAAAGCCGATAGGCACTGGTGTACCGTCGATGGAGGAGATGAAATTCGCAAGATTCTGATCGTAAGTTCGTACTTTCAGCCCTTTGACGTCAGCCAGACTGCCAATTTCAGCATTGCAGAACAGCACTTGAGGACCAAATGGCCAGAGCCCAAGCAGCTTTGTGTTGAATTTCTCCTGCAAGCGTTGGTCTACCGTATCACTGTACTCACTGATGGTTTTTCGACCTTCCGCAAAGCTTGGGTTCTGCCCAACAAGATCCAGCCCCAGCAAGATGGGCTCGTCACGACTCACTTGCTGAAGGCGCAGTGAGATAATGTCGAACAAGCCACTTTTGAGAATCCGTAACTCCTCAGCTCCCTTGATTCCTGTCTGATCCAGGGTTTGAAAACTGACCTCAAGATCCAGCCCTGTGCGCTCAGCCAATTCAGCAAAAAACGGACCTTCCAGGTTTTTTTGAATTTCTCCGGTGGCTCCAGGTTGGCCGAGTGCTTTCAGTTTGATGGTCTCCGCTGTTGCGGAGGATGCCGCCATGATGACGACACTGGCAACGGTTGCCAGAGCACATTTTGAAGGGGTGAACTTGAGCATATTGATTCCTCTGTCTAATGGGTTAGGTCGTTCTGCGGAAGTGGTGCCGGGCAGCACTCAGGTGTTCTGCTGACTTCCCACAATGGGTGGTTCGGTGTCTTGGCCAAGCAAAGATTCATAAAGCACTTGCCCGGTTCGAGTGACGTGCTCATGCAGCAGTGTGGCGGCAGCCTCGCCGTCTCTGCGATCGATTGCCTGCATGAATTGCTCATGCTCGTGCATGGCTTCGACCCATCGTTCCTGTGAAAACAGTGCGAGATAGCGCCCTCGACGTGCACGGATCATCAACGTGTAATGACAGTCTATGAGTATCTGGTTCCCCGTTTTGCTAACCAGAAAATTGTGAATGTCGGAGTCTGCTTGAAAGCATTCACGTCTGCGTCCTGCGTGGTACAGACGTAGCATGGTTTCGTGACGGCGCTGAAGATTACGAAAGTCCTTGTCAGCCATTCTTTGAACGGCCAATCCGACTGCCAGACGTTCGAGATCTGACACAACCTCAAACAAATCGACGATTTCCTGCGCCGTCATGACGGAAACATGCACGCCGCGATTAGGGCGAAGATCAACGAGTCCTTCTTTTTCCAGAAGTTTGAACGCTTCTCGCAAGGGGGTTCGGGATATGCCTAGTGACTCGCATAATTGCTGCTCTACCAGGCGTTCTCCAGAGGCGAGCTTTCCCCCGATGATCCATTCACGCAAGGTCTCAACCACTTCTTCATGGAGAGCCTTTCGTTTGATTTGTTGCGCCATGGATTTACCCGTTACAACCTCGAACCAAAATGATGTGCCTTTATTTCATCAATGTCAAATATATTAATAGTGTTTATATTCAATAGTTTAGATATGTATTGCATACAAACATACAATCGAATACCATGCGTCGATACCATTATTCACACCGATAGGACACTGGGCTGATGGCGAAAAGAACACTGATTGGCATACTCACACCGTCGTCAAATACGATACTGGAGCCGCTGACGAGTGCCATGGTTGGCTCCCTCGACAATGTCTCGGCACACTTTGGCAGATTCCAGGTCACTGAAATTTCTACCAGTGAAAAGTCAAACGCGCAATTCACCATCGATCGACAACTCGCCGCCGCTGATCTGCTCGCTGATGCAAAAGTGGATGCCATTGTCTGGAGTGGCACATCGGCCAGTTGGCTGGGATTTGAAAAGGACCAGGAGCTATGCGCGGCAATTAAGGAAAGAACAGGCATTGTTGCGGGTTCAGCCGTACTGGCTATCAACGAGCTGTTTGCTGCCATCGGCGCCAAGACATTCGGACTGGTATCGCCGTATGTCTCCGACATCCAGGAAATGATTGTCAAGAACTATGCGCAGAACGATCTGGAGTGTGTCGCGGAGACGCATCTGAATGAAACACGCAACTTTGAGTTCTCGATGTTCTCCGAGGATACCGTTGAGAGTGCGATTCGCGATGTGGCCACATCAAGTCCCGATGCCATTACCATCATGTGTACGAACATGCAGGGCGCACGCCGGGCATCACGCCTGGAAGAGGAATTGAACATACCCATATTCGACTCCACAGCAGCGGCAGTATGGACTGGCATGCGTCTGGCCGGGGATGATCCGAGCAGGATCAAGCATTGGGGAAAGCTGTTTTCCCTCTGAAGATCCGGTCAGGTTGCGACGGGTCTACATTACGCTCCCTGCTTATTACGTGCGTTTTCCGCCCATGCCTCCAGGATTTTAGTTGCCTGTCCAGCCAGCGCCTGCTCCGATGGCATTGAGCGCGCTTCGACAGATCGGCCGCATTCAGCCTGCAATGCCTGGGAGTCTATAGGGAATCGAGCGGACTCAGGCAGACTGGCCAGGACATCACCCGCTTGGTCCATGGTGGCCGCGTAGTAGAGTTTTTCAATACGGGCGATTTGCATGGCCGCAACACACAGGGAACAGGGTTCACAACTGGTGTAGAGCTCACACCCCTCCAGATTGACGGTTTCAAGATTGCTGCACGCATTTCGGATCGCTTCGGTTTCGCCGTGGGATGTTGGATCGTGATTAAGCACGGAACTGTTGATGCCTTCGCCAACGATTTTTCCATCCTTGACGATAACCGCGCCAAACGGTTCGGTACCTGGCGTGCTAAGCGCCTGTGCCGAGATTTCGATGGCACGACGCATAAATTTTTCTTCGTACACGATAGATTCTCCAATAGATCGGACTTCGAAATCCGGCACTGGATAGATAGCGCACCGGTGCTCTCTATTCTAACGTCAACCCTTTGAGGCGATACTGCCTTTGTGAAATACCACCTTGCGTTCGGGAAGACGTGCAACGGCCTCGGCAGCATCGACCTGGCCATTTACTCATTGACGGGGAAATTCAAACTCCTCACCGTCATACTCCACGGATACGTCTATTTTGCCAGCGACAATTGCTTCGCTGAGCGTATCGAGCTCTTCCTGAATGCCATCCGGAATATCAGCACCCAGAACCAGACTTACGGCCGAAGGATCATCCAGACCAATTTGCACGATTTTTCCTGCTTCCCACTTGCCATCGGCAAAGTCACGTGCAGCAACCAGTGCTGCCTTGCTTACGTTCGCAACTGCAGAGCCAATGAAAACCTCTGGGTCTATGGCCACCCAGTCCACCACATTACCGACTTCTTTAACGCCTCCTTCACGCATGGCTTTCGTCGCACCTGAACGGCCCGCGTTGAGCATGGTGAAGATGATGTCTGCACCGGCTTCGATTTCAGCCTGAGCACCATCATAGGCCAGTTGCTCATCATCCTGGTCACCGACGAAAGTCGTCAGAAACTGCGCTTCTGGGTTGGTATGCTTCAAACCGTTATAGAACGCACCACGACCCTTCAACCCTGGCGGTACCTTGATACCGGACATGTGCCCGACCACATTGGTCTTGGTCAGTAGACCGGCCGCCGCACCAGCCAGCCAGGCTGAGTCTTCCTGCAACACTTCGTAGCTGGACAGATTATCGCCCGTCACATTGCCCTGTATGACAACGAAGGAGATATCGGGATATTTCTTTGACACCGCGACGGTAGCAGCGGAATTCTGTCCGCCATGGGCCAGGATCAGATCCGGCTGCCCTTCGGCCAGTAATTCAAGAGCAGCAATCTGTAACTCTTCTTCAGGCTTGATGTCGGCGATGTGGACGACTTCAGCACCCAGTTCGTCGCGTATGGCCAGCAAACCATTGTACCCCGCCTCCATAAAACCCCCATCATCGATCTGACCAGGAATCAGCATACCCACTTTCAAGGGTGCATCTGCTGCCAGAGTTGCAGGGGAAAAAAGCAGTGATGACACACTTAAACAAGTGAGGGCTGCGAGCGTGCGGTAGTTTATTGACATTGTGTTCAACCGATTGATGAAGACAAAAGAACGGTCATTGCGTCGAGCCGTGTTTTGTTTTGTTTTGTTTTGTTTTTCAATTGAGGCAAGACGCAAGACCAAATGTACAGGGACTTGACTCCAAGTTGCTACTTGTATACAAGTTCTCTGAAATATCGACTGCCTTTTTTTCACCTACCACAATTAGCGTAAGTTATACCACATATCGTGGTATCTCAAAAGCGGTTCTATCCAGGCTCTTGTCTACTGGGTTTTTTTCCTACTCGGTTAAGCTAAACGAGTAAAAATGCTGACGCTGTAAAAATAACACCAGCGATAAGTCGAGTTTGAGGCTGACGCGCCGGAGCGACAGCGGAGGCGTGGCAGGGTCAAACTTCGACTTCATCGTTTCGTTCGGTTTACGTTTTAGATTTCTGCTAGACCAACTACTCACAAACCTCCAATAGCGTTTTCTACCAGGTTGTACCGCAAAGACCCAACAACCAAAACTGCATCTCCGTGATCATTCAGCCAGTCCATGCGCTCGCTCAGAGTCCCTGTGCGCATCTCCTGATCATTTGGTTTTTCAGCGAAAGTGACTGAAAACAATATATTCTTTCTTCTCGTCATTCAATACAGATTAAAGATAGATCGACGTCATTTTTTTGCAACTCCTAGCCATAACGTATACCATCGCCGAGGAATTTCATGCTGCGGAAGAGATGACGAAATCCACATGGACTGCATCATAAGGAAATATGATCATACCTTCTTCATTTTTCTGAATAACGCCAGCTTCAAGTAGTGCATGGACATCTCCATGCACGCTTTTTACATCTCGCTCAACAAGACGAGATGCCTCACGGATGCTGACAGCCCCCTTTCCAGTGAGCGCCTTGAGCAATTCCCATCTTTTGCGAGTCATTGTCTGCCAAAGCAGGTCTATCGACGAAAATGAAATATGTGAACCTTGCTCCTTACCATCGAAGGCATCTAACGCTCTTCGGGTTACATCGTCGCGACTTGCGATTGATAGTGTCACTGTTTTCATTAGTTTCCCCATTCGTCTACATCTATCCAGAAATCTTTCATCAATTGTTCGGTAGTGCTGAACGCATAGGCGGATTCTGAATCTGAAATATGCTTGTGATCTCCTTTCCCTGCCTCATTATCGTATCGAAGTACGCACGCCCCGTTAACGATATACGCTAGCGAGTATTTGAAAAGGTGAGTAGACCCCTTGACAGACTTTGGCACCTGCCATATTTTCACTTCCACAAACGCCGCTGATTTTACCTGCTGACGTTCGTGTAGGAGCAATTTTGCCTTCATGTTGGTGTTTATACCAACACCACGAGCGTCTTGTCAAGACTCCGACAAATATTGCTCGCTTGAGTAGGTTTTTATTGCGATAAGGATGCCGACTATAGCGAGATCTTTACCCAAATATGATGAGCATTTTTAGACTGTTGATGCCTGCTAAACATTTTCCGAGGAAACCGAACGCTTAGTTAACCTGCATTGGACAGGGCAAAAAAAAGATCATAGCCTCAGTGCAGTGATCTTTTTTTTGCCCTGTCCAATGATGGGTTCATCGAATT
>RCMY010004551.1_pt1 | contig 11987 bp, 13 predicted proteins | sample 2041341 | NCBI WGS metagenome assembly RCMY01 (sample SAMN09708234, study PRJNA481090) | Marine sediment metagenome, whole genome shotgun sequencing project.
CATGCCGGTTGCCAGCGCCACGGCCTCTCCGCCTGACGAACCGCCGGGCGTCCGGCTGGCGTTCCACGGGTTCTTCGTGGCCCCGTGCAGGGCGTTGTCGGTGTGGAGGCGAAGCCCGAGTTCGGGCAGATTCGTTCGACCGATCGGAATGGCACCGGCGTCCAACATCCGGTCGACGACCGGTGAATTCGTGGCAGGCACGGCATCGGCCAGGGCCGGCACCCCCTGGGTGGTGGCGCTTGCGACGTAGTCGATGTTCTCCTTGATGGTGAACGGCACACCGGCGAGTGGCCCCAACGGTTCACCGGCGGCAACTGCCCGATCGACCTCGGCCGCCGCTTCCAGTGCAGACTCGGCAAAGACCACGACGACGGCATTCAGCGACGAGCCGATGTCGGCGATCCGGTCGAGGTGAGCGCTGATCACCTCGGTCGCCGAGAACGTGCCGGAGGCGATGCCTTCGGCGAGAGCGCACGCCCCGAGGCGCCAGAGCTGCTCGGTTGGATCGAGTTCGTTGTTCGTCATCGCTTCTGTCCCCTTCGTCGAAGTGACTCCGACTGTCGTGTCCCGACCGGCCCAGGCCGGCTGCGCCGGACATTACCAGCTGTCCGATTTCTTTCGAGGAGAAGGTTTGACCCGACAGCACTCGGGTACCGACCTGTTCGATGGGAGCGCCACGTACCCGCCGTCATGCGGGCAAGACTTCGATGGCTGCAGGATCGCGCTCCATCGACGACCTCCTGATCGACGCAGCCAAGGGCGACGCTGACGCCTTCGGGCTGTTGTACGACCAGCTGGCACCGATCGTGTACGGGGTGTGCCATCGTCTGCTGAAGGACCCCGCCTCGGCCCAGATCGCAGCCGAGGAATCGTTCGTCGAGCTGTGGCGTCAGGCCCCGAGATTCGATTCGGCTCACGGACCGGTGCAGGGGTGGGCCCGGACGATCGCGCTCCACTGTGCCGCCAATTCGGCTCGACGATCAGTGCTTCGTACTGCCTAGATCGGACTCTGCCTCGATCGGACTCTGCCTCGATCAGACTGCCTAGATCAGGCGGAGCTCGGATCGTTCGACGAGCTGGTGGTGATGCACCCGGGCGACGTTCTCGGCCAGATGGTGGGCCCGGTCGGCATTCGGTCCGACCCAGCCGAGCTCGAGATTCTCGTGGAAGAGCGTCAGCCAGCGGTCGAACAGCTCGGCGGTGAACGGGTGTTTGGCATGAACGAGGGAATGGGCCTGGAACGGGTTGCCCTGATAGCCAGAGACCCCGAGCAGCGCCCGAGACCAGAATGCGGTGAGCTTGGGTAGGTGGGTGGTCCAGTCGACATGGGCGACGTCGTCGAAGACCGGACCCAGAAGCTCGTCTTGGGCGACGTCGGCGTAGAAGCGGCGAACCATCTCGGCGACGTCGTCGACGGTGGCGAGGTCTCGAGTCGGTGTTGGTCGGGGGACGTCCTCCATGCCTCCGAGAGTACCGCCACGACGATTTAAATACGTTCTCTGCTAGAGAAAAGAATGACCCGGGGTGGAGTCGGTTCGTTCAATCCGGTGAGTGGACGTCGACGATGCACCCGGCTCGTTTGGGGGGCTTCGGGGTGAGGGTGGCGTTGGTGGGCTCGGGGAGTTGTTCGCAGTAGCCGTCGAGGATGCCGCGATGGATCTCGCAGATGATCGAGGGTTCGGTGGTGGCCAGTGAGGCGAACGGGCAGCGGGTGAGTTTGATCTGTGAGCCCTCGACGCTCGGGTCGAAGCCGTCGACCTGAAGCTGGCGGGCGAGTGTGGCAACGCTGTCGGTCGGGTCGCCGTTCGCGGTGAGCGACGCATGTGAGCGGCCGACCTCTCGAGGGGGATCACCGGTGGTGATCACCTCGAGCAGGAGGCCGGCAAGTCGCTGGTAGGAGCCGTCGGGTCGGTTCTGGAACTGGTCGAACGCGTCGTCGCGAGCCTGATAGGTGAGGCGTGGGCGGCCGCGTGTCGTCCGCTTTTCCGTGGCCTCGGTGATGAGGTCGGCGTCGAGCAGCTTGGCCAGGTGTTGGCGTATGGCGTTGTGGTTGAAGCCCATGAGCTCGGTCAGGTCGGCGACGCCCAGTGGGTGGTCGGCCGACGCGATGTGCTCGAAGATCTCGTATCGAGACGGATCGCCCAGTGCTTGGGCCTGCTGTTGGATCTGGTGTCCGTCACTCACGGAGTCAATCCTACGCGAGTGTGGATAGTTCTAGTGGTCGATGGGAGATTTCTGGTGCCAACCCGTTGACGGAACAATTAAAACACTCAACAATGTAAATATGATTCATGCGGTGAGACCTCAACAGACAGCCAGCGAGGAGACAGCCAGCGAGGAGACAGCCAGCGAGGAGACAGCAGGCCTCCTGGCCGCGATCGGCCTGGCAACGGTGGAGGTGAGTCTGCTGTTCATGGTCTCGATCACGGTGGCGATGGCCGCTGCTCCCACGACCAGTTGGATCGATGGGCTGGGCGTTGCGGCATTCGCCACGTTGTGGGGCGGCCCGGGGTTCGGTCTCATGTTCGGTGGAGCGGCGTGGACGCTTCGACGACACCAGGCGGAGATGACCCGAGGCGAGGTCGTCGACTGACGAGCCAGCCCGGACGGCGAGTCGAACTCGAGGCCGTCCGTCAGCTGGGGTACCGCCAGGTCCAGGAAGGTACGTTCATCGAGATCTTCCAGCAACGACGGGGGTGGGGCTCAGCCTGCGGGAAGTTCGATGACCACGGTGGTGCCGACGGGGTCGGTCGGTTCGATCCAGATGGATCCCCCGAAGCCGTTGATGATCCGTCGGCAGATGGCCAACCCGAAACCCAGGCCGGAAGAGGCGGCCGGGTCGAGGCGTTCGAGGATCCGGAAGACCCGTTCACGAGCGTTGTCGGGGATGCCGACACCGTTGTCTTGGACCGACAGACGTATGTTTGCACCGACCTGTTCGGCCGAGACGCGCAGCTCGAGGGGGCGGTCCGGCGAGCGGTACTTGACCGAGTTGGTGAGGACGTTCACGAGGACCCGAGCGAACAGGTCCGGATCGGCCATGACCCGATGGTCCGGGTCGCTCTCGATGGTGATGGTGGCGCCGACCGCGAGCAGGTCGGCACTGACGAGATCCGACACGTCCCTGACGAGGTCGTCCAGCGGCAGCGGGCACATCTCGGGGAACTGGGTGCGAAGGGCGGAGTAGTCGAGCATCGACAAGATCATCGAATCGACGCGTCCGAGACACTCGTCGAGACGATCGCCGAATTCGTTTGCGAGTGAGTTGGTGTCGCCGAGTGAGTGGACGAGCCGATCGGCGAACAGGCGGGCCGTGCGGACGGGCGCTCGAAGATCGTGGGCGACCACGTGAGCGAAATCGTCGAGTTCGGCGTCGGTCTCACGAAGCTCGTTGGTCCGCTGGGTCAGCTCCACCATCGTCTGGTGACGGGTGAGTGAGTAGCGAAGCGAGCGAGCCAGCACCTGGCGATCGAGCGAGCCCTTCACCAGGTAGTCCTGCGCCCCGAGTTCGAGGGCTTCGATCGGTGTCTCGTCGTCGTCCACGCCGGTCTGGACGATGATCGGCACGAACGGAGCGTGCTCGAGAATCGTGTGGATGCAATCCATGCCATGGGCGTCAGGAAGTGTCAGGTCGACGACGATCACGATCGGATCGTGGACGCCCAGGAGTTCGACGGCTTCGGCCAGCGTGGTCGCCCAGATGACTTCGAGATCGAAGTGGTCGATCCGTCGCATCCATCGGATCATGCGCTCGGCGTCGGCGTCGTCGTCCTCGACGAGGAGAACCTTGCCGGTGATCGTTTCGAGGCTCGCCCCGCGTGAGCGGGTGCTGCTCGTGCGGGTGCTGATATTCGGGAGGGTCACGGGCTGGGTCATTGGCTCAATCGGTCGAGCCGTCGTCGATTCGCAGAGCCGCCTCGATGTCGGCGTAGACCTGCGGGTCGAATCGAAGGCTGGTGGGGTCGAAGGTCATTCCGGTACGGGTGGAACGAGACGACTTCGCCTCGATGACCATTCCGGATGCTGCGGCGTACGTGGCGATCCGGGCGGCGAACTCGACCATGCCGGGGAAGGTGCTGGGCTTGGTCTCGAACCAGCGGGCGCCTCGATCGAAGCTCTCGTTCTGGTCGACGGGTCGAGTCGACGAGGTGTAGACGACCACGGGGACCTGCCACAGGTCGGGATGCTGCTGGAGCTGTTTGAGCGTGCTGTGTCCATCGAGCTTCGGCATCCGGAGATCGAGCACGATGATGTCGGGATAGTCCGATGGTTCGTCGAGCGCCGTCAGCGCGAGCATGAGCTGCGATCCATCGTCGAGGAACCGGAAGTCGGCATCGATCCCGGCCTCTTCGGCTGCCATCAGCATGAAGAGGTGGTCGTTGTAATCGTCGTCGGCCATCCACACCCGGAGTTGGTTGCCCGTTCGGGCCCGGTTCGCAGTCTTGTTCGTTGCGGCCGTCGTATCCATCAGTTCCCCAGTTCTCGATGCACGTTCGTTCGTCAGTTTCGGAAGCGGCCTCGGGAACGAAAGGTGACTCATCCCGAATGAGGCATCCGACTCATCGGCGCTCTGGAGGGGCCGCGATCGGCCAACAGATCTCCATCGATGTGCCGGTCGGCCCCGTGGATCGCATGGCGACCGAGGCGTGATGGGCGTCGGTGATCGCCGAGACGATGGCGAGCCCCATGCCGGGGCGTCGCGTTGCCGACGAGTCGCCCGGTGGTCCGATTCGGAAGGGTTCGAAGAGTGTGGCGACGGTGTCGGGGTCGACACCGGGTCCGTCGTCGCTGATGACGAGTGAGAGGCGACCGTCGGCGTTGCTCGCCCTCACGGCGATCCGGCCGGTGCCGTCGCCGCCGTTTGCTCCGTGGTGTTGCCAGGCATTCTCGATCAGGTGCGTGAGGCACTGCTCCAACGGGTTCGCGGTGATGCAGACGTCGTCGGTGGATGCGTCGATCTCGAGCGTGAAGTTGGGAGGAATCCTGGCGGATTCGGCGGCGTCGTCGATGAGGTCGTCGATGCGAGTCTTCGAGGCGGGGCCAGTGGCATCGGCGCTGCGGCCGAGCGCGCTGAGAGCCGCCACGAGGAGCTCCATCTGTTCGACCCGTTCGTCGAGGCGGCCGAGCAGCACGTGGGTTTCGGACTCGAGATCGTCGCCTACGTCTTCGCGAAGGAAGGAGGTGAGGGTACGCAGACCTCGGAGGGGAGCCTTCAGGTCGTGTCCGGCTCGCCTCGCGAAGTCGACACGGTGTTGTTCGGCCTTCGAGAGTTCAGAACGAAGGTGCTCGACTTCGATTTCGAGCTCGCGTACGCGGTCCACCATGTTCTCGAGCTTCGACAGATGGCCCTCAACAAGTTGGTCTTGCTGTCGAAACTTGGGGCATGCCTCACATCCTGATCGCCGACGACGAGGCAGACATTCGCTTCATCTACTCCCGGTGGCTCGAGGCCGCAGGACATCAGGCGACCCTTGCCCCTGACGGTCCTTCGGCACTCGCCCTGATGAGCGAGGTCGAGTTCGACCTGGTCATCCTCGATGTGATGATGCCGAACATGGACGGCTACGACGTGTTGAAACGGCTTCGTGCCGCCGGATCGACGGTTCCCGTCGTGATGGTGTCGGCAGCGAGCTCCCCGGCCGACATCGAGCGAGGACTCGCCGCCGGCGCGTCGCGTTACGTCGAAAAGGTCTCCAATCGAGCGGACCTGCTCGACATCGTCGACCAGGCCTTCATCGCCTAGCTCCAGGTTGAGGGCCGGGACGATCGGTGATTGAAAACCAATCCAGCCGGGTATCGGCTCCGAACCATTGTCAGACGTCGAACTCAGGAGCTGCGACGATGGGCGAAGTGAGCCCCTTCAAGAGAAGACCAGAGCGCCAGCCCCTGCCCGAGGCGGAGCGTGCCGCGAGCCTGATGGCTCGGGCCGCCCGTGGTGACGAAACAGCGTTTGCCGGTCTGTACGACATCTTCGCCGGACTGATCCACGGGATCGTTCTGCGAGTCGTCCGCAATCCCGCCCAAAGCGAAGAGGTGACCCAAGAGGTCTTCCTCGAGATCTGGCGTCTTGCCCCTCGGTTCGACGCATCCAAGGGCTCGGTCAAGAGCTGGATGGCAGCGATCGCCCACCGTCGGGCGGTCGACCGAGTCCGATCCGAACAATCGGCCCGTGATCGAGAAGACCGAGAGTTCTCACTGGCAGTCGAGGACGACGACCCCATGGTCGAGGTGCTTGAAAACCGTTTGGCCAGCGAGCGAGTCCAACGAGCCCTCGAGGCTCTCACCGAAACACAGCGGGCAGCAATCGAGCTCGCCTACTTTGGCGGACACACCTACCGTGAGGTGGCCGTGCTGCTCGGCATCGCCGAAGGCACGGCAAAGACCCGAATCCGAGACGGCCTGATACGGCTGAGAGATCACCTGGGGGTGACCGCATGACTGACGATGAACTCCACACACTTGCCGGCCCCTACGCGCTTGATGGACTCAGTGAGGTCGAAACCGAGGCCTTCGAGGCCCACCTTCCTCACTGCGAATCGTGCACGATCGCCGTGATCGAGTTCGAGCTGACGGCGGCCGAGCTCGCCGAAGTCACCCCGGTCGCTCCGCCCGAGGCACTCAAATCTCGACTTCTCGCCCAGATCGCCGACACGCCGCAGGTGGCTCCCGTCTCCTCCGGCAGGGACGAGCTGGCTCGTCGACGCCGATCGCCGGGACGGGTGCTGGCCATGGTCGCCGCCGCGTCGTTCGTCGTGGTCGGTGCTGTTGCGGCGCTCGGACTCGTCGGGCGTGAGAGCCAGTCGGATCAGCTGATCGCTGCTCCGGACGCCGTCACGGTCCAGTTGGAAGCGACGGTGGACGACTTCGCCGATGCGTCGATCGAGGTCGTCTGGTCGCAAGACCAAGATCGGGCGTTGATCACCGCTTCGGGCCTCGAGGACCCGGGTGAGGGCAAGACCTACGAGCTGTGGTTCCTCCACGACGACGGGATGGAACCTGCAGGGCTCTTCGTTCCGATCGACGGTGAGATGAGCACCGTCATGGATCTCGGGCTCCCCGACGTTCCTGGGCGCGGTTGGGGAATTTCGATCGAACCGGCCGAAGGATCCGATCAGCCGACCACCGACCCCGTGTTCGTCGGAATGGCCTGACCGACCCGGCCGACATCCCAACCCGCCGCGACGCCGCCGATCGAGTGATTTGTGCTTCAGTGGCGGGGGCGATGTGCCGATACCGATACGACCGTCAACCCGGAGTCGACTGACATGAAATGCCAACGCCGGACGCGGCTTCAGAGGGCCGTGGTGGTCGCGTCAGGAGTGGCCCTGCTGGTCGCCGTGGCACCAGTTTCGGCTGTTCAGCCGCCGGAGAGCGCGTTGCTGCAGCCGGGAACGGTCGAGATCGCGTCGACCACGGTCGACGGCTCGACCTTCGATCCATCGCAGCCGTTCGAGATCGTTCCCGATGGCGACACCACGAGCTCGCACGTCGACACCGTCGACGGCGATGAGCTGGCATCAGCTGATGTCGATGCCGTGTTCGCCCGAGCCGGCGACGAGCTCCAGGGACGAGCACTGGCGCAGACGACCAACACCTTCCACTGGCGGAACTCGGCCAATCCCGACGATCCCTCCCGGCCCGACATCCTGATCGAAGCCGACAGCAACGTTCCCCAGGCCGTGATCGACCTCATGGGCGAGGTCATGCTCGAGTGGCGCAGCGTCATCGACCTCGACATTCCGGCGCCGGAATGGCACCACGTGCGCATCTCGTGGAGCAACTCACTCGAGAACGGCGTCCTCGGTGGGGCGCTGACAGGGTGGGTCACGGTGAGCCAGAACGGCTCGACGTTCGTGATCCCCCGATTCCTCGCAAACGTGAACGGCGCGGCAACGAGCTCGAATGCCGTTGCGCTCGACATGGTGCTCAATGCCAACATCGACTGGGACTTCACCCTCGACCCCAGCGACGCACAGCCCAACAACAGCTACTACCTGAAGACGGTGCTGTTGCACGAGGTCGGTCATTCGCTCGGTGTTGCCTCGGGCGCCGACTATCTCGCGTCGATCAACTCCACGGTGCTGAGCACCTGGGGCGCCACGTTCTTCGGGAACCGGAGCCAGTCCAACCCGTTCACGAGCCTGCGCTCGAGCGTGGTCCAGACCAACAATCTCTGGTCGATGAACGCCGATGGCACATGGGAGAAGATCTACGACCCGTTCCGATGGAGCCAGGGATCGAGCCTCAGCCACCTCGACGAGAACACCTACACCTACCGCCGGGCCGAGATCCGAACGCCCGGTGCGCTGATGACACCGATCCTCACCAACGGTGAAGTCAACAACGTCGACGGCGTGATCGCCGGGTTGTTGAGCCAAGCCGGCTACGAGACCTTCCTGTCCCCGGCGGTCCCCGGTGTCTCAGGGTCGTCGAGCGGTGGTGTCTTGAGCATCGCCATCTCGCCCGGGATCGGCGGCACCATGAACGTGCCGGCGAAACAGTGGCTCGTCACCGTCAGGAACCCGAAGGGAACGGTCGTGCGTACGGCGACGGTGCCGGCGACACAGCGCAAGGTCGAATTCGGCGGCTTCTCGACGAGCGGCACGTACCAGGTATCGGTCACCGCCGAGATCGACGGGCAGCGAGCAAACGCTCCGGCCGTCGGCGTCGGGTTCACCGCCGTGCCCCGCACGACGATCGGGGCCGCCACCAACCTCTTCGGTGTCATCTACGCCACCGACTACGTTGGCGCCGACGCCGACACACTCCGCCTCTACCGGGCATTCTTCGAGCGTGACCCCGATCTCACCGGCATCCAGTACTGGATCGGGCAGTCGCGGCAGGGCGTCGGCTATGACGACATGGCGTGGGCATTCGCAAACAGCAACGAGTTCACCAACCGATACCAGAACCTGACCGACCAGCAGTTTCTCCAGGTCGTCTATCGAAACGTCCTCGGACGTGCCCCCGACCAAGCGGGCTTCGACTACTGGTACGCCGAGGTGCAGGGTGGGTTGGCCCGCCACCTCGCGGTTCGTTGGATCGCCGGGAGCACCGAGTTCAGCAACCGCCACCCCTACCTACCCCAGTAAAGATCCCCGTCCGGGCCAGCCCAGCCCAGATCAGAGCAGCTGGCCGTACTCCGATTCGAGCTGATCGAAGTCGAGGTTGCGAAGGAACCGGCTGAAGGCGATCTGAGCCGTCAAGGCGTCGAGGTTGCGGAACGGTTCCGGCACGAAGGCGGGCTCCTCGAGGAGGCCTTCGTCGAAGAGGTGGTTGACCAGGCCCATGGCCTGGAGATCGACCTTGCCGCAGAACAGCATCGGGATGCGGTCGGGGCGGCCCTGACGAAGGGCGAGGCGCACGTAGACGTACGACAGCACCAGCCCCTTGCCGTAGGCGAGGTCTTTGGTGAATGGCGGGCCGGTCGGAGTGCTGCCGCGGAAGATGCGAGCGGCGATGGTCCAGCATTCGTCTTCGCTGAGACCCTCGGTACGGAAGTGCTCGAAGATCTCGACGAACGACGCACCATCGAGCACGAGCGAGACGCCGCGCACGCGGTTGGCGATGCGCCGCAGCCGACCGGGGTGGCTGCGCAGGGCGAACATCTCGGTGAGGGTGGCGAGCCCTTCCTGGGTCACGGTTGCCGGCGGAGCCGCCTTACCGAGGAAGTTGCACCACGGCTGGGCCAACCCGTTGCGGGTGGTGCCGACGTGGACCCAGCCTTCGTGGGCTTCGAGGGTTGCGAGATCTTGCGGGCTGAATCTGGCATCGGCCCGCAGCTTGATGTAGGTGGACCCGGCGGCGGCATCGGCGACGAGGCCGTCGTCGAGTCGGACGTCGACCGCGCCTTCGCCCATGGACTCGTCGAGGCGTTGCTGGAGGTGAGCGACGGCAGCCTTGCCGTCGAGGTCATGCTCGGAGTGGTCGACCAGCAGCGACGGCTCGAGGGCCGAGAGCGAATCGTCGAGCGAATCGGCGAGATCGCGCACGGTCGGGCCGCCGGCGTGAAAGACCTCACCGGGTGTTCCGTAGAGAAGCGTGGCGTAGCTGCCGAACGCCGGGGTGCCTCGGGCCTGGAGCAGGTCGATGGTGAGCCGGTATTGCTCGCAGGTGCGGCGAAGAAGTTGTGAAGCGGCCGTGACCGAACCGAGTTGGGTGGCGATCTCGGTTTCGAGCTCGATGAATCGGGTGCGGACGTCGTCGGCGTCGAACTTGAGCGGGTTGCGGTCGTAGTAGGCCTGATCGACCGCCGGCTGCTCCTTGAAGTTCGAAGCGAAGAAGCCATCTCGGATGTCATCGGTCCACTTCACCGCATCGAGCACGCGAATCTCGGCCTGGGCGTCGATGAGCCGATCGGACAACTCACGGATGGTGGCCCGGTGGTCGTCTTGCTCGGGTGTCGTCGCTCCAGCGAGGTCGGTCATCTGTCCAGTGAACAACCTCGGGGTCGAGAGAACACCGATACGTTGCGTCGGTGGCCGCAATTCTCTCACTGGTCGCTGCTGCATCATTTGGGATCGGCGACTTCTTCGGAAGCATCGAGAGTCGTGGAACCTGACCGCCGGGGTCGATCGTCGTTCTCGGAGAACGGCTGCGCCCACGCCAGTTGGTCGGATTCGTGCGCGCCATGGGTGCCGGGCTGCTCCTGGCGGTCTGAGGTGCACCTCGTACACTCGGTTGATGGAGCACCCCTTCTCCCAAGTCGACGTCTTCAGCGCTGAGCCGTATCGAGGCAACCCGCTGGCCGTCGTCATGGCGGCCGAGACCATTCCGGCCGAGGAGATGCAGCGGATCGCTCACTGGACCAACCTGTCGGAGACCGCCTTCGTCCTGCCCCCTGAAGACCCCGCGGCCGACTACCGAGTCCGTATCTTCACCCCGACCATGGAGCTGCCCTTCGCCGGTCACCCCACACTCGGGACCGCACACGCCTGGCTCGAGGCCGGTGGGCAGGCCAAGCGATCCGACGTGGTGATCCAGGAGTGCGGTGTCGGCCTGATCACGATCCGCAGCGATGACGGCAGGCTGGCGTTCGAGGCGCCACCGCTGATTCGTTCCGGACCGGTCGACGACTCGTTGCACGACCAGATTGCTGCTGCTCTTCAGATCGATCGTGGCGCGATGCTCGACACCGCGTGGATCGACAACGGTCCTGGCTGGGTGGGTGTCCGCCTCGGCTCGGTCGAGGAACTCCTGGCGCTGACGCCACGAGCCTCCGACCTGAAGATCGGTGCGTTCGCCCTCGGTGACCGAGACCAGCACGATGGCCCCGACATCGAGGTGCGGGCCTTCTTTCCCAAAGACGGTGCCACCTTCGAAGACCCGGTCACCGGGAGTCTGAATGCGTCATTGGCCCAGTGGCTGCTCGGCAACGGCACGCTCGAGGCGCCCTATGTCGCAGGTCAGGGAACCGTGCTCGGGCGTTCTGGTCGGGTGTTCATCTCGCAGGAGTCGGCTGACGCCGATGGACAGACACCACCCGTCTGGGTCGGCGGCCACGTCGTCACCTGCGTGCGCGGCTCCGTGGTGATCCCATGACGCTCACCCCACCACGAATCGCACTCGTACTCGGTGCCGGCGGCGTGCCTGGCGGGGCGTACATCCGGGCGGCGATGGCCGAGCTCGAGGCGATCACCGGTTGGGTGCCAGCGAGCGCGACCACCGTCGTCGGTACCTCGGTCGGCGCCCTCAACGCCGCGCGCCTGCCCCTCCCCGATGTGTCGGCGATGCCAACGGCGGTGCAGCTGGCATCGCTCGGCGTCCTCGGACGGCGGCTGCCGCCTCCCGACTCGTCGGCGCTCACGTCATTCGCGGCCCGCATCCGGCTCGCCGGCGGCCAAGTCGCTGCTCGTCTCGCCCCGGCCGGGAGCCACCCGCAGGACTACGACGTCGCGCAGGCGCCCTACCACCCGGGGGTGATGGCAGTGTCGGTGCAACGCCGGGGTGGTCGTCGCCGGGTCGCTCGGCTGGTCGAGTCAACATCG
>RCMY010004552.1_pt1 | contig 11985 bp, 8 predicted proteins | sample 2041341 | NCBI WGS metagenome assembly RCMY01 (sample SAMN09708234, study PRJNA481090) | Marine sediment metagenome, whole genome shotgun sequencing project.
GGGCCACGGTCAGCAACCTGGCAAGCGCGCGCGCGCTGACGCGCGAGGCAGCGCCAAGGCCCGAGTGATCGACGAGGTTTGCGCCCTCCAGCCCCAGATCGGCGCGCGCCCAGGCCGTCATTTCGCGCCCCGAAGCTGCCAGCGAGGCGACGCTGCCAGTGCGCGCAAGGGTGGCAGTCATACCCACCAGTTCGGCCGTGAGGTTGTTGGAGTATTTCAGCATCCCCTTCAGGATATCCGGCAGCGGATCGCTGAGATGGCTGACCAGTGTATCGCCCGCAGGCGCGTCTTGCTGCATTTTGACACCGCTCAGCTTGATCCCCTGATCGCGCGCGAGGTTGGCAAACACCTCGCCCGCATAGCTGGCGGGGTGGCGCACAGGTAACCAGCGAGCGCCGGATTTACCCAAGGCCCCTCGCGAGACGGTCCACTGATCATACCCGCCGCCGTCGCTGTAGGTATAAATCGGGCCAGCGCGATCGGTGATCTTCATGCGCGCTACCTGCACCTCGGGCCGGAACTTGGTCGAGCGCGCGTCCATCGTGACGGTATAGCCCTCCGCCGCGCGGACCCATTGAAAATGCACACGGTTGAAATTGAGGTTCAGCCCGGAAAACGCCGGGTTGTAACCGACCTGATCGGGCTGCGCCGCATCAATCACCCGCTCGAATGGCAGCGCGCCGCCAAAGACGCGGAAATCGCCTTTGACACCGCGCACGCCCGCCGCCTTGAGATTGGCGGCCATGCTCGCCAGCGCATCAGTGTCCAATACCGGATCACCGCCGCCTGCCAGCACCAGATCACCCTGGATCACGCCATCGACGACCGGCCCCGTCGCCACCAACCGCGTGCGAAAGCGGTAGGTCGGCCCCAGCGCATCCAGCGCGTAGAGCGCCGTGATCGCCTTGGTCACGCTGGCGGGCGGAAATCCGTCCGCGCCTTCGCGCTTTTCCAGCACCACTCCGCTGGTCATGTCGATCACCGCATATCCCACCTCGCCATCAAGGCGAGCGGCCTTGATCAGCGCGGCTGCATCGGGCGGTTTTGCCAATCCTGCGGGGCGAAGCTGCGGACGCAAGGACACGGCAGGCGCGCCCGCATGGGCAGCGGCGGCCAGTCCCGACAGGGCGACACTGAGAAAAAGTCGTCTGGAGAGGTAGTTCGACATGGCGCGGATTAAACCGCAGCGGGGCGCGGGCCGCAATCGCGTTCTTGGGCGGCAAGGCACACAATCTCCAAAACCATCCTACCACCCCCCGGCAGCGCGCAACCGCGACGACGACAGCGCCATCATCGGCACGTTGGCAAAACACCACGCGGGCGCCTGCATACGGCCCAGATTGCGCGCCTCGCCCAAGGGGACGCGCGCGCGCTCATAAATGCGCGCCGCGACCGAGGCGCGCGCGGCCAGCCGCGCGCCCGGACGTGCGAGGATGCCGACCGGGACACTCTCCATGATCTGGCGCCAATCCTGCCACAGGTGGAATTGCACCATGTTATCCGCGCCCATCAGCCAGACGAAATGCACATCCGGGCGCGCCGCGCGCAGGGCCGCCAGCGTACGGGCGGTATAGCGTGCGCCGATCTGCGCCTCGACATCGCTAATGTGAACGCGCGGGTGCTGCATGATGGTGCGCGCGGCCTCCATACGCCGCTCCAACGGGGCGGGGCCATGCTTTTTCAGCGGATTGCCGGGACTGACCAGCCACCAGACCGCATCCAGACCAAACAGCTTGAGCGCCTCGCGCGTGATATGCACATGCCCCGCATGCGGCGGATCGAACGAGCCGCCCAAGAGGCCGATCACACGGCCCGGGCGCGCCGGCGGCAGGGACAGGAGGCGCGCAGTCGGAGTCTCGGTGGGGGTCATTGCCGCGATCTCCTAAAATTCGTGGATTTTTCTAAACACAAAACCGGGTGAAGGCCACCGGATATTAAGCGGCATCCGTCACGGTTCCCTTGAATAGGCGCAATAACGGGTGAAGGCGTGTCGCGCAAAAAAATGACAAACAGCACTGGCACTGCCTGCCCCGACGTCGGGCAGGACCGGGAGGGCACATATGCCCACCTCATGGCGCCGTTGATGTCAACGCCGGGCGCACAGCCGGGCGCTGCGGCGGGCGCGTGGCTGACCGGTCTCATTCTGGATCATGCGCGCGACGGGATCGTCCTGCTGGATATTTGCGGGCGCGTCCTGTGGATGAACCCCGCGCTGGAACGGATGATGGGTTGGTCTCTGGATGAGACGCGCGGGCGCAACCCCGCCGAGCTGATCAATCCGCCCGAGACGCGGCCCAGCCCAGAAGAGCTGGCAAAATTCCGCTATGATACGCGCAGTTCTTTGTTCGACAACTATCGCGTGACGCGACACATGCGGCGCGACGGCAGCCTGTTCTGGAACCAGCAAAGCCATGCGCTGATCGACCTCGGTGCCGGCGACGCGCAAAAGATGGTCGTCGTAACCTGCCGCGACATCTCGGACCAGGTGCGCGTGCAGACGGCGCTACAGGACGTCAAGGACGATCTGGACCATGCGGCCCATCACGACGACCTGACAGGCCTCGGCAACCGCAAGAAACTGTCACAATTTCTGGCCACGACCGCTGCCCATTCCAGCCTGTGTTCGGGCGCGATGGGCGTGCTGCAACTGGACCTCGACAAGTTCAAGGACATTAACGACACGCTAGGCCATGCGGCGGGCGACGCGGTGCTGTGCCATGTCGCGTCCGCGCTGGTCGGTGTGGCGCGCGATGGCGATCTGGTCTGCCGTATGGGGGGCGACGAATTCCTGCTGATCTGCCTCGATATCGGTGATCCTGCGCGCCTCATGCGCCGGGCCAAGGCTGTGCTGGACGCCGCCGGGCGCCCACTCAGCTGGAAGGACCAGACCGTGCTGCCGGGCGTATCCATCGGCGCCGCCATGCCCCGCGCGGGCGATGAGGGCAGCGCGCCGGATGGTGAGGCGCTGATGCGGCAGGCCGATCAGGCGCTCTATAGTGCCAAGGACAGTGGGCGGGGGCGCGCGATCCTCTATACCGCCGAGTTGGGCCGCCGCTACCGCGCCGAACAGCAGCTGAGCCGCGATCTGCTGGACGCGGTCGAGCAGCAGCAATTCTGCGTCCACCTCCAGCCCATCGTGCATATCGGCCAGAATCGCGTGACCGGCTGCGAGGCGTTGCTGCGCTGGCGCCACCCAACGCGCGGCCTGCTGGCGCCGGGTGAATTCCTACCTGCGGCAGAGCAGGGCCAACTGCTGAGCGAGGTCGACTACCTTGCGATGAACGCCGCGCTCGACGCGCTGGCGACCCTGCACGCCGAGGGGTTTGCAGATCTGGGCATGTCGCTGAACGTCTCCAGCTCGATCCTTGCGGATGCCGATTATCCCGCGCTGCTGGACTGGGCGCTGCAATCACGCGGCCTGCCCCCCCACGCGATCTGCATCGAGATCCTCGAGACGACGATCATGGGCCGGGGCGAGCTGGATGTGACCGCCGCCGTAACGCGCCTTCGCCGCCTTGGCGTGCGCGTTGCGCTGGATGATTTCGGCACCGGCTACGCGGGCCTCGCCCATATGTCTGCCGTCGAAATCGACGCGATCAAGCTGGACCGCACAATGATTTGCCGATTGCAGCATGACGGACGCGCGCGCGTCATCACGCGCTCGATCATCGGGCTCTGCGCCCTTCTGGGCGTGGACGTGATCGCAGCCGGTGTCGAAACCCAAGCCCAGCTGGAGATTTTACGCCGGGCCAAATGCCCGCAGGTGCAGGGCTACGGCCTCGCGCACCCCATGCCCCTGCCCGAGCTGTGCGACTGGCTGCGCACGCACACGCCCTTCGCCGCACCGATCGAAATGCACGAGGCTCCGCCCAGCGAGTCCGACCCCGGATGCTGCGATGCCGTCAAGGCTGATCCCGCTCAGGACGCGCGTGCAACGCGCGACGCCGGACGACGGCGCGATACATCCATTTGAATTCGTCCCGCTGCGCAGTTACATGACAGGTGGAATCACGCCGGGCCGCATCGCCCGTCCACAGGAAAGAGCAGGGTCATGGCAGCCAATCAATACGTCTATCACATGCAGGACGTCTCCAAAGCCTATCCGGGCGGCAAGAAATGCTTTGAGAATATTCATCTCAGCTTCCTTCCCGGCGTCAAGATCGGCGTCGTCGGCGTCAACGGTTCGGGTAAATCCACCCTGCTCAAGATCATGGCAGGTCTCGACAAGGATTTCACCGGCGAGGCATGGGCGGCCAAGGACGCCACCGTCGGCTACCTGCCGCAGGAGCCTAAGCTGGACGCGTCGCTATCCGTGCGCGAAAACGTCATGCTGGGCGTCGCAGGTAAAATGGCCAAGCTGGAGCGTTTCAACGAACTGGCGATGAACTATTCCGACGAGACGGCCGATGAAATGGCCGCCTTGCAGGACGAAATCGACAGCAACGATCTGTGGGATCTCGATAGCCAGATCGACGTCAGCCTAGAGGCGCTGCGCTGCCCGCCGGATGGCGCTGATGTCACCAGCCTGTCCGGCGGCGAGGCCCGCCGCGTTGCCCTGTGCAAACTGCTGCTGCAAGCGCCCGACATGCTGCTGCTGGACGAGCCGACGAACCACCTCGACGCCGAAACGATCGCGTGGCTGCAACAGCATTTGATCGCCTACAAGGGCACGATTTTGATCGTGACACACGACCGCTACTTCCTCGACAGCATCACCAGCTGGATTCTGGAAATCGACCGCGGCCGCGGCATCCCCTACGAGGGCAACTATTCTAAATGGGTCGAGCAAAAGGCCAAGCGCCTGATGCAGGAATCGCGCGAGGACAAGTCCAAGCAAAAGACGCTGGAGCGCGAACTGGAATGGATGCGTCAGGGTGCCAAGGCACGTCAGGCCAAATCCAAGGCGCGGATCAACGCCTATAACGATATGGCTGGTCAGTCCGAGCGCGAGAAGCTGGCGAAGGCCCAGATCGTTATCCCGAACGGTCAGCGCCTCGGCGCAAAGGTGATCGAGGTCGAAGGCCTGCGCAAGGCGATGGGCGACACGCTGCTGATCGAAAACCTCAGCTTTTCGTTGCCTCCGGGTGGCATCGTCGGCGTAATCGGCCCGAACGGTGCAGGAAAATCTACGCTGTTCAAGATGCTGACCGGGCAGGAAGAACCAGACGCGGGGACCATCGAATTCGGCACCACGGTCGATCTCAGCTACGTCGACCAGTCGCGCGACGATCTGAATCCCAATGAAAACGTGTGGGAGGCGATCGCCGACGGCCAGGACATCATCAAGCTGGGCGACGCGGAAGTGAACGCGCGCGCCTATTGCGGCGCGTTCAACTTCAAAGGTGGCGACCAGCAGAAAAAGGTGTCGCTGCTCTCGGGCGGCGAGCGGAACCGCGTGCATATGGCGCGCCTGCTGCGCTCGGGCGGCAACGTGCTGCTGCTCGACGAACCGACGAACGATCTGGACGTCGAAACGCTGCGCGCTCTGGAAGACGCACTGGTCGATTTCGCGGGCTGCGCGGTGGTCATCTCGCACGACCGTTTCTTCCTCGACCGGATCTGCACGCATATGCTGGCCTTTGAGGGTGACGCACATGTCGAGTGGTTCGAGGGCAACTTCGAGGACTACGAAGAAGACAAAAAGCGCCGCTTTGGAGACGTGGAGCCGACGCGGATGAAGCATAAGAAGTTTGCACGTTGACGTTGAAACGCAAAGCGGTTCACTGAGTGCGCAAAAGCGATTGCACAGCAATTGCGTGCGCACCCCGTCTCCATTGAGGCGTCGCCAATAACACCCAAGAAACGCGCGCCCCTATCCGGGCGCGCGTTATGCCGTCCAAGAGAAGCGCACCGACAATAAACAGGCGCTGCGTCCCTTCCGCCAATCCCGAAAACCGCCTAAACCCTCTCCATGCCGACCACTCAAACCTTCGACATCCTCATCATCGGCGCCGGCCCTGCCGGCACTGCCGCTGCCACAACTGCGCGCAAGGCGGGCCTGAGCGCCGCGATCATCGACAAGGCCGCGTTTCCTCGCGCCAAGCTGTGCGGCGGGCTGATCACAGGACGCAGTCGTGATCTTTACCGCCGCATCTTTGGCCGCGATCTAGACCCGGTGCTGTTCGAACATCGCGATCGGGTCGCTTTCTATGCCATGGGCGCGCCACTGGGCGCCGAGGTAGATAGCCCGCCGATCTACCTGACAATGCGATGGGACATGGACGCGCATCTGCTGGACATGGCGCGCGCCGCAGGTGCGGTGGATTTCACCGGGCGGCGCATCACGCAGATAGACACGAACGCCATATCAGTCACGCTAGAGGACGGATCAACGCTAAGCGGTGCCATCATGATCGGCGCCGACGGGGTGAACAGTTTGGTCGCCCGCACCCTCTTTGGCCGGGCGTTCGATCCCAAAACCATCGGATTCGCGCTAGAGGTCGAGGCGCCGCCGATGGACGAACCGCAGGCCATACGTGTCGATCTGGGCGCCGCCGCGTGGGGCTATGGCTGGCAATTTTCCAAGGCGCGCAGCACCACCATAGGAATCGGCGGGCTGGAGGCCGAGAACCCCCGAATGAAGGCGCAGTTGGCCACCTACCGCGCTCAGCTGGACGACGAAAGCGACGCGCGGATCAAGGGTCATTTCCTGCCTTTCGGCGACTACCGCCGCATCCCCGGCAAGGGCCGCGTGCTGCTGGCAGGCGATGCGGCGGGTCTTGTCGATCCAATTACCGGCGAAGGCATCGCCTATGCGCTGCAATCTGGCGAGGCGGCGGGCCATGCGGCGGCGCAAGCCATCGCCACGGGCCGCCTGCACACCGCCCTGCCTGCCTACCGCCGCGCGCTGCGCCCTGTTCACCGCGCGTTGCGCATGGCCTGCTGGCTGCGCCCGTTGATGTTCGACGCACGGAGCCAGCGGCTCTTTCACCGCGCCTTCGCAAACTCGGCAGTGTTGAAGGGCGCATATCTGAAGTTGCTGGCAGGCCAGATCGAATATCCGGCAATCTGTCGCCTCGTTATGGGCCGCCTGCCCGGCGCGCTCTGGCGACATCGGCGCGGCGGCTGAAGCCAATGGAGTTGGTTAACACTTGCAAAATGGCTTTGTGAAGCGTATATGACCTTCGCGACGTTACCACTATCGACCATCTGCTCCTTACGGCACAGGCACTCGATCTTGTACTGACTAGCCGGGCTGCCGCACGACGCGGGCAGCATACATCAAGGAGACTACGGTATGGCCAATGGCACCGTGAAATGGTTCAACTCGACAAAAGGCTTCGGCTTCATCGCACCCGATGGTGGCGGCAAGGACATTTTTGTCCACATCTCCGCTGTTGAGCGCGCAGGCCTGACCGGCCTGGCAGACGACCAGAAAGTGACTTTCGACGTCGAAGCAGGCCGTGATGGCCGCGAGTCGGCGACAAACATCGTTCTGGCCTAAGCCTTTTGCGATAGAGTGGTAAATCGGGGCCCCGCGGGGCCCCTTTTTCGTGTGTATGACTTGTTCTTAGCGCCCTAGTTGTTTCGCTTTAATCGCGATCCGCCAGCGACTCGGCGATTAGCTCCTGCACATTGGGCCCGATATCGGCGACGACCAGCGCGATGCCCTGCGTATTCGGATGGGTGCCGTCGGCTTGCAGATAGGGCAGTCGATCAGCATTTACCTCAGGCAGTGCGTTGAAAAAGTCCAGCTCCAGCAGCGTGCCGTATTTCTCGGCCAAATCGGGATAGATCGCATTAAAGGCGGCGCGGTAGTCTGGCCCGTAATTGTCCTTGGCAATCAGGCCGACAAGCAGCACTTCGATATCGTTTTCAGCCGCCTTGGCCAAGATCTTGTCCAGATTGGCGCGCGTCTCGGCCGGATCGACGCCGCGCAGCAGGTCGTTTCCGCCCAGTTCGACGATCATGGCGTCGGGCGCGTCGCCCAGCGCCCAGTCGATGCGCCGCACACCGCCCGCTGTCGTGCTGCCCGAGACCGAGCTGTTCAACAGCCTCACCGGCACACCGTCCGGCGTGCCATTCTCACGCAACCAAACGCTGAGCTGCGCGACGAAACCGTCCTCGCGCTTCAGCCCATAGCCGGCGGTCAAGCTGTCGCCAAAGGTCATGATCCGCACTTCGCCCGGCACCACATCCTCGGCAGCAAACGCCGCACCGCCCAACGATAGGGCGAAGGCCAGCGCAATCGCCTTGCCGCGCGTGCGTAAGACGCCATATTCCAAGTGATTCCTCATCAACAGGCGCATATTCATGACTTCCCCAATCGTGTCGTTAGAAAACGTTGGTTTGACACTTAGGTCGGGCGCCGGCGAGGTCGAGATTCTCACGGGCATTTCACTTGACGTGACCGAGGGCGAGACGCTGGCGTTGGTCGGGCCATCCGGCTCGGGCAAGTCGTCGCTGCTGATGCTGATCGGCGGGCTGGAGCGGGCCAGCACCGGGCGCGTCACAACGCTGGGGCAGGAATTGGGCACGCTCAGCGAGGATGCTTTGGCGCGGTTAAGGCGCGGGCATATGGGCGTCGTGTTCCAGTCGTTCCATTTGATCCCTACGCTGACCGCGCTGGAAAACGTCGCCGTTCCGCTGGAACTGGCCAGTGCGCCGGACGCCGCCAGCCGCGCGGCTGCACAGCTCGACGCCGTCGGCCTCGCGGCGCGCGCGGGCCACTACCCCTCGCAAATGTCCGGGGGCGAACAACAACGCGTCGCACTGGCCCGCGCCACTGCGACGCGCCCGCGTCTGATTCTGGCGGATGAGCCAACGGGAAACCTGGACAGCGTCAGCGGCGCGGCGATCATCGATCTGCTGTTCGATCTGCGCGCCCAGCATGGTGCCACACTGATTCTGGTCACGCATGATGCCGATCTGGCTGCGCGGTGTGACCGGACCATATCGCTGCGCGATGGGCGCATGACATGACCTTGCGCGTCGCCGCACGCCTCGCGCGGCGCGAATTGCGTGGGGGCATTGCCGGATTTCGCATCCTGCTCGCCTGCATCGTTTTCGGCGTAGCGGCCATCGCCGCCGTCGGCACGATCCGCACCAGCATCGAGGCGGGGCTTAGCGAAAAGGGCGCCCAACTGCTGGGCGGTGACGCCGAGATCGGGCTGACCTACCGCTTTGCCGACAAGGCCGAGCGCGCGTGGATGACCGCGCAGGCCGAAGCCGTATCCGAGATCGTCGATTTCCGGTCGCTCGCCGTGGTGGGCGACGAGCGCGCGCTGACGCAGGTCAAGGCGGTCGATGCCGCCTATCCGCTGCTGGGCGAATTGGGGCTTGATCCCGCGATGCCGTTGGCAAAGGCATTGGACGGCGCTGGCGATCTGCCCGGCGCCGTAATGGCCCCTGCCCTGATCGCGCGACTGGACCTCGATCCCGGCGATAGCTTTCGCCTTGGCACACAGGATTTCGTTCTGATGGCCGCGCTGGTGGACGAGCCGGACGACGCTGCCGCAGGCTTTGCCTTGGGGCCGCGCACGTTGGTGCGTACCGACGCATTGCAAGCCTCGGGGTTGTTGCGCGAAGGCACGCTGTTCAGCACGCGCTACCGACTGGACCTACCCCAAGGCGCTGACCTCGCCTCATTGCAGGCCGAAGCAAATATCGCGCTAGGCACTAGCGGAATTGAGTGGCGCGACGCCCGGGCGGGCGCACCCGGCATCGCAGAATTCGTCGACCGCTTGGGCGCGTTTCTGGTGCTGATCGGCCTAAGCGGGCTGGCGGTGGGCGGCGTCGGCATATCATCTGCCGTGCGCGCATATCTCGCCCGCAAGACCGCCACCATCGCCACGCTGCGCACACTGGGCGCGGATCGCGGCACTGTTCTGGCGACGTATTTCCTGCAGATCGGCACGCTGGGCGGGCTGGGGCTGATCCTTGGGACGTTGCTGGGCGCGGGTGTGCCTGTGTTGCTGGCCCCGGTGATCGAGGCGCGCCTGCCGGTCCCGGCGATCTTTGCCTTCTACGCGCAGCCTATGGTCGAAGCGGCGATCTATGGCGCGTTGGCCGTGCTGATCTTTACCCTCGCGCCGCTGTCGCGGATCGAGGATATCCGCGCCGCCAGCCTCTTTCGGGACGGCGGCGCGGATGGGCGTTGGCTGCCGCGCTGGCCGATGCTGGCGCTGATTGCCGGGCTGGTCGCGGCGCTGCTGGCTGTGGCGGCGGCATTTTCCGGAAATCTGCGTCTGACACTCTGGACAGCGGGCGGCATCATCGGCGCGCTGGCACTCTTGTGGCTGGCGGCGCGCATTGTGCAGGGGCTCGCGCGCCTTGCACGGCCACTGACGCGCGGGCGGCCTGCCCTTGGTTGGGCGCTGGCAGCGATCGCCGGGCCGGGCAGCACGGCGACGCCTGCAATGCTGGCGCTGGGCCTTGGCCTGACGGTCCTTGCTGCTGTCGGCCAGATCGACGGCACCCTGCGCGGCGCGATCACCAGCGATCTACCAGACCGCGCGCCGTCGTTCTTTTTCATCGACTTGCAGGCGGATCAGATGGACGGCTTTCGCGCCATTACCGAGGGCGATCCAAGTGTGAGCCGGGTTCAGAGTGCGCCGATGTTGCGCGGTATCATAACGGCGATCAACGGGCGCGATGCCGCCGAGATTGCAGGCGATCACTGGGTGCTGGAGGGCGACCGGGGCGTAAGCTACGCCGCGCATCCCGAAGGCACGCTGACCGCCGGAAACTGGTGGCCCGAGGGGTATGACGGGCCGCCACAAGTCAGCTTTTCCGCCGAGGAGGCCGCCGAGATGGGGCTGACTCTGGGCGATACGATCACGGTCAATATCCTCGGCCGCGATATTACCGCGACGCTCACCAGCCTGCGCGAGGTCGATTTCTCGACCGCCGGGATCGGCTTTATTATGGTGATGAATCCCGCCGCGCTGGAGGGTGCGCCGCACAGCGTCATCGCCACCGTTTATGCCGACAAAGCCGCCGAGGCGCGTATTCTGCGCGAGGTTTCGACAGCCTATCCCAATGTCACGGGCATCGCCGTCAAGGACGCTATCGACCGCGTGGCCGCACTGCTCAAGGGGCTGGCGGCGGCGGTATCATGGGGCGCATCGGTGACCCTGCTGACCGGATTCCTCGTGCTGATCGGCGCAGCGGCGGCAGACCAGAATGCGCGGATCTACGAGGCGGCAGTGCTGAAAACGCTGGGCGCATCGCGCGCGCAGATACTGCTCAGCCTTGCCTTGCGTGCGATCCTGCTGGGCGCCGCGGCGGGGGCTGTCGCCATCGGCACGGGTGCGTTGGGTGGCTGGGCCGTCAGCCATTTCGTGCTGGATGTTGAGTATCGCGTGCTTTGGCCCTCAGCGTTGATAATTGTGGCCGCAGGAATCTTGGTCACGCTCGCCACTGCGTTGACCTTTGCTCTGCGCCCCTTGGCGGCGCGCCCGGCTCAGGTCTTGCGCGCACGGGAATGAGTTGGGCCAGCCAGATTGCGCATCGCCCCAAAAGGCAGAAAAGCGGGCCATCAGCCCGCTTTCCCGCTCACTCAATCCTGCGTCAAGCCTACTCTGCCGCCTCGGCGTAATCCTCCATCGGCGGGCAGGTGCAGACCAGATGGCGGTCGCCATAGGCGTTGTCCACGCGGTTCACGGACGGCCAATACTTGTCAACCCGGAACGCGCCCGGCGGGAAGCAGCCTTGTTCACGCGTGTAGGGACGATCCCAGTCCTTGACCAGATCCTCCATCGTGTGCGGCGCGTTCTTGAGCGGGTTGTTCTCGCCGTCGATCTTGCCCTCTTCGATGTCGCGGATTTCCTGCCGGATCGCCAGCATCGCGTCACAGAAACGGTCCAGTTCGGCCTTGGTCTCGCTCTCGGTCGGCTCGACCATCAACGTGCCGGCAACTGGCCAGCTCATCGTCGGCGCGTGGAACCCGCAATCAATCAGACGCTTGGCGATATCGTCGACAGTCACATGCGCTGACTCGTCAAAGGGGCGGGTATCAAGGATGCACTCATGCGCCACGCGCCC
>RCMY010004735.1_pt1 | contig 11985 bp, 11 predicted proteins | sample 2041341 | NCBI WGS metagenome assembly RCMY01 (sample SAMN09708234, study PRJNA481090) | Marine sediment metagenome, whole genome shotgun sequencing project.
ACGGGGACTGAAAAGAGCACCCGTCAAGCGAGTACTGAAAAGAGCACCCGTCAAGCGAGTACTGAAAAGAGCACCCGTCAAGCGAGTATTAAAAAGAATACCACAAAGCTTTTTACCGGGGTTAAAGCCTTACTCCTTGAAAGCCGGTCTTGAAAATAATTCTAACGTATTTCCAGATCAGCGGGTTGAGGTTTAATTCCCATATAAGGTTGGGCAGCAAAGACTGTCCCCGTTTTTTTTGAGGTTGCGATGAAGCCGTATGAACTGACTATATGCCAGGCTCTTAACCAGATGGAGCAGGGCGATATTTCCGCTGTGGAACTGACCGAAAGTTGTTTAAAGAGAATAGATGCTGTCGAAAAAGACGTGACAGCTTTTATCACCATTGACCGGGATGGCGCCTTGGCTCAGGCGGAAAAGGCCGACCGGCAGAGACAAGCCGGACAGGCTGGTACGTTGTGCGGCATTCCTCTTTCTGTCAAAGACCTGCTGTGTACGACAGGCTTACGGACCACCTGCGGGTCAAAGATGCTTGCCAATTTCATTCCGCCATACGATGCCACAGTTGTTGAAAAAATAAAGAACGCGGGGGCTATAATTGTCGGCAAGACGACTATGGACGAATTTGCCATGGGATCAGCGTCGGAGAGCTGTGCCTTTGGTGTCCCTGAAAACCCATGGAAAAAAGGCTATGTTGCCGGGGGATCCTCCGGGGGATCAGCGGTATCGGTTGCGGCTTTGGAGTGTCTTGGTTCGCTGGGGTCGGACACAGGTGGGTCGATCCGGCAACCGGCATCACTTTGCGGTATTGTCGGCATGAAACCGACCTACGGCAGAGTTTCCCGGTATGGATTAACGGCTTTTGCCTCTTCTCTTGACCAAGTGGGCCCTTTATGTCGGAATGTAGAGGATTGCGCATTACTGATGGATGTTATCAGCGGCTACGACCAGATGGATTCCACCTCGGTAAAAAAAGCAGTTCCTCCCCATTTATTGTCCTTAACAGATGGACTGAATGGACTCACCATTGGTGTTCCGCGGGAATATTTTACTGAGGGTCTCGATGGTGAAGTAAAAAAGATAATTCTTAACAGTATGGAAGTCTTGAAGGAAAAAGGGGCTAAAATTATTGATGTTTCTCTGCCGCATACTGAATATTGCGTGGCGGCTTACTATTTGATCGCGCCTTCGGAGGCGAGTTCCAACCTGGCCCGGTATGATGGTGCACTCTATGGCTACAGAGACATGGAGGCTGACACTCTTCTTGACATGTATAAGCAGACAAGGTCAAAAGGGTTTGGTGCCGAGGTAAAACGGCGTATTCTGATCGGAACCTATGCTCTTTCTTCCGGATACTATGATGCATACTATAAAAAAGCCTCGCAAGTGCGGACCCTTATTTTAAATGATTTTAAAAAGGCGTTTGCTACCTGCGATGTCCTTATATCTCCGGTTACTCCAACACCTGCCTGGAAGAAGGGGGAGAACATTGAAGATCCACTTGCTATATATATGTCTGATATATTGACACTTTCGGCTAATCTCGCCGGTATTCCGGGAATGTCGGTACCCGGTGGCTTCACTGCAGGTGGTTTGCCGGTCGGTGTACAACTTCAAGCAGCCCATTTTCAGGAAGAAACTTTGTTGAAAACAGCTTTCAATCTTGAGCAGGGCCTTGGGTTGGAGCATCGAATACCGGCCCTTTAGTACACAGACGATACCAAGGTAGGAAGCATTCTGTTGTCTAAAATTTTGTTTTACGGTGAGACATTGAAAATTAAAATTCCCGCTACTATCGAAGCAATAACACCCTATCCCCCAGGCAAACCGCTTGATGAATTGGAGCGCGAGTATGGAATAAAAAATTCCATTAAGCTCGCCTCAAATGAGAATGCTTGGGGGCCCTCACCGAAAGCTCTAAGCGCCCTTCACTCTGAAATGATAAACCTGCATCGCTATCCGGATGGTTCGTGCCACTATCTGGTCCAGGCACTCGCTGAAAAACTGGGCCTGGCTGCCACCGAAATTGTCGTGGGAAATGGTTCCAACGAAGTGATAGAATTTCTGGTCAAGGCATTTGTCCAGGAGGGTGATGAGGTTATTACCAGTCACCCCTCTTTTCTCATGTACCAGAAAATCGTCCAGGTCAGAGGCGGGGTTAATCATATCGTGGCGCTGAAAGATATGCACCACGATCTCGAGGCTATTCAAAAAAAGGTCACCGAAAAAACTCGACTTATTTTTCTGGATAATCCGAATAACCCAACTGGAACGGTGATAGCCCCGGTTGATCTCTATCGGTTTTTGAGCGATATACCAGAATCGGTTATCGTTGTTCTGGATGAAGCCTATGTCGATTTCATGGACAACAAACTTCAAGTCGATTTTTATTCTCTTATTAGAAATACGGATGGACGATGTCCCGTAGTTTTTTTAAGAACTTTTTCAAAGGCCTATGGGTTGGCAGGCCTGCGCGTTGGTTATGGGCTTATGGCCCAGGAAATAGCGAAATCCCTGCATAAGGTGCGGCAACCTTTTAATATAAATCAGATGGCTCAGGTTGGGGCTCTGGCGGCACTCGACGATGAGGACTATTATCAAACAACTCTTCACCGTACCGCCGCAGGGATTGCCTTTTTAAGCAAAGAGGTAGACAGGTTGGGGTGCCGAAGTTACCCTTCACAAACGAACTTTTTTCTCATCGATGTGCAGGGTGATGCAGATAAACTGTATCAGGCAATGCTCTACAAAGGAGTGATTGTTCGCTCCATGAGTGCCTATGGCTTTCCCAACTTTATCAGGGTGACAGTTGGGACCGAGGATGAAAACAGCCGATTTCTGAGCTCTCTGGCCGATTGCCTTACAGAACTTGGCTATGTTTGAGAATAAGGGTAGTGAAAAACAGAACATCATTACCATCGACGGTCCCTCCGGCGTTGGTAAGTCATCGGTAAGTAGAAAAATAGCAGCTGCGACAGGATTCACCTACCTGGATACCGGCGCCATGTACCGTGGAGTTGGCTGGTACTTTCTCCACCATAATATTTCACTCGACGAGGCGGAGACGATGGCCGCAAAGCTCGCAGAGCTGGAACTAGAGTTACTTCCGGCACTTGATGAAGAGAGTGATGTGGGCGTGCTGGTCAACGGTGAAAATGTCAGTGAGGCGATTCGGACCCCAGATATGGCTATGGTCGCCTCCAGGGTATCGGCGATTCCAGTTGTTCGGGAAATCTTGACCAAGATCCAGCAAAATTACGGGGAAAAGGGAAATATTGTCGCTGAAGGCAGAGACACCGGCACTATCGTGTTTCCGCGAGCTGCCTATAAAATATTTCTCGATGCGCAACCGGAGGAGAGAGCGAAAAGACGTGTGCTGCAGTTGCAGGCAAGAGGTGTGTCTGCTGATTTTAAAAAGATCTTGTCGATGACCCTTGAACGAGACAAAAATGACAGCGAGCGGGCCGTTGCCCCTTTAAGAAAAGCATTGGATGCGCATAGTATAGACACCACTGGGAGTACTCTTGAACAAGTGGTCGCGAAGATACTGCAGATAATCGCTGACACAGGCAGGTAAGGTATGTATGGGAACTATCCGCTGCCGCTTTGAACACGGGAGCGGATAGTTCTTGGTCTCTCTTTTGGTCTATTGTCTATTGAGCGACAAAATCAACTCTTCTGTTCATACTGTAGGCATCTTCATCCTGACCTAAAAAGAGGGGTCGTTCTTCGCCATAAGAAAGGGTCCGCATCCTGTCTCCAGGAATACCGAGATTAATCAGATATTGTCGTGAGTTGATAGCTCTTCTCTCACCCAATGCGAGGTTGTATTCGTTGGTGCCCCTTTCGTCCGAATTGCCCTCGATGGTCACCATTGCCCCCGGAATCGATTTCAGGTACTCGGCATTTGCGGCAAGCACTTCGGTCATGTTGGGGGCAACACCGGACTGGTCGAATTCAAAGTAGATGGGGGAGAGGTTGGCGGAGCTTCTACCGTGTAATCTCTTATATTCATCTGACTGCTGGTCCGCGTCAGACATCCTGCTGGTACCGTCGCTACCCTGGCCGGGAGCGTTTTGATCGTCGAGTGTGCCTTCTACCGGCAGATTGTCTTCAGAATAGCCTCCTTCCGCCTTAGGATAATTAATGTCTGTTCCCCCAGACATTTCAGAGCCTACATCAGGTGGCATAACTGTTTTTTTGCTACAACCGGCACCAAAAAGAAGCAATAACCCTACAAGAGCTGAAAGAGCGAGATTTCTACCGAGCCTTTTCTTCATAAATTACCTCTAATGTGAATAATGTTTTTGAGACGTATAAACGGTATAACTATTTTAAGATAAATTAAAAAATATAAAACAGGTCAACGAGAAATAAGCCTGAGTGACAGACTTTCAGGAGTAAGGCAATACGACTATAACTATTCATTTATAGTCGTATTGCAAAAGAGGTCAAGAATAAATTGTCTGGGAATCACACTTCATTAGCTGTTGCCCCGCAATGGTGATAATGGTAATCGGTGGAAGAGGACAGATAATTACCACAAGACAACAAATGTGTCCGGTAATAGTGAAGGCAGCCGGGATTCTGTTCAGTACCCTCTTGAGGGCTAGAAGTACCTTACAAGCACCCCGCTCATTTGCGGGAGGCAGGACAATACAGGAGACGATGAAAGAGTATATATTGATTGCCAGCTGCGCCAGCGGACTGGAAGGATTGGTGGGAGAAGAGGTCGCATTGTACGGCGGACTTGAGGTGAATGCTGCAGGCGGTGTCGTAACCTGGAAAGGTTCCCTGGAAACGGGATATCGCTGCTGCCTATGGTCTCGTTTCGCCTCTCGGGTCTATTTGCAGCTGGCTCAGTTTCCCATCATCGACGAAGAGACGGTGTATCAACGTTGTCTGGAGATTGCCTGGCAGGACCATCTCACCGAAGAGACAACTTTTGCGGTAAGCTGTACCCTTTCCGGACAATCGCCAATTACCCATAGCCGTTATGCCGCCCTCAAGGTAAAAGATGGTCTGGTTGACTCCATAAGGAACCGGACCGGGAAACGACCATCGGTACAAACAACTCGCCCGGAGGTGCAGATTCATCTGCATGTGGATGGAACAACCGCTTCACTTTCTCTTGATCTCTCCGGAGAGAGCTTGCACCGACGGGGCTATCGGGGGTCGGCTGTAAAGGCTCCGCTCAAAGAGACCCTTGGGGCGGCGATTGTTGCCTTGAGCGGTTGGCCGGCAGACTCCGGGACATTAATCGATCCAATGTGCGGTACCGGGACGCTGCTGATCGAAGCGGCACTGATGTTTGGCGACTCAGCTCCAGGGTTATCGCGCAGCTATTTTGGTTTTTTGGGTTGGCTGGGTCATGATATGGAACTCTGGGACAGGTTGGTGGCGGAAGCGTTGGAGCGGGAAGAAAAAGCCTTAGCTAAAAGATGGCCACTTATCCTTGGTTATGATGCTGATCCGGTGGCGGTTAGTGCCGCTCGGAAAAACATTGAAAAAGCCGGTCTCGAGGAGCATATTCAGGTAAAACAGGCGGAACTCGCCACCCTGCACTCCCCTGACAAGCAGGGGATGTTGTTGTCAAATCTGCCTTACGGTGAACGGCTATCCGAGACGGAACAGGTCAGTCGACTGTATAGAGCCTTTGGACGAATTGTAAAACAGCGATTTCCCGGCTGGAAAACAGGGGTTTTTATCTCCAATCCGACCTTGACTGACAGTTTTACCCTAGCGTGGGAGAATAAATACAAATTATTCAATGGCTCCATTCCTTGCAGGTTGCTGATAGGCACAGTAACCGGGCAGGAGAACGATTTTGTCTGGTCGCCGGTGGAGCCGGATGGCGAAGAGCCGGACAATGAGTTCGCCAACAGGCTGCGTAAAAATCTCAAAAAAATATTGAAATGGGCCGTGCGGGAAAATATAACCTGTTTCAGGGTGTATGACCGGGATCTGCCGGATTACAATCTCAGCATCGATCTCTTTGGCAAATGGGTGCACATTCACGAGTATGCACCTCCTAAGACCATTGACCCACAGCTTGCCGCATCGAGGATGGCAAACGCTTTGAAGTGTATCAGAGATATCCTTGGCGTCCGCTCAAACAGAATTTTTGTTAAATCCCGAGAGCGTCAGAAAGGCCGAAAACAATACCAGAAAAAGGGCGATGGCGGCAAAATGTTTGAGGTGAGGGAAGGCGAGTGCTCTTTTCTGTTAAATTTCACTGATTATCTCGATCCGGGATTGTTTCTCGATCATAGACCTATTCGGCAAAAGATATATCGCGAGGCTCAAGGAAAAAGGTTTTTGAACCTCTATGGATATACCGGGACGGCGACGGTTCATGCGGCGATGGGCGGCGCGGCCAGTACCACAACGGTAGATCTTTCGACAACCTATCTGCATTGGGCCCAAATGAATCTGGCCTTAAACGGTTTGACGGAGCTTAAGAACAAAGTTGAAAAAGCCGATTGTCAGCAATGGCTTGACGAGACCACCGGGACATATGACCTGATCTTTATCGATCCCCCGACTTTTTCCAATACCAAAAAAGACAACCGGATTTTCGATGTACAAAAAGATCATGCACGTTTGATCGAACGAGCTATGGCTCATCTGGAAAAAGATGGTCTACTCATCTTTTCTACGAACTTTAGACGCTTTCTACTTGAAGAGAGACTCCTTTCGCTCTATGAAATAAAGGATATTTCTCAGGAAACCGTGCCTTTTGATTTTTCCAGAAACGAAAAAATTCATAGATGCTGGGAAATGAGAAAAAAAAGTGATACAAAGCAGGAAAAAAAATGGCCGGAAATGGGCCCTTGATAATAGAGGTGTTGGTGAACAGTAACAGAATCGTGCAAATAGAAGCTTTTACTTGTACATTAAAACAAGTACAAGCAGCGTCATGGTGAAGAATACCTCAACACCAACTGGAGGGGGAATGTTGGCTGAAATAGAACGTCTTGAAAAAAAGGTTCAAAATCTTAAGGAGCAGCTGGTAAAAGAAAAAAAGACGAACCAGCTATTGAAAAAAAGGGCTTTACAGGCAATCATTGGTACGAATGGTGCTCAGGTAACCCGGGATGCCTGCGAGATAGATCTGGCCCGGGCAGAGCAGTCCAGTCGGGTAAAAAGCGTTTTTTTAGAAAATGTCAGCCACGAGATCCGTTCATCCATGAACGGAATTGTTGGCATGACCGCTCTGGTTTTGTCAACGGAACTGACAGCCGAACAACAGCTCTATCTGGAAATGGTCGGTTTATCCGTTGATCGCTTGCTGTCGGTCGTCAATGAGGTGCTTGATTTATCGAGGATAGAAACAGGAGAACTTGAGCTTGAGCCGGAAGATTTCAATCTCAAAGAGAGCCTTGACCACGATCTCTATGTCCTGAATCTTTCAGCCAGGAAAAAAAATCTAGAGCTGGTCTGCACCATAGAACCCGATGTTCCCACCCACGTGTACGGTGATGCAGCTCGATTAGTGCAGATTCTTACAAATCTGGTCAACAATGCTATCAAATTCACGACAACAGGCGGGGTATACATCACTATCAAAAATAGTGGTTTTGATACGGATAATAATATTCTCCTCAGCTTTAGTATTCATGACACGGGCAGTGGAATAGAGACGGAAAACCTTGAACAGATCAACCATTATTTTAAAGAAAAAGTGCAGCGCAACGTTGCCCTGCCGCTTGCTGTCGGAACCACGGGATTGGGCTTGACCGTCACGTCGCAGCTTGTCAAGCTGATGGGTGGCGAAATTGGTGCAGAAAGTACTCAGGGTCGAACGATATTTTCGTTTACCCTGCCGTTTAAGGAAGTTGCCGATCTTGCCGGCATTGAGGAAAAAGCCAACAAAACCCTGGAAGGCATCGAAGAGGATGTTGCCCATGTTTTACGAGGTGCCAAGGTGCTTCTCGCCGAAGATGAGTATATCAACAGGGTGCTCATTGAGACGATTCTTAAGCAACTGGATGTGGATGTAACATCTGTTACTTCCGGCAGGCAAGCTGTTACTGAAGCCTGTACCGGCGTATACCAGCTGATTCTCATGGACGTGCAAATGGATGACGTGGACGGGCTGGAAGCCACCAGGCGGATCAGAAAACACGAAAGCAAAAACGGTGGTCATACAGCTATTATCGCGCTGACTGCTTTGGCAATGTCCGGAGACCGGGAAAAATGTCTCCAGGCAGGGATGGATGACTATTTACCCAAACCGGTTCAGAAAAGCGCCTTAATCTCTGTCTTGGCAAATTTTCTAACGAGCCGAGTACTGGTCGTGGATGGTGATCCGGCCAGCCAGCTGGTTTTTGTCCGCGCTCTGGTCGAGCAAGGATGGCAGGTTACTCTTGCTGAAACCAAACGATCGGCAATGTACGAGGCTTCGCTGTCACATTTTGATCTGATACTTTTTGATTTGTCCACACCGCAGCTCGACGGAATAGAGGCCGTAAAGATACTCAGGCAGCTGGAGGAGTATTCGGGGCAGCGAACCCGGATCTTTGGTTTTGGGGATGAGGAGCGGGAAGGAATACTGCAACTGGACATTAACGGGTATATGCAGAGGCCGGTGACCAAAGAAAAGATTCTGCAGCAGCTGGAGGTTTTCGATGCGGACAAACTCTCGGTGTGATGCCTTCGTTGTTCCTGCGAAATGCAGGGCAGGACGACCATTGTTAACAAATCAGCAAGGCTTATGATGCATTATTCCCATGTCTGTTTAGACACCTTTGGCTATGCATTACCGCCGAGGATCCTGTCTTCTGAAGATATTGAAAAGCGGTTATCCCCGGTTTATGAACGATTGCATCTGCCGAGCGGCCGGCTGGAGCTGATGAGCGGTATCCGCGAGCGGCGCCTCTGGCCACCAGGGACAAGGCCGAGCGCAGCGGCTTCACTTGCCGGGAAAAGGGTACTCGACACAGCAGATATCGATCCGAAAAGTATTGAATGTCTTATTTTCACCTCTGTTTCGCGGGATATGATGGAGCCGGCGACTGCCTCTTTTGTCCATGATACACTTGGTTTGTCGTCTTCCGCATTGATTTTCGATATATCCAATGCGTGTCTGGGTTTTCTCGATGGTATGGTTATGCTGGCCAATATGATTGAGCTTGGTCATGTTAAAAACGGCTTAATTGTGTCAGGAGAGACCGCGGAAGAGTTGCTGGAATCGACTCTGGTTGGTCTGTTAAAAGATACAACGCTCAGTCGAAAAAGCATTAAGCCGGCGTTTGCCTCACTTACTATTGGCTCTGGTTCTATTGCCCTGTATATGCGAAGAGCAAAAGACAGCGAAGACAGGCCACGGCTGGTGCATGGTGCCTGGCAGGCGAACACGGAACACTCCGACCTCTGCCATGGCGGCCAAAGCGGGGCAAATACTGTCTTGATGGCGACCAACTCGGAAGAGCTTCTGCACCGGGGGGTAGAGACGGCACAGATGACCTGGGCTAAATTTTCAGCTCAGCCCGGCTGGGGAGCGATAGATATTGATCGTTTTTTCTGTCACCAGGTCGGCTCAGCCCATGCCAAACTGCTCTTTGAGAAGCTCGGCCTTGCTCCCGAAAAAAACTTTGAGACTTTAGCTATCCTTGGCAATGTCGGATCCGTCTCAGCTCCGATCACCATGGCCATGGCCATCGAACAGGGTGTTTTTCAGCAAGGTCAAAAAGGGGCTCTGTTGGGAATCGGCAGTGGTATTAATTGTTTAATGCTGGGTGTCGAATGGTGATGATGGCGTTGTAAAAAGCCCGATCTTCTTTGTTGTACCCCAAGGGCACTTCCTGAAGGGCGCAATTATTGGCTGGCTCCCGACATACTATTTGTATAGTCGGAAGCCAGCCAATAACACTGCGCCTCGAATATCAAGCTTTTTCCTTAGCCATCTGTTTAGTTAACTTTGACTTTTTGAGTTCGTTCGTAATGAGTAATCTTTTAACAGATGAACAGGGTCAGGTGCTGCTTGAGCTGGCCAGAAAAACCCTGCAATACAAGATGGGTCTGGAAACAATCCCCGATCCACCCGAAGACCCCGCTTTATTGGTCCCTGCGGCCACTTTTGTCACGCTGAAAATAGCCGGACAACTTCGGGGCTGCATCGGTAATCTCGAACCGGCTGGTCCACTCTGGCAGGGAATCTGCGATAACGCCATCAACGCGGCCTGCAATGATTATCGTTTTTCGCCCCTGACCCCGGAAGAGCTGTCGGCTGTGCATCTGGATATTTCCATTCTTTCGCAGCCCCGACCTCTGGAGTATCGGGATTCAGCAGAGCTGCCTGTTAAACTGCGGCCGGGAATTGACGGTGTGATCCTGCGCGATGGGCGCCATAGCGCTACCTTTCTGCCGCAGGTCTGGCAGCAGCTCGCCACACCGGAACAATTTCTCGAACATCTTTGCCTGAAGGCCGGATTGCCCCGGGAGATCTGGCGGCAAAAAAAGCTGGAAATTTTGACATATCAGGTCCAATGTTTTGAGGAGGAAAAGAAGTGAAAGAAGTCATTCTGACACCTGCGCAACTTGCTGTACTGGAGGATATCTACAGCAAGCTCCAGCTAGAGTATGAACGGGTAGCTGAGGCGCTGGGTTTTTCCTGCAGCGGTTGCCCGGACAATTGCTGCGACTCCTATTTTCAGCATCATACCTATGCGGAGTGGGCCCTTCTCTGGCTGGGTATCCGGCAGCTTGAGCCTGAGCTGCAGCAAACGCTGCTGGCCAGGGCCAGATCGTATCTTGAAAAGTGTGAACAGGCACTGGCTACCGGACAGCGACCCCAAATCATGTGTCCTTTGAATGATGATGGACGCTGTGTCGTCTATCATCACCGCCTGCTGGTTTGTCGAACACACGGCGTCCCGGCGACGCTCACCAGGCCCGATGGGAAGACATTTCATTTTCCCGGTTGTTTTCGCTGTCAGGAAATTGTCGATAACCACGATAAAAAGGAGCTGCCAGCCCCTGTTGAACGAACATTGCTCCTGAAAAAGCTGGCCTTGCTGGAGAATGAACTTCTTGATAACAAACGTCACCTTTTGCCTAAAGTCAAAATCACTATCGCCGAAATGCTGGTGCATGGGCCTCCGATAATTCCCTGATCCGACACCTCTATTAACCCTGAATAGCTGAGCGTAAGCTCAACCGGAGATGCATTTCATGCGGGTAAAAATCACCAAAAAACAACCCAACTCGAGGATGTGTTTTGTCTGCGGGATGAAGAATAGTTTCGGGCTGAAGAGCCGCTTTTACGAATTGGAGGACGGCCAGCTTATGGCTATTTTTCAACCGGCAAAAGAGCATCAGGGCTATCCCGGCCGTTTGCACGGTGGCATTGCCGCGACAATCCTTGATGAAACCATCGGCAGGGCGATAATGCTGGCCCACTCCGGCAATATCTGGGGCGTAACCATTGATTTTTCGATGAAACTCAGAAAACCCGTGCCGATTGATGGTGAAATTCGGGTGCTGGCCAGAATAGTCTCTGAAGGCAAACGTTCTTTTCAGGGTGAAGGGGAGATCCTTCTTGCCGATGGTCAGGTCGCCGTTGCCGGGAGCGGCAAGTATCTTAAGATGGATATTGAGAAAATCGCCGATTTTGATCACCAGGGCGAGGACTGGTTTGTTATCAACTCCCCGGACGACCCGGAATTTGTTTAAACAACAAGTCTTAAGATCCACTCTAAGGGTGAGGTCGGCCAACTGGGAGAGGAGGGCGGTAACGACTTCGCAGTCGTAGAGCAGGATATCGGAATCGGCGGTAAGGTGGGGCGCCTAGCTCTGAATTTGTGTCTTTTCATTTTAGGCAACTTTGGTATTGATCGAAAGGAGCGAATAGGTGTCATCTTGAGAGAGAAAACAATGAGGCACCAAAAAATCATAACACCAATTCTATGACTTACCAAAAACTTGATGCGGTACTGATGCCGGATGGCACCATCCAGCTGGAATGGCTGGCAGCTGCCGACA
>RCMY010004554.1_pt1 | contig 11983 bp, 7 predicted proteins | sample 2041341 | NCBI WGS metagenome assembly RCMY01 (sample SAMN09708234, study PRJNA481090) | Marine sediment metagenome, whole genome shotgun sequencing project.
CCATTGGGATCATCATAGTGTGCTCCTACAATCAGATCAGAAAACCCATCGCCATTGACATCGCCTGCACTGCTGACAGAGCGGCCACTTTGATCACCACCACTCACGCCGTTGATGACAAACCCACCGTTACCGGCTTCGATAGCTGACAATTCCACCACCGTGCCACTCGTTTTGCCAAATATCACAAAACTGGCGCCACTATCGTTGCCATTTGGGTCGTCAAGGTTTGCACCTACAATCAGATCGGCCAGTCCATCGCCATTCACATCGCCCGCATTGCTAACAACCCAACCACTTTGATCATTACCACCCACGCCGTTGATAACAAACCCATCGTTATTGTTACTGGCTTGGATAGCGGATAATTCCACCACCGTGCCACTCGTTTTGCCAAAGACCACAAAGCTGGCGCCACTATTATTTCCATTGGGGTCATCTTTGTATGCGCCCACAATCAGATCGGCCAGTCCATCGCCATTCACATCGCCCGCACTGCTAACTCCGCTACTACGATCTTCAGTATTCACGCCGTTGATAACAAACCCACCGTTATTGTTACTGGTTTCGATAGCGGATAATTCCACCACCGTGCCATTGGTTTTGCCAAATACCACAAAACTGGCACCACTCCAGAGCCCATGTGGGTCATCACCCTTTGCGTCCACAATTAAATCAGCCAGTCCATCACCATTCACATCGCCCGCAGCGCTAACTCCGCCACTATAGTCACCGGCACTCACGCCGTTGATGACAAACCCACCGCTATTGTTATTGGCTTCGATATCGGATAATTCCACCGCTGTGCCACTCGTTTTACCAAATACCACAAAACTGGCGCCACTATTACTGTTGCCATTGGGATCATCTTTGTATGCGCCCACAATTAGATCGGCCAGTCCATCGCCATTCACATCGCCCGCACTGCTGACAGAGTGGCCACTACGATCATCAGCACTCACGCCGTTGATGACAAACCCACCGTTACCAGCATCAATATCAGACAATTCCACCACCGTGCCACTCGCTTTACCAAATACCACAAAGCTGGCGCCACTATCCTCCCCATTTGGATCATCACGACCTGCCCCGACAATTAGGTCAGCCAGTCCATCACCATTCACATCACCTGCACCTCTGACAGAGAAACCACTTTCATCACCCGCGCTGACGCCGTTGATGACAAACCCACCCGTGCCGGCATCGATATCGGATAATTCCACCACCGTGCCACTCGTTTTGCCAAATACCACAAAACTGGCACCACTATTACTCCCATGTGGGTCATCACCGAATGCACCCACAATCAAATCAGCCAGTCCATCACCATTCACATCGCCGGCATTGCTAACAGAGTGGCCACTACGATCACCAGCACTGACGCCGTAAATCACAAAGCCGTTGTTATTGCCGTTTTGTTCTACTGCAGAGAGTTCAATCGGAGCTATTAAGGTGTTGAAATTAAATGTTGTTGCGTCATTAATGCCCGCATAAGCGTTACCTGCAGCGTCTGTAATCACCCCACTGGCCAGTTGGATATTGTAAGTACTGTAATTCAAGTTCGCACTGGGGTTGATGGTCACCGTATTACCGCTGAAACTGACCTGCGTGGCATCGGTAACGTCAATCGTGCGCGTGTCCGTACCATCACTGATGACGATATTGCCCGTACCGGCTTTGATCGCTTCATTAAAAGTCAATATGATATTGCTGCCCAGAGCTACGGCAGTGGCATCGTCAACGGGCGTACTGCTACTCAGTGTTGGGGCGCTCGTATCAGGTGGTGGTGGCGTTGGTTTTGTTGGCGGTGTTGATGGATTACCAGAGTTATTTGTTAGGCTATCGCCATCATTAACAATTGTCTGTTCATTGAGAATACCTGTTAACACATCGTCAACATTATCTATTAATTTGCCACTGGCAAACGATGTAACCACTGCGGATAGATCGCCTGCCTTAAGCGCAGCCACAGCCGTTGAGATAACCTGTGTTTGGGTCAGGGTTTGTAATTTGACGATATTGGAAAAGGCGGTTTGTACGTCGGCGTTATTATTATTCTCCGCGGCCTGTTGCGTAATGCTATTAATTTCAGCCAGTACGGTGGCTATTTGGCTTGCAGGTGTTTCGGTATTGTCGACAATACTGCTATTCGCAGCACCGGCTATGATAATGTTTTTAAGTGTTTGTGGTTCAGCTAGGTCAACAATCTGGTCATTTTGTGCTGCGCTAACCAATGCTTCCAGCAGACTGTTGGTCATTGATTGCATTGCGTTGCCCGTTGCGCCTGCAACGCTACTGATTAATGCGCTGGATACCAACAATAGATTTGAGATCTGTGCGGTCATTGCTTGCAATTGAAGGGCCGTACTTTGTTCTTCTGCAGAAGCGTTTGGATTTAAGCCACTTTCGATTGGGTCAAAGCTTGATAAGTCAATACGCGGTATATCCAGGGTTTGAAATAAAATATCTTCAGCCGCCACGATATTTTCAGCTTGACCATTTTGCAGTAGTTGGTTGACTAATGTAGTTAGAGGTGACAGCGTGAATGCACCTTGCGGCCCGCTTAACGTCCCTGTGAATGGCTGATTTGTAGCAATGTCCGTGCCGCCAGTAACGACCAGATTGCCATCGGGGACATCGCCTGCAAACATGAAGTTACCCAATGCATCGGTGGTCGTACTGATTTCACCGGGGGAGAGTACGCCGTCTTGGTTTTCATCAATGAATACCGTTGCGCCACTAATGTAACCATCAAATACTCTGCCTTGTACGTTGCTTTCAATGAACCTATTGATCAAGTCTTGGACGCCATTGTTTGCTGCAGCAAGAGTTGTATCAGAAGCGCCAATACCCGCTATCCATTCCTGCCCCGCATTGGCTGTTTGCGACCCGCTATAATCACTGTCTTTATCCAGCTCAGCCAATAAATCAGTAAAAAGACGGGCGGCTTCACTGCGGTTATCTAGAATGGTGTCTAAGTTTTGATTAACCGCTGTGGTTGCAAAAACAAATAATTTTGACCATGAATCAATTCCCTGCGCTATTAGGTCTGTGATGAGCTGTTGTGTTTCCTGATCAGAAAGATTCAAACCAAAACCATTACGCGCTGCCGTTTGTACCACACCAACAATCCCTTTTTCATTGGCTTGTGCTTGCTGGGACATAAAGGTGTCTACCAGATCATTTACTTGGCTTAAGTCATTTGTTTGTTCAAAAAGTTGAATAACTTCATCACGCACTGCATTAGAACCGGGTGCACCTGTTGCCAGAAGGATGTATTTTTGGAGAAGTTTAAGGGTTGTTTGATCTGGCATCTGCTTATCCTAAATTGGTTGTATATAAATCAATTCTCACATAAATAGATTTAGCCGTAGCATAGAATGTGACGTGAAAAAGGGTGTTATTTAATCGAAAAAATAGTACCTGACAAAACCAAACATTAGGAGCAGCAATGATCTTTAAAAAAACGGTTTTTGATTATGCCTCCACCTTCTTTTTTTGAACAAATAAATCAAAAATCCATATTGTATTTTTATCGAATTCTAACTATTTGATGATTACTAGCGTTGCACATCATCCCCTAAGCACTGGCAACTCTTCATCTTCCGGCACAAACCGTAGCGCAATTCCGTTGTTACACCAGCGCTCTCCACGAGGCTCAGGTCCATCACTAAATAAGTGACCTTGATGACCGCCACAGCGTACGCAGTGGTATTCGGTACGCGGCCAGAGCATTTTGAAGTCGAGCTTTGTCGCTAAATGTCCAGGAATTGGCTGGGTAAAGCTCGGCCATCCCGTCCAACTTTCATATTTATGTGCGCTCTCAAACAACGGCATATAGCAGGCAGCGCAAATGAAAGTGCCTTGCCTATCTTCATAAACCAAGTTACTTGATTCTGGGCGTTCGGTGGCTTCTTCAAACAGTATTTCGTAAGCTCTGCGTGAGACTAATTCACGCCACTCCTTATGTGGTTTGTCTAGACGAACAATTGGATTAATCGCCTCTCCAACCACTTGTGAGCGTGAACATGCCGGAATGAGTGATAGCACGGGTAGGACTGCGAAACATTGTAACAAAGTACGTCTTTTCATGGCATTTCTCTTAAGTAAGAACGCTCGCGCGTCAATTCAACATCAGGCACATTATCTAAAATATAGTTCAGCACAAAAGTATAGCAAAGGTAATCAATTACTCCTTCGCATTGATTATCCTGACAGGTGAACAGGCAGGTTTTCACCAGTGACGCACATAAAAGCAATTAAATCACAGTTTTTATGATATTCGTCAACACCGCTTAATCACAATACCTGTATATTACAAATACTATCAAGTTAACATAATTTAGTTACTTTATGAGACACTGAAACTCGATGATAGGCGCCATCATATATCCCGTTGCTTTGGTCATAGAACTAAATAACATCGCGTCGTAATGTTTTTTTTGTGAGGTCATTATGAATTTTATTTCAGGCATTATTGATCTACCGTGGTGGGGATATGTCATTGTTGTTTTAGTACTGACACATATCACCATCGCATCAGTCACTATTTTTCTACACCGTCACCAAGCACATCGTGCACTCGATCTTTCACCGGGCATCAGCCACTTTTTCAGATTCTGGCTCTGGCTCACAACGGGCATGGTTACCAAAGAGTGGGTTGCTATCCATCGCAAACATCATGCCAAGTGTGAAAAAGAAGGCGATCCACATAGCCCTCATGTTTATAGTCTCAAGAAAGTTTTTTTTGAAGGCTCGGAGCTTTATCGCGATGAATCTAGGAATGCAGAAACGATAGACCGCTATGGGCATCTCACACCGGATGATTGGATAGAAAGAGACATTTATACTAAGCATAGTGCATGGGGTGTGACATTGATGATGATCATTAATATTCTTCTTTTCGGCCCGATTGGTATCACTATATGGGCCATTCAGATGATATGGATTCCCGTCATGGCTGCAGGAGTTGTCAATGGTGTCGGACACTATTGGGGATATCGCAACGCGGAAACACCTGACCAATCAACTAACATCGTGCCATGGGGAATCATTATTGGTGGCGAAGAACTTCACAACAACCATCATGCCTATCCGACTTCTGCAAAGCTCTCAAGTAAGTGGTATGAGTTTGATATTGGGTGGATGTATATTCGTCTATTAGAAAATCTTGGCTGGGCACATGTTAAACATGTGCCTCCAGTTCTTACGCTTGATGAGCAGAAAAAAACCTGCGACGAAAAAACTGTTGCTGCGCTCATAACACATCGTTATTACTTTATCCAAGAACTTAAACGTGCAATGACGGCTGATTCTCAAAAGCTTTTCACTCAAGATTTAATGAAAGAAATTCAGTCCATATGGGAGGACAAAAATGCAAAAGCCGAAGAATTGGCAGAAAAACTTGAACACTGGTGTGAAAAAGTAAAAAGTCTACAAGTCGCTTCATTGGGAAATTTTACTCAAAAATTACGCATGAGCGTCCTGAAGTCATAAAAATACACACGTTACATTTAGACCGTTGTTTCAACAAATAACAGATGTCGTTTTCGTTTCATAATCATAGATACTTCAAGAGGCTTATTACTATGCAAAATGAAAATAACAATACCATTGACAATGATCTCACCTCGCTAGAAACCGAAATCCATGATGCTGTCGCACATGGCACGAACGTTAAAGATGCAGTAAAACATTTGACTCTCAAAGCTATGAATGCGGACAGACTGGATGCTGAATCATTACGTCGCATTGTGGCGGCAGCCATGCAAGGTGTGCGCGAGGGTGCAAATCATCAGCTACAACATGTAAATGATCAGTCTGAAACAGCACAAAATCAAATCAAGGAAGCGATTGCAGGACTAGACTCAGCACTGGCAAAGCTTGCTGAGGCGTCGAAACTCGCCATGGAAGAAGCAACTAGTCGCACACATCATTTCTCTGATACTGAATTGATACGCATGCGCTCTGATTTAGAAGGCCTAGAATCTATTTTTCTGGATACACTTAAAGATACTGCCGCGACCACCAAAGGTTTGGCAGCAGACACTTTGCATGACCTCGCCCGACATGCTCAAAACAACGGTACGGCGGTCGGAGAGCAACTCAAAGAAACATTGGTCACACTGGCTCAACAGATGGCACTTGTTGGTAAAGCGCAGCTAAAAGTCGGGATTAATTTGACCCATGAAACGACTAAGTTTTTACATGAAGTTGCCACAGGCATCATCACTGGCGTTGAGGGCCGAAACAAAAATGACGGCAACAAACATTAACATACAAGACCTTATGATGTAGTTTCTTCGCCGCCAAGTATGTTGATGACGTCAGGTAACAATTGCATTAACTCACCGGTCATAATCATAAAGTCACTGTTAAATAACTCTTCATCCGTCTCGACAGGCTCTTTGAGAATATCCAGAGGCGTAATGCGTTTGAGCTGCAAATTTTCGTGCAAAATAAACGATATTTTGTTCTGCCATGTCATCGCCACTTTGGTCGCTTCTTTTCCGGCTTCGACATGGCGTGTTATCTCTTCTGAATCCAGCACATGATGGTTGTAACTCACGGTGGATTTTTCATCGTTTTTACCACGCAGTTCACAGTGTTGGTCAATGGTAAATGAACTCGACAAATCCCCGCCAGAGAGCCAGTCCGTCATCGCAGTGGATGGCGACAAACTGGTCTTAAGTGGTTTTAAGGTGACATTATCAATTGACTTAAATAACGTTTCAATGAGTTCATCTGCTTTGGCAAGGTTAGGCGCATCAATAACAAACCATCCACCCGTTGGATCTATCCATGCATAGGTCTTGCGCTGCTGCGAAAAAGCGCGAGGTAATAATTCGATCGTCACCGCTTCTTTAATATCTTTGATTTGTTTACGCCCGGGCTTGTAACCTTGCTGTTGTTCCATTTCTACAGCGCGCTCTTTAGCTTGCTGATTAACCACCGTTGCTGGCAATAATTTTTTTTCGACGCCTAAGGCAATAAGCATATGCTGTCCTAAAACATGCACAAAGCTCTCTCCTTCGTCTCTTGGTGTTACCCACCCTAAACTTTGCATCTCCATACGCAAACATTCTTGCAGAGCACGCCGGGATAATTTTTCTTCCAACTCTGCGGATGTCGTATTCCATTCAGCGATTCGATAGATTTGTAAATTTTTAAACCACATAATTTTATTCTAGATAGTTTGTAAATAATGAGAAATGCCAATCATTATGGACCATTTCTGGCTTCATAATTATGCTATGCTGCGGACATAAATTGATTTAATCAGTCTAAACAAGAACCATGAAAAAAGTTTTTTCCGCTAATAGTCTTATTGAAGCACAAATAGTACTCGATCTTCTTGAGCACGCCTACATTTCAGGTAAATTATTTAATCAACATGCTCAGGGCGTTGTCGGTGAAATTCCATTTACCCATGCCTATCCAGAGGTTTGGGTAATTCGTGATGAAGACTATGAACGCGGACGCACCATTGTCCAGTCCTATGAAAAAACACCACCAGAACTTGGCTCCGTGATCTGCCCCACCTGTGGCGAAGTGAATCCTCGCAATTTTCAATTATGCTGGCACTGCGAAGCGGGGCTTGAAACTGCTCTGAGTCAAAACAACTCAAATGAGCAACACTAAAACAACGCCAACTGATTCCATTTATATTGCACCCCTTTTCTCTATTATTACTCTCATTTATTTGCGAACTTAACACCTATGCTGCCATCCATCGAACAACGCCTAGCTAATGAGCTAGCTGCCAAACTCATTCAAGTCACTGCCGCCATTAATTTACTTGATGAGGGAGCAACCGTTCCTTTCATAGCACGTTATCGTAAAGAGGCGACGGAAGGATTGGATGATATTCAGCTACGTTTGCTGGACGAGCGTTTACGTTACTTGCGTGAGCTGGAAGACAGACGTGCAACCGTTATTGCTTCAATCGAAGAACAAAATAAGATGACACCCACGCTGCTCAACGCCATCACTCAGGCTGAAGATAAAACCCGTTTAGAAGACCTCTATCTACCCCACCGAAAGAAGCGTCGCACCAAGGCGCAAATGGCACATGAAGCAGGATTGCAACCATTAGCAGACTCACTGCTAAATAATCCAATGCTGACGCCATTAGAAGAAGCTGCCAACTACTTAAAAGAACCGTTTACTTCAGAACATGGTGACAACCCAGGTGTTAAAGACGCCCAAGAAGCACTCGATGGTGCCTGTCACATATTGATTGAACACTTCGCCGAAAATGCAGCGTTACTACAGTCGTTACGTGAATATTTGCTAGCACACGGCGTAGTGGCTTCTAAAGTCGTCAAAGACATGGAAGAATCAGGCGCAAAGTTTAAAGACTATTTTAATTATGCTGAGGCGTTTAAAACAATCCCGCCTCACCGCGTACTAGCGCTATTTCGAGGTCAACGTGAAAAGAAGCTGAGAGTCACCTTAAGATTAGATACTGAAGCGGAGAAACCAGCCAAGAATGCACCTCACAATCCTTGTGAGTTATTGATTGCAGCACAGTTTAATATTAATGACCAAGGTCGACCAGCCGATCAATGGCTTTGCAATATTGTGCGTTTAACCTGGCGTTCCAAATGCTCGGTTCATCTAGAAAATGAATTGATGAATACCTTACGTGAACAAGCTGAGACAGAATCGATTAAGGTATTCGCGCTCAATCTCAAAGCTTTATTATTGGCTTCTCCAGCCGGCCCGCGTGTCACTGTCGGTCTTGACCCCGGCATACGTACAGGCGTAAAAACAGCGGTTATCGATGAAATGGGTAAGGTTCTAGAAACTGGCGTTATTTATCCGCACCAACCACAAAACGACTGGAATGGTTCTCTTCAAACGCTGAAGAATTTAGTTGAAAAGCATCAAGCCACATTGATTGCTATTGGCAACGGCACAGGTTCCCGCGAAACAGACAAATTAACTAAGGACTTGATCAAACAAAGCCCAACACTAAAATTAACGTCCGTTATGGTTTCAGAAGCTGGCGCATCGGTTTATTCTGCTTCTCGTCTTGCTTCGCAAGAATTACCCGACCTTGATGTCTCGATACGTGGTGCAGTTTCTATCGCAAGACGTTTACAAGACCCACTCGCTGAGTTGGTAAAAATTGACCCAAAATCAATTGGTGTCGGACAGTATCAGCATGATGTTGCTCAAACTAAGCTTGCCAACTCATTGGATGCGGTCATAGAAGATTGTGTTAACGCAGTGGGTGTTGATGTCAACACAGCTTCTCCAGCTTTACTAGCACGTGTTTCTGGCCTTAATAGCACCGTTGCGCAAAATATTGTAAATTACCGAGAAACTGAGGGGCAGTTTACTTCACGTGAGACACTGAACAAAGTTCCTCGTCTAGGTGATAAAGCATTTGAGCAATCCGCAGGGTTTTTACGAATCATGGCCGGTGACAATCCACTAGATGCCTCAGCTGTTCATCCTGAATCTTATCCACTCGTTAAAAAAATTCTTGATGATATAAAGCAAGACATCAAGGGAATTATAGGTAACAACAGTCTTCTACAAACGTTAGATAATACAAAATATGTAGATGATAATTATGGGTTACCTACGATACAAGACATCTTAAAGGAATTAGAAAAACCCGGACGCGATCCTCGTCCGGCATTTACAACGGCGGCATTCAAGGAAGGTATTGATGAATTAAAAGATTTGCAGGCCGGCATGATTTTGGAAGGCGTCATCACCAATGTTGCTGCATTTGGTGCATTTGTTGACATTGGTGTACATCAAGATGGCTTAGTACATATTTCTGCACTTGCAAACACCTTCGTGAAAGACCCACATACTTTCGTTAAGGTAGGACAAATTGTCAAAGTAAAAGTATTAGAAGTAGACGAAAAACGTAAACGTATCGCCCTAACCATGCGTCTAGCTGACGCATCAGAAACAAAGCGCAAACCTAATCAAGGCAGCAGACCATCTTCACCTAAAAAGCACGCCCAGAAAGCGCAGCAACCGATACCTAGTATTAATAATGCAATGGCTGTCGCGCTAGCTAAGCTAAAACGTTAAATTAAACTGATTAACCTTCTTGGTTTTCTTTATCGACAACTTGTGGCATCAGCAATGCGGCTAGCGGCCTTTTATGACGACCATAAGCTGCTTTACTACCTGATGTCGAATTACTGGTTTCATCAATTGAACCTACTGTTGGAACATAAGGCTGTGTGAAGATTGGGTCTGCCGGTCTATTATGCCGCCTTGAGCCGCCATATGACGATCGATTAGTACGAGGCACTGATCGTCTTTCGGCATTAAATTTAGGTTTAGGTTCATTGCTTCTTTTCCTAACTTGTTGGACATGAACATCAATTTTCTTTTCATGCTGTTGCCGGCCTGAAGAAGCTGAGGTTCTATCTGCGCTAGCATCAAATCCTTCAATTTTTTCCACAAGCAGCTTAGTTTTTATAAGCTTTTCAATATCTTTCAGTAACGTTTTTTCCTCATCACACATTAATGAAATTGCATCACCTTTCGCGCCAGCTCGCCCAGTTCGTCCAATACGATGCACATAGTCTTCGGGCGTATTGGGTAATTCAAAGTTGATAACATGCGGTAAATCCTCAATGTCTAATCCACGTGCTGCGACATCGGTAGCCACTAATACTTGCGCTGTACCTTCTTTAAAATCATTCAAAGCCTGAGTACGTTGCATCTGATTTTTATCACCATGGATTTCAGTTGCTGTAATACCTTCACGCTGTAAGTGTCGCGCTAATTGACTTGCGCCCTGCTTAGTACGTGCAAACACCAACACTTGCTTGAGGTTCTTTAATTTAAGCAGATGAACAATTAACTCACCTTTCCTGGCTTTGCTCACCGGATGCACAACGTGCGTGATTAAGTCACTTATTTTATTACTTCTTGCCACTTCTACGAGAACGGGATTATTTAATAAATTGTCCGCAAGTTTCTTAATTTCGCCTGAAAACGTTGCTGAAAACATTAAACTCTGTCGGCGCGAAGGTATGAGCATCAGAATACGTTTGATATCTGGCAAAAAACCCATGTCAAGCATACGGTCAGCCTCATCCAGAATTAAAATCTCAACTTTTGAAAGACTCAGTGTTTTCTGTTGAATATGATCTAACAGTCGGCCAGGTGTCGCCACGAGAATCTCAACACCAGCTCGTATCTCTTTAATTTGCGGATCAATATTTACACCACCATAAACCACAGCCGACCTCAGTGGCAAGTACTTGCCGTAGGTTTTAACACTTTCATAAACCTGGGCTGCGAGTTCACGTGTTGGAACTAAAATTAATGCACGAATTGGGTGTCTTGCCGGAGAAACACTCTTATTAGCATGAAATTGTAAGCGCCGTAGCATCGGCAAAGTAAAGCCTGCTGTTTTACCAGTGCCCGTTTGCGCGGATCCCATAATATCCTTACCTTCCAGGATTGAGGGAATTGCTTGTTTTTGAATTGGTGTGGGCTCTATATAACCCTGATCAACGATGGCTCGCATTATTTCTGGAGACAAGCCGAGTTGCTCAAATGACATTTATCTCACTCCTAATTTAGCTTCCAAAAACTTATTGAAACTACTTTAGTCAGTGAACATTCAAGTTTCACACGCATCTGATAAATAAAATTAATTATGATAATGATGTAATAGTTTTAATAAAATGGATGCAACTAATAGAAAATAATTCTATGTTTAATATCGTAATTTTCAGTATTCTTGGTTAAGCAATTAACTTTAAAATTACAGTTTGCTTAGAAACAACATTACCCACATGAGTAAACTCACGTGGGTAATGTTAAGTAACAACGATATTCAAGCTTACATTCAGTGTAGGATCTACGTGATTCATTTCTGAATGATTAACTTAGACAACAGACGATTATCAATAATCGTCGTCGTCATCCCAATCGTCATCGTCGTCCCAATCATCTGGCTTCAGTACCAGCTCGCCAGCGGCAAGGCTCGCAT
>RCMY010004555.1_pt1 | contig 11981 bp, 9 predicted proteins | sample 2041341 | NCBI WGS metagenome assembly RCMY01 (sample SAMN09708234, study PRJNA481090) | Marine sediment metagenome, whole genome shotgun sequencing project.
ATCCGAAAACAGTGCAGGTTACCTGCAATTAACTGAGTTGCCCCAAAGCCATTCTCATCAAACATAATATCCCCTGGACGACGGTGACCAGCGCAAATAATCCGTAGGGTGCGCCGTGCGCACGTAACAGCCCGCAGATTGCGCATGAGTTTTGTGGTGCGCATGGCGCACCCTACGCTCTCTGCTTGATTTGACGGTGCTTGCTGCGCTGAGAATTCCAACAAGCTCGCAACATCATTGTGGGAGCGACTTTAATCGCGAATATGGCAATGACAAATATAATAAAAAATATTGCGAAGGATTATCTCCTCGCCGGCCCTCCAAGCTTCCGAAAGGCAAAATTCACCTGGAGGCATAAATGCAGAATTTATCCGTTACGCCAACGTCAACTTATCAAAACCTGTTAAGAGCAAACCGCATTATTCTAGCCGTGGCTCTGGTCGCTCTTGTCGGTTGTGACAATTGGGATAGAACCGGCTATGGGGATGTCGTCGCTTTACGCGACGACGCAGCGACTTATTACGCCTATACCCGCGCGACGTGTCTCGAAGTGGCAGAGTTGGATGATGAGACGCTTGAGGCCGTTTTTAACGGCGCGAAGCTGGTCGAAGAAGATGTGCTGGAAACTTATGACGGCGGCATCCCGGGCCTATCATTCCCTATACGCTTGCACGGCAAAAGCGAGCTACCTGAGGCATGCCAAGGAGAGGGGTTAATTGAAACAGCTTCACCAACAACGACCTTCGAGCACTTTTGGCATAACTTCAATGATTACTACGCGTTTTTCGAAGAGCGGGGTGTTGATTGGGCAGCGCAGTATGCAGCCTTCGCAGGGCAGGTAAACGACGAGATGTCGGATGAGGCGCTGTTTGACGTGTTGAAGCAGATGCTCAGTCCCATTAGTGACGGTCACGTTGGATTGGTGTCGGATGAATTCGGCTACTACTCACCCTACAAAGAACGCGGCAAAAATAAGGTAATTGAGGACAGTTTTGCTGAACAGGATCAATACGATGATTTGCAGGAATACTCCGCCGCAGTCGAGAATCAGTACAAAGAGATTCGTCGAGGCTATCTGGATTCCGATTTAGTTGAGCGCGGTAATGGGAAATTGGCCTGGGGCAGCATAGCGGGGCGAATAGGCTATTTGTCTATTAACGCGATGGAAGAGCTTGCTACAACAGAAGATGAAGACCCGGATGCTCAAGCCGAAGTCGCTGTAGTAAATAAAACTATGCCGCAGATACTCGCAGACTTTCGAGATATGGACGCCATTATCATAGATATCAGGTTTAACGATGGTGGTAGGGATGAAGTCTCCCTTGCCATCGCCAGCTATTTTGCTGATCGCCGCTTTACCGCGTTATCTAAAGTGGCGCGCTCCTATCAGGGCGAAACGCAGCCGGTGAGTGTTGAGCTAGACCCGACCGCGAACCCCTGGCTCAAGCCCGTCGCTGTGATCGGTGGTCCTGATTCGTACAGCGCAGCCGAAACATTTCTGATGGCAATGCGGGCTTTGCCGCATGTGAAGTTAGTGGGTCAACCGAGCAATGGCATTCTATCGGACAGGCTGGGAAAAACCTTACCCAACGGTTGGGTAATTTTACTTTCAAACGAAGTGTATTTTGATTTTGAAGGGAAAAACTACGAAGTCACCGGCGTGCCGGTGGACATCGAAGCCCCGACCTTTTCCCTTGAAGAAATAGCCGAAAAACGCAACGTTGCCATTGATACAGCTATTGCAGCATTGGGCCATTGATAGCTTGGCAATCGCCCAATGCTCCAGAAAGATAACATTGATGTGGAGATACAGGAACAAATGGGATAGTACAATAGCCGAAGGTTCGACCCGAACAACCGAACCTTGTCGATCTTTATGCGGGATCAATAAATTTCGCAGGCCGACTATTTGGTAGCAAACTTGCGCTTCTCACTATATAAAAAATTCATCCTATTGATTGCAGGCGCAGCAAGCGTCATGTTGATTGCCTCAGTGAGTCTGGCGGATGCTGAAACCGAGGGCGTGTCAGTCTGTACTACCTCCTTATTGGCTGTGCTGGATCGACTCGACGCCAAAGGCACTAATATTATTTACAGCCACAAACTGGTGAAACCGTGGATGCAAATACCGAAACTTTCGGCACCGGCAAATATCAAAGCGCTGAGAAAGCTGCTTAAACTATATGGTTTGACCACTGCCGCCGGGCCTAACAAAAGCCTGCTGATTGTACGTGACGCGCAAGCCGACAAGGTTGATACCCTGATTGTTGGCAGGGTGGTTATTGACGACAGCGGGCAAGCCGTTCGCGGTGGCCGCGTGAGCATCGACGGCGACGACCGGCGCTGGCCAATCAATAAGGAAGGTTGTTTTCTTCTGCCAGGCATTCCCGTAGGCGAATACACCCTGAGCATTCTCGCCGATGAAACATATAAAAATAATCGGCAAGCAATCGTAATTGAGTCAAACGGTTACCAACAGATTGACATTCGAGTCCAGCGCGCGCCTTTTTCACCGATATTGACGATTGATGAACAAATAGTCGTCGGTTCATATTTCAAGTTTGCTGATAAACCAGTTGGCAATGCCGTCGAGATGGACAAAGAAAAAATAGCGCAAATTGTCAGTCCCAACCGCGGAGTCAGCACAGTTGTTGCACGCCTACCCGGTGTAGCGTCAGGTGGTCTTTTACCTACGTTTAATCTAAGAGGTGGCCGAGTCAGCGAAGTACGCACTGCCATTGATGGAGTTGAAATGCTCAATCCCTATTTGGTCACGGGTTATGCCGGCGGTCTTTTTTCCTCTATTGATAGAGAAGTGGTCGATGCTGTTACCTTGCTCACCGGAGCCTATAGCGCGGAATACGGTAACGCCATGAGTGGCATTTTGAACGTCAATACAGATATTGACGTAGCTACCGACCATAAACATAAGTTGGGCGCCGACTTCAATTCTTCTTATGCAAAGACCCAGGGCAGTTTCGCGGGTGATAGAGGAGAATATCTGTTTTTCGGCACCGCAGGAGATATGGGTGGCTATTTGAGTGACTTTGAGGAAGCGAAAGAACCTGAGTATAAAGAATGGTTTGCTAAGCTCAATTACTATTTGGATGACTATACCCAGCTTTCATTGAGTACGATTAGAGATGAGGACAGATCGAAATTTGTTACTACAGTTGTAACATCATCTCCGCTTTTTGAGGGTGAGGCAGAGAGCCAATATAGCTGGCTAAAAGTGACCCGCCATTGGTTTGAGTACGCTACTTCGGAGTTCACGCTGAGTCATGGCATGGATAGCAGGTTTCGACTTTTCAGTCTCAACGGGGAGGACAGCACGCTCATTGAAGATGAGGATTTATTGGCAGGAACCATTGGCGACCCGCCTTACCTGGTTGATTATTCCAATCGCAGTTCCTATACCAGTGTTCAGGCAAATACGTATATCGAACTTGCGGAGGATACCGTTTTGAAATTTGGCGCAAGGTGGCGAGATCTTGAGGCAAATTATGACTACAACGCCAGCTTCTTCTTAATCCCTTTGGCGATTGATGACCGCCCGACGCGGCGTGATGTGCTAGAAAGCGTCAAGGTAGATCGACAAGGCCAGGATTACAATGCATATCTCTCCTTGCAGACAAAACTGCAACAGCGCTTGTTGCTGGAAGCGGGCTTACGTTGGGACAGGCAAAGCTACGTAACGCAGGGAGCAAACGATCAGTTTAGCCCGCGGCTAAACCTGGTCTACGATTTAGCCGCCAACACGCGGCTGAATTTGGGTTGGGGACGGTTTTACCAGGCGCAGGGTATTCATGAATTAGACCTCGAGCATGGCCAGAACGATTTTCATGAAGCTGAAATGGCTGAGCTACTTTGTAGTCGGAGTCGACCAGCAGATGTCAGAAAATTTCAGTTGGCGTCTGGATTTCTACCGAAAAAATTACGATCACCTTGCAACGCGCTGGGAAATTCAGCCGTTTTCTTTTGCCGGCTTAATGCCGGAAGCCGATATTCCAATTAATGCTTCCAGCGCAATAGTTCGGGGTGTGGAATTATCCCTGCACCATACTATAAGCGAGTCTCTGTCGTGGTTTCTGAACTATAGCTACTCAAAAGCCAGGGATCGGGTTGCGGGCAAATTTCAACCCCGCCTCTGGGATCAAAACAATACCGTCAATTTTGGCTTTAGCTATTCGTGGCGGCGCTGGCAGTTTAACGGTGCTGCCAGTTATTATTCGGGCAGACCTTTTCGAACAATTTATGCAGACGAATTCCCTGACGACAACAATCAGCCTGTCCTGCTGCCGGTAATCAGCAAAGATCAGTACAACCGTGCAAGTGATACACACGAGTTAGAGTACAGTATTGCCCGTAGCTGGAATCTGACGCAAGGGATAGTATTTGAACTGAGCCTTAAGGCGCAGATCGGAGAAGGCTATGAAGCAGGTAGTTTGAATCTGGAATTAGCATTTTGAATTTCTTGTAAGCAGGCGGTGATGGTGGGTCAAAATTAATGACCGATACGCTTGCTCCCTATGCAGCGCATTACAGATTAGGCGACCGCCTGCTGCTCCGCGAAAAATGATCGAAATTGTGCGAAGGATTTTCGCCTGGTCAGCCCTCTAAGACTCCGAACGTAGCCGTTACACACGGTTACACATAGCAACAACACTCGCCATGATCTAATTACGATCATGGAATTATCCTCAACCTAAGGAGCGTATCGATCATGTTTGCCAGAAAGCTACCCGTTTTGTCCTTGATTTTGGTGACCGTGTTATGCGTCGCGTGCAACGACAATGATAATAACAACGTCGACACCCCCACAGTCCCTGGCAATGCGAATGTTACCAATCCTCTCCAGGATTCGTCTCCGATTGACAAAAACATTCAGTCACTGCTCGCTGAAAATCCTGTGCCAGGTATGGCGGTGGCTGTCATATCCAATCTTGAAAACCCGGTAATCTGGTCAAAGGGCTACGGCGTAATGGATGTCGAGACTTCCACTCCAGTTACCGAAAACTCGTCATTCTGAATGGGTTCGGTGAGCAAGGCCGTTATGGGAGCCGCGATTATGATCGCCCAGGAAAAAGGCTCTCTGAATCTGGACGATGATGTTAGGGAACTGGTCTCGACCAGCGGCGGATTTGAAATTGACAATCCAGAGTCCCGTGCGATTACTTTGAAGCATCTGGCGTCACACACGTCTGGAATTATCGATGACTACGATAAGTACGATTGCGCCTACTTTGTTAACAACGATGACGGCACGCAGACGAAATTGGCAAACCTATTCGATGATGGCATGCCCTGCCCCGACGACGGCCCTACGACGTTGTCTGGCTTCCTAGCGGCGTATCTGGACGCTGGTGGAATATACTACGATTCAATGGAAAACTTTTCAGCGGCAGAGCCGGGAGATACATACGAGTATTCCAACATTGGGGCTGGCCTCGCAGGCTATGCGCTGGAATTAGCCACCGGTCAAACGCTGGCGGAATTCGCTGCTGAGAAAATTTTTATTCCACTTGATATGGCCAATACGAGCTGGCGCTACGATGATCTAGACCCTGCAAACGTAGCCACTCCTTATGGGAGTGGTGATGATGGCGAGACGGTTGCGCTGCCCAACTACGAACTCGCTACCTGGCCGGACGGAGGATTGCGCAGCAGCGCGTCTGATATGGCGTGCTTCCTCGCCACCATTATGAATGGCGGGAAATTTGGCCAGTCTGACGTGACTATCCTTCAGGAAAGTTCGGTTGCGCAATTGTTAACGGCTACTTCAGAAGAACAGGGTTTGTTCTGGGACGTCGACATTGCGCTCGAATACGGCGGTGAAGAGCATATGTTGGTCCGTCACAATGGCAGTGATCCAGGTGCGTTCTCATCCATCTATTTTGATCCTACGCAACATATCGGCATCGTCATCGTCATCGTTGCCAGCGGAGACTATGATGAAGTTGACGAGCAAGCAATAGATGATCTCATCACGCTATTATTTGAAAGTGGGGAGCTATTGCAGTAAATGCATTTCCAATGGCTACCGAAAAATAGAATCTAGCTGGAGATAGAAATGCAAAACGTACTTACCAGACTGTTGTCGGTATCAGTTGTTATATTCATGTTAGCCACGCTCGTTACCTTAATGGCCTGCAACAACAATAATAATGACGATGATGCAACGCCAGCAGAGCAACGAATCGGCTTTTTTAGCGACGGAGAGCTGGACAAAAACCTGGAAGCAATTCGCGCCAAATATAACCTGCCCGCGCTCGCCGCGTTTGTAGTCGATGGCGACGGTTTGTTAGAAACAACAGCAGTAGGTGAAAGATCAAAGGGTTCTGGCGTTGAAGTCACAAGCGATGATATGTGGCATCTCGGCTCGATTACAAAATCAATGACTGCAACCTTGGCCGCCGTACTTGTTGATGAGGCTGTGATTCGTTGGGATAGTACCGTAGCAGAGGTTTTTCCCGAAACCGCCGACCGCATGCTTGAAAAATATCGTGGGCTGCAGCTGCAGCAGCTACTGTCCATGACTGCTGGTTTGACTCGCGATGCTGACAATCCTGTATTGAATCAACTTGACCCTAATGATGGAACGCGCGCGCAGCGCATTTTGGGTGTACCTTTAGTGTTGAGCTATGACCATGAGTTGCCGATAGGCGAGTATCTCTATTCGAATACCAGCTATGTGGTGGCTGCCGCTATGCTTGAAAAAAGCACGAATCAAGACTGGCAAGAGCTGTTGACAACTAAAGTGATGAGTCCGCTTAATATCGACGAGTTTGGTTTCGGGCCTCCCGGTACTGAAGGCCTGCTTGACCAGCCGCTAGACCACACACTTACCAACGGGGAGTATCATGGCGTGTTTCAGGATCTTGCTCCTATAATCGCTCCCGTAGGTCGCGTGCATATGTCGCTGAATGACATCGCGGCCTACGCATCATTTCATCTCAAGGGCAAAAGCGGCGAGAGCGACTTAATAAGTCAAAACGTTATGCAGGAATTGTATCGGGGCCGCACCCCGGAAAATTCCGAAGACCTGGATAGCTCCGAAAGTTATGCCCTGGGTTGGATCGTGGATATGGAAGAAGACTTTGTTTATCACAACGGTTCAAATGGTTTTTGGATTGCTTTGCTAGTGATTGATTTTCGTCACGACGTTGCGATTTTTGCCGTTACTAATGCGGCTGGTACTGCTGCGCTCGAGGCCGTATATGATACAGCGTCTTTTATAAGCGACCGGGTTGAAAGCACTGCCAGTGGCTCGCAGCCTTAGTCGCGCTTAGCGGCGAGCGTAATAATGGAAAAACACGCAGACAAAGCGTTGGTAGACAGCCTGCTGCAAGGCGACGAGCAAGCGTTCACCCGCTTTTTCGACGACTATTTCCCCCGCCTTTTTCAGTTCGCCTGCACTCGCTTACAGAACGACGCAAGCCTCGCCGAAGAGGCCGCCCAGGCGGCTTTGGTGAAGGCCATGCAAAAGCTCGCGACCTATCGTGGCGAAGCGGCGCTGTTTACCTGGCTATGCACTTTTTGCCGGCATGAAATTAGCGCAATAATAAAAAAGGAACAGAAATTGGGAGCGGTGCATAAATTATTTGCCGATGATGAAAACGCAACAGCCGCGCTCGACTCCATGGGTTCATTGATTGCAGAAGATCCGTTCCTGGCCTTTGAGCAACACCAGCTACAGTCGCTGGTACATAACGCAAAAATCCACATACCCGCGCTGTATAGCGATATTCTTGAGTGGAAATACGTATACGGTTATTCCATTAAAGAGATTGCAGAAAAAATTCAGCGCAGCCCAAAGGCCACCGAATCTTTGTTAACGCGAGCGCGGATCGCTTTTAGAGAGGCATTTTCGATTATTGCAAACGCTGGCAGCAAGCAGTATTCATCATCAGGTGGTGAACCGCATGACTGATAATAATGATTTCAAAATGAGTGACAACGATGCATTACTTGAAGACGCCGATATCGATAAGCTGATTCGTACGGCGGGTCCGCGGCCTGCCATACCAAAGGAAGTTCGGGACAGAGTTGAGCCATCGGTGAAATCAGCGTGGCGGGAAACAGTAAACGAGAGGAAAGCGGCGCGCCTTAATAAAAGGCCACGCTTTCGCGTCATCAAAAAGAGAATCTTTTTAGCGAGCGCAGCCTGCTTTGTAGTCACGGTTGCTTCCGTTAACTTGCTGCGGGATACGCATACCGCGCCTGTCCCTGGCGCGGCTCGCGTGGCATTTTTAACCGGCGATAGCTATATAAATAGTGGCGAGAAAAAGCAGCCATTAAGGCGTGATGCGAGCTTATACTCAGGCCAAACGATTAATACCGCGAAAAATGCCGGGGTCGCCTTGAATTTAGGAAAAAATCAATCGCTGCGTGTGGGCCAGACAACACAGTTACGCATTATTTCAGCGCGTGAATTTGAATTGATCAGAGGTAAAATTTACTTCGACTCCGGCAACGAAGATAACACCATGCCAATCAATATTCATACAGATTTCGGCGTGGTGAGTGATATCGGCACGCAGTTTGAAGTGCAATTTGCACCGACGGACATGCGTATGCGGGTGCGCGAAGGGGAGATTGAATTTGACGCCAAAAAAGATGGCGCTGATAAAACCATTGGCGCTACGCAAGACGTACAGCTGACGGCCGATGGCAAAACGAACATTAGCAAGATAGCGCCCGACAGTATTGAATGGCGTTGGGCAACGGCACTTGCGCCAATACACCAACTGGAAGGCTACGACCTCGACCAGTACTTAAAAATCTTAGTCAGAGAAAATGGCTGGTCGTTACAGTATGAATCTCCTGACCTGGAAAATTATGCCAAATCGAGCTCGCTTAACGGTTCTATCAAAGGTATGAGCTCAGAGCAGGCACTTGCCGCTGTCACCGCTATTAGTGAGGTAGGTTTTGATCTGAATAATCGAACCTTAACGATTTTTATGCAGGATCAATAAATTTGGCAGGCCGATTATTTAGTAACGAACGTGCCCTCCTCAACACATAAAAAGCTCATGACGCATATTGCATTCGCAATAAGCGTCATATTGATCGCATCAGTGAGTCTCGCGGAGCCTGAACTTGAAGGCGCGTCGGCGTGTACTCTCTCCTTATTGGATGTACTGCATCAGCTCGACAGCAATGGCTTCAATATTATTTATAGCCACAAGTTAGTGAAGCCGTGGATGCAAGTGCCAAGCCTCTCGGCTCCGGCAAATATCCAGGCACTGAGAAAGCTGCTTAAACTTTACGGTTTGACCACCGCCGCCGGGCCTAAAAAAAGCCTGCTAATTGTACGAGACGCGCAAGCCGATACAGTTGATACACTAATTGTTGGCCGGGTGGTTATTGACGACAGCGGCCAACCCGTTCGGGGCGGCCGCGTGAGCATTGATGGTCAAGACCGGCGCTGGTCAATCAATAAAGAAGGCTGTTTTCTTTTGCCAGGTATTACAGCGGGCGAATATACCCTGAGCATTCTTGCCGATGAAACATATAAAAATAATCAGCAAGCAATCGTAATTAAGTCAAACGGTTACCAACAAATTGACGTTCGAGTCCAGCGAGCACCGTTCTCATCGGTCTTAATGCTTGATGAGCAAATAATCGTTGGTTCTCATTTCAGTATTTCTGATACACCGGTTGGCAATGCCGTTGCCATGGACAAAGAAGAGATAGCCCAGATAGTCAGTGCTAGTCGAGGAGTCAGCACCGTTGTTGCGCACCTGCCTGGTGTGGTGTCAGGTAGTCTTATCTCTACGTTCAATTTGAGAGGTGGCCGAGTCAGCGAAGTACGCACTGTGATCGACGGCGTTGAAATGCTCAATCCGTATTTGGTTACGGATTTATCCGGTGGTCTTTTTTCCTCTATTGACAGAGAAGTGGTCGATTCTGTCACCTTGCATTCCGGAGCCTACGGAGCAGAGTATGGTAACGCCATGAGTGGCATTCTTAACGTCAATACAGATATTGACGAAGGTGCCGGCAGCAAGTACAAATTGGGCCGCCAGCTTTGGGGGTATGAATCATATTATGTAAAAGCTAAGGGCAGTTTTGCGAGTGATAAAGGCGAATATCTGTTTTTTGGTACTGCCGGAGAATTAGGTGGCTATGTGGGTGGCTTTGAGGAAGCGGAACAGCCTGAGTTTAACGAATGGTTTGCAAAGCTCAATTATTATTTAGATGACTATACCAAGCTTTCTTTAAGCACGATTAGGGATAAAGACAAGTCAAAATTTGTTACTACAGTTTTTACGCCGTCGCCGCTGTTTGAAGGTGAAGCAGAGAGCCAATATGATTGGCTAAAAGTGACCCGCAACTGGTCTCGGTACGCCACATCGGAGTTCACACTGAGTCATGGCATGGATAACAGATTTCGTCTCGTCAGTTTTGATGGGGCGGACAATACCATTTTTGAAAATGAGCTTTTGGTAGCAGGAATAATCGGCGACCGGCCTTACCCAATTGATTTTTCCAGTCGCAGTTCCTATACGAGTATTCAGGCAAATACGTATATCGAACTTGCGGAGAATACTCTTTTGAAATTTGGCGCACGGTGGCGCGATCTTGAGGCAATTTATGATTATAACGCCAGCTTCTTTTTTACCCCGTTGGCTATTGATGACCGCCCGACGCGGCGTGATGTGCTGGAAAGCACTAAGGTAGATCGACAAGGCAAAGACTACAATATGTACCTCTCCCTGCAGGCACAGCTGCAACAGCGTTGGTTACTCGAAGCAGGCTTGCGGTGGGATGCACAGACTTACGTAAGCCAGGGAGAAAATGATCAGTTTAGCCCGCGTATAAACCTGGTCTACGATATTGCGCCCAACACGCATCTAAATTTGGGTTGGGGACGGTTTTACCAGGCGCAGGGTATTCACCAATTAAACATTGAGCAGGGCCAAAACGATTTTCATGAAGCTGAAGTGGCTGAGCATCTTGTTGCCGGAGTCGACCAGCAGATGTCAAAAACTTTCAGTTGGCGTGTGGATTTCTACAGAAAAAATTACGAGCAACTTGCAACGCGCTGGGAAAACCAGCCATCTTCTCTTGTGGGCTTATTGCCGGAAGCCGATATTCCAATTAATGCTTCCAGCGCAATAGTTCATGGTGTGGAATTATCCCTACACCACGCTACAAGCGATTCCCTGTCGTGGTTCCTGAACTATAGCTACTCAACAAGCAAGGACCGGGTGGCGGGCAAATTTCAACCTCGCCCGTGGGATCAAAACCATACCGCCAATTTTGGCTTTAGCTATTCGTGGCGACGATGGCACTTTAACGGCGGCGCAAGCTATTATTCGGGCAGACCATTTCGAACAATTTATGAAAACGAGTTTGCTGATGACAACAATCAGCCTGTGCTGCTGTCAGTAATCAGCAAAGATCAATACAACCGTGCACATGCTGAACACAGTTATGAGTATAGTATTGCCCGTACCTGGAATCTGACGGACGAAATTGAATTTGAACTGGGCATTAAAGTACAGCGCGCGGAAAATTTTGATGCAAGCAGTTTGAATCTCGAACTAGCGTTCTGAAGTGCTGCAGCGAGTGCAGTTAATTCGGCGAGAAGTGGTTGGCGCAACAGAATGTAATTCGATTCCAATTGTCGCGCCATTGTCAGCGGCCTGCCAAGCCAATTGCTCTCAAAGATGATGTAACAACGCTGTGGCAATACCAAAATAAATAATGATGCCGCAGGTATCGATCAGTGTAGTGACTAATGGCGCCGAAGCAGTCGCTGGGTCCCAGCCCAATCGGTCGAGAATAAACGGCAGGCACATACCGAGCAGGCTGCCGACCAGCACAATAATGACCATGCTCAGTGCAACAACTACGGCAAGCATTTCACCGCCCCGGTAATAGCCTATAGGGGCGACGGCCAGCGCCATGGTCAATCCCAAAAGGCCTGCCACCACCAACTCGCGGCCCATTAATCTGCCCCAGTCGCTGAAGCC
>RCMY010004556.1_pt1 | contig 11981 bp, 13 predicted proteins | sample 2041341 | NCBI WGS metagenome assembly RCMY01 (sample SAMN09708234, study PRJNA481090) | Marine sediment metagenome, whole genome shotgun sequencing project.
GACCATTAACCATATTTACGAGGGTCTTATGCGTTACCTTTCCCCACTCGCCGCCGGGCTTGCCCTGGCCGTCCTTGCCACCCCCGGTTTTGCCGAGGGTCCGCGCGTCTTTGCCTATGAGAGTGGCGCCAATTACTGCCCCACGGGGCTTCAGCCGGTATCGCTTAACGGTGTAATCTGTTGCGGTCAGCCCAATCAGGCGCAATCTTATCAACAGGTTATGGTGCATCCCGTGCGCCAGAAAATCCACCAGACCCGCCGCAGTGCGCGCGCACATCTGGATTGCCCGGCGGGCGCCAAGGGCTGCAACTGATCAAAGCGATCAAGTCAAAACCTTAGGAACAGGGCATGCGCGGTGCGCGCCCTGTTTTACATCGCATCGCGTGCGCGCCCGCTTAGATCAGCGTCAAATCCGACGCCATCTTGCGCCCGTCGCGCCCATCCTCAAGCTCGAACCCGACCTTCTGATCGTCCGCGAGGCCGGTCAGCCCCGAGCGCTCGACCGCCGAGATATGCACAAACACATCCTGACCGCCGCCTTCGGGGGCAATAAACCCGTAACCCTTCGTCGTATTAAACCACTTCACGGTGCCAGTTGGCATTCCGCTTCTCCTTTTCGTCGCTTCCCCGGGGGTATGCCGGGCCATGTCACGCCACCGCGCCAAGGCCCCGAAACGGTGGGCGATGATGCCATGCGTCACACCACTGATGATTGCACTGCCTTTGTAAAAATCAAGCGAAACTCCGTGACGGGCGGGAAATTGCCCGTTATGGAGGCATCAAAAGGGGGCTGGAATGATCCTATATGGCTTGAAAACTTGCGATACCTGCCGCAAGGCGTTGAAATCTTTACCCAATGCCGAGTTTCGCGATGTCCGCGCCGATGGCGTGCCGAAGGGTGTGATGCAGGCAGCGCTTGAGCGGTTCGGCGAGGCGCTGGTCAACCGCAAGTCGACCACCTGGCGGGGCTTAAGCGAATCCGAGCGCGCCCGCGCTCCGCAAGAGCTATTGGTAGAGCATCCAAGCCTGATGAAACGCCCGCTGATTGATGTGCAAGGCACGCTTTATCTTGGCTGGGGCGCAGATACCCAAACGGCGCTTCTTGGATAGCGCGCGAAAATTCTTATATAAGAGAATAACTTAAAAGGGAGACATCATGCGCAGCGCAGCGATGGTATTGGGGATAATCGGCGGTATTTTGGCGATCCTCGTGGGGTTTTTCAGCTATGGCTATACCGAGGCCATCGACCGCTTTGGCGAGATCGAGGGGCTGGCCCAGCAGGTGAATAACCCAAGTCTGATCCGCACTGCCAGTTTTCTGGCGCCGCTGCTCGCCATTGCGGGCGGGGCCATGGCCAAGATACGCGCGCTTTGGGGTGGTCTTTTGCTGCTGATCTCGGCGGCGCTGATGTATTACGCCTTTGGGTTTGGCGTGTTTACCATGTTCCCGCTTGGCTTTACCGGGCTGGCCGGTGTGCTGGCGATTGCCGCGGGCAAGCCGGACGAACCGAAAGCGCATTTTTAACGCATCGCCCGCACGCAACCGACTGGGTGGTGCGGGCGATGCGTTACGCCAGATCGGGCGGGGTGGCCTCTCGTGAAAGCGCCACGGCGACCTCTTCCAGCGTCTGAACGCTACTGTGCTTTTCGCCCAAGCGCCTGACAGACAAGGTTTTTTCTTCGACTTCGCGCATGCCGCAGGCCAGAATGACCGGTACTTTGCCAAGCGAATGCTCGCGGACCTTATAGTTGATCTTTTCGTTGCGCACATCGGCCTCGGCACGCACACCAAGTGCTACCAGTTTGGCGGTCACTTCCTGCACATACTCATCCGCATCCGACACAATTGAGGCGACAACCACCTGACGCGGCGCAAGCCAGAACGGCAATTTGCCGGCGTGTTCCTCGATCAGGATACCGATGAAGCGCTCGAACGAGCCCAGAACCGCCCGGTGCAGCATCACAGGCCGGTGCTTGGCCCCGTCGGCGCCGATATAATTGGCATCCAGACGCTCGGGCAGGTTCGGGTCAACCTGAAGTGTGCCACATTGCCAGTCGCGGCCAATCGCATCGGTCAGCACAAACTCAAGCTTGGGCCCGTAAAACGCGCCTTCGCCTTCCTGAATTTCATAGTCATACCCGGCGGCCTTGCAGGCATCGCCAAGTGCTGCCTCAACCCGGTCCCAGCTTTCGTCGGACCCGATCCGCTTTTCGGGGCGGGTCGAGAGCTTGATCGTCCAGTCGTTGAACCCGAGATCGGCATAAATCCCGGCCAGAAATTCGATGAATTTCTTGGTTTCCACCTCGATCTGATCATCGGTGCAGAAAATATGTGCGTCATCCTGGGTAAAGCCGCGCACCCGCATGATGCCATGCAGCGCGCCCGAGGGTTCATAGCGGTTGCAACTGCCGAATTCGGCCATCCGAAGCGGCAGATCGCGATAGGATTTCAGGCCCTGATTGAACACCTGCACATGGCAGGGACAGTTCATCGGCTTGAGTGCGTTCACCGTCTTTTCGCGGGCGTGCTCTTCGTCGACTTCGACGATGAACATATGTTCCTGATAGTTGTCCCAATGCCCAGAATCTTCCCAGAGCTTGCGGCTGACCACTTGCGGGGTGTTCACCTCGACATAGCCATCGCGGGTCTGTTTGCGGCGCATGTAATCTTGCAGCGTGGTGTAGATTTTCCAGCCATTCGGATGCCAGAAAATCTGACCCGGTGCCTCTTCCTGCATGTGGTAAAGGTCCATCTCGCGGCCAAGCTTGCGGTGGTCACGCTTTTCTGCCTCTTCAAGGAAAGTCATGTATTCCTTGAGTTTTTCCTTGCCGGTAAAGGCCACGCCATAGATCCGTTGCAACATCTGGCGGTCGCTGTCGCCGCGCCAATAGGCACCGGCAACCGACATGAGTTTGAACGCATCCGCCGGAAGTTGGCCGGTGTTCTGAAGATGTGGCCCACGGCAAAGATCCTGCCAAGACCCATGCCAATACATGCGCAGCGGCTCGTCGCCGGGAATGGCCTCGATCAGCTCGACTTTGAAGGGCTCGTTATTGTCGCGGTAATGCTTGATCGCGCGGGGGCGGTCCCAGATTTCGGTCTTGACGCCGTCGCGCAGATTGATGATTTCTTTCATCTTTTTCTCGATCAGGCCAAGGTCTTCGGGCGTGAACGCTGCGGCGCGGTCGAAATCGTAATACCAGCCATTGGCAATGACCGGGCCGATGGTGACCTTCACGTCGGGCCAGAGTTCCTGAACCGCGCGCGCCATCACATGCGCAAGGTCATGACGGATCAACTCAAGCGCCGGGGCCTCATCTTTCATGGTGTTGATGCTGATGCTTGCATCGCGGTCAATCGGCCATTGCAGATCCCAGTGCTGGTCATCGACATGGGCCGAAATCGCCTTTTTGCCAAGCGAGGTCGAGATGTCTGCGGCTACCTCGGCCGCGGTAATGCCAGGCGCATAGTCGCGCACAGAGCCGTCAGGAAAAGTGAGGGAAATCTGGGCCATAGCAAAGGCTCCTCGTCGGTTTGGCGCCCACGGAGCGCCCGGTTGCGGGTCAATCCCGCCCGTATGCCCCCCGGAGGGGCGCGCGTCAAGACCCGCGATGGCAAGCGATACCGGTGATTTACCCTGTGCTTTTGCATACGCATTGCCGTGTTCTTCGGCATACCGAACAAAATCGTAACACATTGACGCACATTGAAAAAATTTATGGACTTGTCGCAAATGATGCCTAATTTGCCGTATATGGGAATCATCAAATATCCCGCCCAACACTCCAGCAGAAGGGCCGCATGGAATGCCGACCTATAACTCAAATTTCGAACTGACCGTCGAAGATATGGACCTTATCGAGACCTCGTTGCGCCAGACAAAGGCAGAGTTGGCCGCTCAGTTCGACAAGGCTGACAACCAGTCACCGAAATTGGACCAGACGGTGCGTCAGATCCACGAACTTCTGGGGCGCTTGCATAACCAGAAAGTGTTTTACCGTCCCCGCAAGGGATCGTATATCGGGGGCTGATCAGCCCCGGAGATGCTTTGAAAGCATTATTAAAAAACCTGACGGCGCGCCTTGTATCTCCTGCGATGGAGACAACTGAGGCGCGCAATGTCCGCCGCCATTTCGGCGCGCTCACCTTAACCAAAATCGCGGATGGCCTGATTGATCCCAAGCTGGTGCTGAGCTGGCTCTTGGGAGTTTTGGGCGCGCCGGCGGTGTTTGTGGGCCTGCTTGTGCCGATCCGCGAGGCGGGCGCGCTCTTGCCACAGCTTGTGTTCGGCGCCTGGATGCAACGCCTTCGCCAGCGGCGTTGGGTCTGGGTGATAGGCAGCGCGGTACAGGGGCTCGCGGCGGCCCTTATCGCGGTTGCGGCGCTTACGCTCACCGGTTGGGCCGCAGGGCTTGTGACCTGTGCGCTTCTGGCGGTTCTGGCATTGGCCCGCGCCGCCTGTTCCGTGTCCTACAAAGACATCCTTGGCAAAACCGTGGGGCAATCGAGGCGCGGCGCGGTGACCGGCCTTGCCGGGTCTGTTTCGGCGGCGGGGGTGCTTGTCTTTGCCGCGCTGCTGATCACTGGCCTTTTACAGACACGCGGCGCGATCGTCGGCGCAATCGGCCTGGCCGCGTTGGCCTGGGGGCTGGCCGCGCTCATTCTGGCACAGCTTAGCGAAGAGGATAGCACGCCTGAAACCGGCAGTGCGACGGACGGATACTTGGCGATCCTGCGCAATGATGCCAATCTGCGCCGCTTTATTCTGGTGCGCGGGTTGCTGGTCTCAACTGCACTTGCACCGCCCTATATGGTACTTTTGTCGGCGCAGGGCGGCGCGGCGCTTAACACGCTTGGTGCGCTTGTGCTGGCCTCGTCGGGGGCGTCTTTTCTAAGCTCTTACATCTGGGGACGGATGGCCGATGGGCATAGCCCGCTGGTGCTGTTGCTGGCCGGTGGTGCCGCCGGATTTGCCATGCTGGCGGCGATATTTGCCCAAGGGGCAGGACTGGCCGACAATCCCGGCGTGATCCCTGCCATCCTGTTTGTGTTGATGCTGGCCTATCACGGGGTGCGTCAGGCGCGCTCGGTTTACCTTGTTGATATATCGGACGAAAACAAGCGCTCGCAAAACGCCGCGCTGGCCAATACGGCAATCGGGATTATCCTGTTGCTGGCGGGGGCGTTTGGCGGGGCGCTGTCCTTTATCGGTCCGACCGGGGCGCTGGCGGGCTTTGCGGTGATGTCGTTCCTTGGCGGCGCACTGGCCCTGACGTTGCGGTCGGTCGACAGCTAGGCCAAGGGGGCGGCGAAAACCGGTTTACCCGGCGCGGCGTCGCGGTGCATGATCGCGCGGCATAACGACGGAGGATGCCATGCCCGATCCCGGTTGCCTGACCACCGACACTGGCCGCAGGCTGGCCTATCACCAGACGCCGGGAGCCGAGCCGGGCGTGGTGTTTCTGGGCGGGTTCAAATCCGATATGGAGGGCACCAAGGCGATCTTTCTTGAAGACTGGGCCCGCAAAACCGGCCGCGCTTTTCTGCGGTTCGACTATTCCGGGCACGGCCAGTCATCGGGTGCCTTTAGCGATGGGTGCGTCGGGGATTGGGCGGCGGATGCCAAGGCGGCGATCACTACGCTTACCCATGGCCCGCAGGTCTTGGTCGGCTCGTCGATGGGCGGCTGGATCTCATTGCTGATGGCGCGCGCCATGCCAGAGCGGGTGGCGGGGCTTGTCACCATCGCCGCCGCGCCGGATTTCACGGAAGACTCCATGTTGGCCGGATTTGACGCCGCACAGCGCGCCGAACTGGCCAAGACGGGGCAGGTCGCCCTGCCCAGCGAGTATGGCGAGCCCTATATCATCACCCGCCGCCTGATCGAGGATGGCCGCAATCACCTGGTTTTGCGCGACCCTCTGGATTTGCCCTCTCATGTTCGATTTTTGCAAGGAACAGCAGATAAAGACGTGGGTATATCGGTCGCAATGCGGCTTTTGGACCATGCGACGGGGCCGGATATACGTCTTACGCTCGTGCGTGGTGCCGATCACCGCTTTTCCGATCCGGACTGTCTGGCCCTGATCGCAAGCTCTGTTGAGGACGTTCTGGCGCGGGCTGCGGCAACCTGATGCGCGGGGTTTTGAAATGGCTCGGGCGGGCGTTTGTGGCGCTTGTCTTGCTTGTCATTGCCGTCGTTGCTTTGGCCCCCGCCGAAGAGATCGCCGCGCCCGCGCCGTTTGATTCCGCGCAAATTCGGTGAGGGGGTTGGCGTCTATCTTGCGAGTGTTGAAGCCGCCTATTCCGACATCCGCCCCGATAGCCAGAAGCGCGTGATCTGGGCCGGGCAGGCCGAGACGCACACGCCGGGCTGAATCAGCGGCATATTATAGCGCGCGCGGGCGCATTGGCTTGACCGCGGCACTACATCTGGTGTCAATCTGAGGCGAGGCGATTTTGGTCCAAGGTCGAATAAAGGATGTTTCATGACCCATGATCCGGTGGTATTCTTGCCCGGCATGATGTGCGATGCGCGGCTTTTCAAACAGCAACTGGCAGATTTGAGCCGGGATACAACCGTCACCGTCGCCCCGATCACTGGCGGCGACAGGGTTGAGGAAATCGCATCAAGCCTGCTTGACGTGCTGCCGCTGCGCTTTGCCCTGGCGGGGCTGTCGATGGGCGGGATCGTCGCGATGGAGATCTTGCGCCGGGCCCCTGATCGGGTGTCGCGGATCGCTTTGATGGACACCAATCCGCTGGCGGAAACACCGCAATCGGCCACCGCCTATGAGCCGTTTATCATCAAGCTGCGCTCAGGCAGCCTGGCCGATGCGGTGCAGTCGTTCTTGCAGCCTGACTATCTGGCACCGGGCAATGGGCGCGGGGCCGTCATAGATCAAGTCATTGAAATGGCGCAAAATATTGGCGTAGATGCGATTATAAAACAGACCCGCGCGTTGCAGCGCAGGCGCGACTATCAATCGGTTTTGCGGCGCTGCAAGGTGCCGGCATTGGTGCTTTGTGGGCGCCATGACGGTCTGACGCCACTCAAACGCCATAGCTTTATGGCCGAGCTGATTCCCTATGCCAGTCTGTCGGTGATTGAAGGGGCGGGCCATCTGCCGCCGTTGGAAGCGCCCGAGGCGACCACCGCCGCGCTGCGCGCCTGGCTGGAACAGCCGTTTGTCCTGCAAAAGCGGGTGGAGGCCTGAGCGTCCCATTTGGGTTGCGCAAACAAAAAGGGCCGCCGAGATGATCAGCGGCCCTTTTGATTTCAGGAAAATGTTACCCGTTTGCGGCGAGGTTCTTATTGGCCGCCTTGGGCGTCGCAATGGCAGCCTTCGCCGGGGCAGGGGCGGCCGAATTGGCATCGATGAAATCGAGCACCAGCGGGCGGATATTATTGCGCCAGCTGCGCCCGGCGAAGATGCCGTAATGGCCAGCCTCGGGCTCAAGATAGCTGGCCTTTTTCTCATCCGGCAGGCCGGTGCAAAGCGCCAGAGCGGCGACACATTGGCCCGGCGCCGAGATGTCATCCTTGCCGCCTTCGACGGTTTTCACGGCGACATTGGTGATCTTGCCAAAGTCCACCTGATGGCCATCGACGACAAAGCGGTTCTGGGCAATTTCCAGACCCTTGAAGATCCGCTCGACCGTGGACAGGTAGAATTCGGCAGGCATGTCCATCACGGCCAGATACTCATCGTAGAACTTGTTATGGGCATCGTGATCGCTTGCTTCGCCTTGCGCGACGCGGGTGATTTGATCCGAGAAGGCCTGTGCGTGACGCTCGCCATTCATCGACACGAAGGACGCCAGTTGCAACAGGCCGGGATAAACCATCCGGCCAACGCCCTTGCGCTGAAAGCCGACGCGCTGAATCATGGTTTCTTCAAGCTGGCCCATGGTGACGCGGCGGCCAAAGTCGGTGACATCGGTCGGAGATGCGTCAGGGTCGACCGGGCCGCCAATAAGGGTCAGGGTGCGCGGCTGTGCCTCTGGGTGCAACTCGGCCAGATAGGCAGTGGCGGCAAGGGTCAGGGGGGCGGGCTGGCAAACGGCGATCACGTGCAGATCAGAGCCAAGCGCGCGCATGAAATCCATCAGATAAAGAGTGTAATCCTCGATATCGAACTTGCCTTCGGAGACCGGAATGTCGCGTGCATTGTGCCAGTCGGTGATATAGACGTCGCAATCGGGCAGAAGCGAGCGCACGGTCGAGCGCAGCAAAGTGGCATAGTGGCCCGACATCGGGGCTACCAGCAGAACACGCCGCGCCATCGGTGCGCGACCGGCGACGTTGAAGTGAATAAGATTGCCAAAGGCGCGCTCAACAGTTGTCTCGACGGTGACCAGATGGTCACGACCGTCTTCGCCGGTGATGGTCTCGATGCCCCAGTCGGGCTTGGTGACCATGCGCTGGAATGTGCGCTCCGTAACTTCTCCCCAGGCCGCCATCCAGTTCAAAGCAGGGTTTGGCACCATGCTGAAAACAGGATATGATGCCATTGAAAGAGCCGTCGCACCCAGCCATTGATTGGTATTGCGGAGGGTTTCCATCAGGTCGTAAGTCGCCATGTAACGCATAATCGTCTCCTAAAAAGGCAGATCGCCCGGTTCCATCCGTCGCACTGCCCCTCCGGCCTGACGACGTTATGCTGCATAGCAGAAAGAGTTAAAGGGAAATAGGTTAAATGGCAATGCAAGACGATGTCGCAGGTGAAAATATCGACAAGTTGAATGAAAATCTCGCCAAGGTCGAGCAACTGACACAACGTTTGATACAGGTCATGGCGTCGCGCGATTCCTCCAACCCCACCTTGAACAGCCCCCCGCAGGACTTGTTGACCAAGGCGGCCAGTTCCTATTGGTCCGAGATGGTCGAGAATCCCGGCAAGATTTACGAACAGCAGCTGGAATATTGGGGCAAGTCCGTGCGCCACTTTATGGACGCCCAGCAATTGATGTTGCGCGGCGATGGCGCGGAACTGGAAGACATCCCCGATATTCTTGCGGGCGACAAGCGGTTCGCCAACCCGCTCTGGCAGAGCCATCCCTATTTCAAATACATCAAACAGCAATATGCCCTGAACGCGCAGGCGATCGAGAACGCCGTTGGGGATGTGGATGACCTTGATCCCAAGGAAAAGCAGCGGCTGGACTATTTCGCGCATCAGATCATCGACATGATGTCGCCGACCAATTTTCTGGGCACCAACCCCGACGCGCTTGAACGTGCGGTGGAAACCGAAGGCGCGTCGCTGGTCAAGGGGCTGGAAAATCTGATCGCCGATCTTGAGGCCAACAAGGGCGAGCTTATCGTGCGGCTGGCCGATGAAACGTCCTTTGTGCTGGGCGAAAACATCGCCACCACCCCCGGCGAAGTGGTCTATCGCAACCGGATGATGGAGCTGATCCAATATGCGCCGACAACCGAAGAGGTTCACGCGACGCCTCTGATCATTTTTCCGCCCTGGATCAACAAATTCTATATCCTTGATCTCAAGGCACAGAACAGCATGATCAAATGGCTAACCGAACAGGGGTATACCCTGTTCGTGGTGTCCTGGATTAACCCCGATGCAAGCTATGCCGACGTGGGCCTTGAAGATTACATCGAAGAGGGCTTTCTGACAGCCATTTCCGAGGTCAAGGCGATCACCGGCCAGAAGCAGGTCAACACCGTGGGCTATTGCATCGCGGGCACGATGCTTCACCTGACGCTGGCGCTCATGGACAAGCGGGGCGATAAATCGGTCAAATCCGCCACCTTCTTTACCGCGCTGACCGATTTCTCGGAGCAGGGCGAATTTACCCCCTTCCTGCAGGACGATTTTATTGACGGGATCGAACAGGAAGTGACGCAACAGGGGTTGCTGCGCTCCTTTATCATGTCGCGCACAATGTCATTCCTGCGCTCGAAAGACCTAGTTTATCAGCCTGCGGTCAAAAGCTATATGATGGGGGAAACCCCACCTGCCTTTGATCTGCTTTATTGGAATGGCGACGGCGCCAACCTGCCGGGCAAAATGACCACCCAGTATTTGCGCAGCCTGTGTCAGCGCAACGAATTCGTTGATGGCGGCTTTGAGATTTTGGGTGAGACCCTGCATATCAGCGACGTGAAAGTGCCCCTCATGGCGATCACCTGTCAGACCGATCACATCGCGGCTTGGAAGGATTGCTATCGCGGCTTTCAACAAACGAGCGCCAAGGACCGGACCTTTATCGTCTCGGAATCAGGCCATATTGCCGGCATCGTCAATCCACCGTCGAAAAAGAAGTACGGCCATTATACCAATGACGATCTAAGCCTGTCGGCCGATGATTGGTTTGAGGGGGCAAAGTTCAATGAAGGATCATGGTGGCCCAGCTGGGAAGAGTGGCTGCGCAAGCGCTCTGGCAAGATGATTCCGGCCCGCCAGCCGGGTGATTCGGATCATCCCTCATTGGCGCCGGCCCCCGGAACCTATGTGCGTATCAAGGCAAATGACGGGTTTTAAAGGGTTTTCCGCCCGGCTGAAAAAGAATGCTGCACCGCAGAATAATGCTTGATTTGCTGCGGTGCAGCATGTATACCTGTTTCCAGAATACAGACACGGCACATAACGCCGCTCAACCGAAAGGACTTACCAAATGGCTAAGACTCAAGACTTCAACAGCGCAATGAAAGACATCATGGGCGCCTTCCCCGTTGACACCAAAGCAATGGACGATGCCTTTAAAGGTCAAGCCGCTCTGAGCGAAAAACTTTCGGGCGTTGCTCTGTCGGCTGCCGAGAAATCGGCCGAGATCTCCAGCAAATGGACCAAAGAAACTCTGGCCAAGCTGAACGACATCACCAAAGCCAAAGCAGAGCCCGCAGATTACGCCAAAGCGTTCACCGATTTCGCATCGGCCAATGCTGAAGTTGCTTCTGAGAACATGGCCGCTTTCGCTGAAATCGCGAAAAAAGTGCAAATGGAAACTGTTGAGCTGATGATGTCGGCCGGAAAAACCATGCAGGATGACGCAACCAAAGCTGTCAAAAAAGCAGCTGAAGATGTCACCACAGCGACCCAGAAAGCCACGTCAGCGGCCAAGTAATAGCAGGGTACATACCCAGACCCCTCCCTGACGGGTATGGACTGCGAAGGGCGAGCCGAAAGGCTCGCTCTTTCTTTTTGCCGCGCATGCGTCTAAGCTATGCTGCAGCGCTGCATTTTCCGGGAGGATACCCCTTGGCCGACACCAAAAAACCGCTGCTGATCAAACGTTACGCCAGCCGCCGTTTGTACAACACCGAGACATCCGATTACGTCACGCTGGAAGATATCTCGGAATTCATCCGCGATGGCCGCGAAGTTCAGATTATCGACCTGAAATCCGGTGATGATCTGACCCGTCAGTATCTTTTGCAAATCATCGCCGAGCATGAAAGCCGTGGTGAAAGCGTTCTGCCGCTCAACGTGCTTAACGATCTGGTGCGCAGCTATACCACCCAGGCCACCAGCGTGGTCCCCGAATTCCTCGCCGCCAGCTTTGAGATGCTGCGCGATGGTCAATCCAAGATTTTGGAAAACATGACCAAGGCCAATCCGATGGCCGCGATGCCCGGCATGGAGGCCATGCGCGCCCAGCAAGAGGCGTTCATGAAGGCGATGACCGGCAGGTTGCCCGGTATGGCGGCCACACCGGACCAGTCCGGGAACAAGCCCGACGCGCAGGATGACAATCTTGGCGATATCAAGAAACAGCTGGCCGAATTGCAGGAAAAACTGTCGAAGCTTGGTAAATAACCACGGATGGTTGATAGCCCCGGTCGGATAACCCTTTGGGGGATCGAGGTGTTCATGGCCGCTGCCGATGAACGCTCGATTTCCGCCGCGGCGCGTCGTCTCGGGGCCAGCCCATCGGCCGTGAGCCAGCAATTGACCAATCTGGAAAGCGCGCTCGGGGCCACATTGCTGCAACGCAATGCCCGGCCCATTCGCCT
>RCMY010004557.1_pt1 | contig 11978 bp, 9 predicted proteins | sample 2041341 | NCBI WGS metagenome assembly RCMY01 (sample SAMN09708234, study PRJNA481090) | Marine sediment metagenome, whole genome shotgun sequencing project.
TGCCGATATGTTTTTAAAGGCAAAACATAGACGTTTTCCAATTGTTGAAAATGGCAAGTTAGTTGGACAAATTAGTCAAAAAGATATACTAATTGCTGCCTTAGAACAAAGAGGGCATAACTGGTAGAAATTTTTTTAAAAAATTTTTAAAAAAAACCCCGTTCTTCAACGGGTTTTTTTCTCTAACTAAACTATCAACTTAAACTAAATTATTCACTTTTTGTTGTTAAACTTCCTTATTCTGGGGAGAAAGGAGAAAATGTTTTAATAGTAAATTTTTTCATGTTTTATAGTTAAATTTCCACTTATTACGACTGAAGCTTTGTTTGTATCTCGTCTTCAATTATAAAACAATCTGCGGCATAAAATTCCCCCTAAAAAATGATAATTTTTACACCAATACTCATAATTAATTGATATTCAATTACATAAAATTGATAATATATTTTGCAATAGAAATAGTTAAGAATATTCTCGATAAATTTTGGAGTTTTTTAAATCGATTAAAAGTATGTTTATTAAATAAAGTTATATTCTTGTCTTAACATCAACTATAATGGTGATATTTATTGAATCATAACAGTTTTAGTTCTAGACTTGATATTTAGAGATAAAAAACCGAGGACTTAGAAATTCTTATCTGAAAAAGAAATAAATATTCTGAATTCTTTCTAAAACAAAAAATGTCCCGCTTTTCAACGGGACAATTTTCTCTAGCTAAACTATCAACTTAAACTAATTTTCTCTTTTTCTGGGGAGAAAGGAGACAAGTTTCTAACGGTTTTGAGTATTTTCTCTTGATTAGAAAATATTCTTTGTTTTATATCTGATATTTTAACTTTTTTAATAATCAGATAGAATACCTTAATTAAATTTTCTTTTTCATATTAAATTTGAATCTGGTATTTCATAGCAATTTTCCCGTTTTCGACTGAAGCTTTGTTTGTAACGCTGCTTCGAGTATAAAACAATTTGAATGGAAAAATTCCCCCTAAAAAAGTAATAAAATATTTTAAAAACTGTAATTGATTGATTTACAACAATGATAAAAATTTAAATATGTTTTGCAAAGTTGTAATTTTAAAAGCCTTCGTTATTAACCATTATGAATTTTAGTTCTTTTATAACTTTTTATTTAGCCAACTGTAGTTAGTAATAGTGATTTTTTTTCACTTTTGACCGACTGATAACTGAGATTAATCGTTCTTAATCAACAAATAAAAATCATTATCTAATGGTAAGTAACCTTGGTCATAAACGTAAAAGTAAATATTACCCGTCTTTGTCGTATAGATTGAAGTAAAGGTATTAAAATCAAAATTATTGTTTAGTAATTTAGCTTTGGTAACCTTTGTTTTTCCGGTTGTATTAAGATCAGTAAGTGTTTTATAATTTTTACGAAGTCGGTTATTTGTATTTCTAATTAAGTTTTTGCTATCTCTATTAATTTTATTGTTGAAAGCATTACGACAATAATCGGAGCAGAATTTCTTGTCTTGTCGTCCCACTATTTTATTACCACATTCAGGGCATAGTTTTTCCATGGAGATTTTTTATAATGCAATATACAACTTATCCGTTTACATTCGGATAATTTCATTTTCCATAGTTAAAAAATAAATTTTTCCATAAAAAAAAGTCTATTATTACATTCTATTTTGTAGTAATTTAGCTAATTAATTAAATGATAGAATGAATCTAAAAGATGGAGTAAAAACTTCAGAAAATAAAGTATCCTCAGAAGCTAATAAGTTAAGCGAATTTGTTAGAGATAAGAGTAAATCTCTAATTGATAGGCTAGAAAGTTATGAAGATATTATCAATTTAGAATCGGGTGACACAGGTCTAAACCGTGCAAAAACTTTAGAACGCGAGTTTGATATTCGTCAGTTGTATATAAAATATGAAGGAGATAATCCCACAGGCACGCAAAAAGATCGCATAGCATTTGCCCAAGTTTATGACGCTATGCGAAGGGAATATGATGTGGTTTCGCTCGCCACATGTGGTAATTACGGAGTAGCGATGGCATTGGCAGCAAATTTAGCAGGTATAAAATGTAAAATCTTTATTCCGGAAACTTATCATACAGATCGTGTTATAGAGATGGAATCATTAAATGCAGAAATTATTCGTCTGCCAGGAAGTTATGAAGATGTAGTAACTAAAAGCACGGAAATTGCTCAAAAAAATGAATGGTATGATGCCAATCCAGGTGGGGTAAATACACCTTTACAAATTTCAGCCTATTCACAAATAGCTTTTGAAATTGTTGAAGAATTAGGCGATGCCCCTAAATATTGTGCAGCACCAGTATCTAACGGGACGCTTTTTGCAGGAATTTATCGTGGATTTGTAAGTCTTTACAAAAGAGGAAAAACCTCTCGTATTCCAAAAATGATTGCAGGTTCATCATCAGGTAAAAACCCGATAGTACAATCTTTTAGACAAGGATTGGATCATTGCAAAGACTTAAATCCTGAAACTATAAAAGAAACTAAATACAATGAACCTTTAATCAATTGGCATAGCTTTGATGGTGAAGAAGCATTGTATGCTATTAGACAATCGGAAGGAGATGCATTTAATATCAGTGATAAGAAAATGAAAGAAATGACTTCTTTTTTATTAAAAAAAGAAGGCATCAAAATTTTACCGGCAGCTACAGCTGGCCTTATTGCATTATTGGAATTGGATGAAAAATTAAATTTTGAACCAGATCGGTTTGTAGCGGTGATAACAGCAAAGTATTAAAATATAGAAAAATTGAGAATAGATTAAAGAGAATAGACTTTTTTTAAAATTTAAATTAGATGAAAAAATCAATCGATGGAAAAGCCCTAGTATATTGCGAAGGAGCTTATAACACCCCAAATGGTAAAACTGCCCATGGTTTAGTGCGTTTCACAGAACGTTATGATGTTGTTGGTGTAATTGATAGTACCTATGGAGGTAAAGATGCTGGAAAAGTGTTAGATGGCAAGGCCAATGGTATACCTATTTTTAAAAGTATCGATGAAGCCGTAAAAAAGCTAACGGAATCAAAAAACATTCCCAAAGCTTTGGTAATCGGACTTGCACCAGATGGTGGTCGTTTACCAGTTCAGGCTAAAGCAACAATAAAAAAAGCTTTAGAAATGGGCTGGAATGTAGATAGCGGTTTACATGATTTTCTAACTAATGATAAGTTTTTGGTGAATCATGCTGCAGAAAATAATTGCAAAATTAGAGATGTACGTAAAACACCAGATAGAGACCAATTACATTTTTTTACTGGAGATATTGAAAAAGTTAACTGTTTAAAATTGGCAATTTTAGGCACCGATTCTGCAGTTGGTAAACGTACCACCGCATGGATTATCGTCCATGGTTTTAGAAAAGCTGGTTTAAAAGCTGAAATGGTAGGTACAGGCCAGACCGCTTGGATGCAAGGTGCTAAGTATTCTATGATTATGGATAGCTGTATAAATGATTTTGTTTCGGGAGAAATTGAACATGCAGTAGTCAGTGCATATAATAATGAAAAACCAGACGTTATCGTTATTGAAGGGCAAGGAAGTTTAATGAATCCCGCTTATCCAGGTGGATTTGAAATTCTCGCCGCAGGCAGACCTGATTATATTATTTTACAACACGCACCAAAACGTTTGGAATATGATGGTTTCCCTGGATATAAATTGCACTCTATCAATGAACAAATTAATGCTATTGAAGTTATTTCGGGTAAAAAAGTAATTGCTATTACCCTAAATCATGAAAATATGACGGAAAATGAAATTCTATCCGCTTGTAAGACTGTAGAAAAGGAAACGGGTTTACCAACTTTTGATGTATTAGCTCATGGTGCAGATGATTTAATTGCCTTGTTAAAATCAAAAGTATAATGACAAAAATTCGTGATCTTGTTGTTTTTTCTTCCTTAAAAGTTCATCAAATTGTTATTGAGCCTAAAAGGGTAAAAGCTACCTATAGTATTGTTAAAAAAGATGGAGAGGTGCTGAATAATGAATTGATATACAGCTATAATAGTACTTATTTTGATAAGAAAAATGCTGATGATGTAAATTTAGCTTCTATGATGGCGGTGCAAGTCGCCCTAAATTATGGTTTATTTTTTGAAACCATAGTACTGGACGGACTCTTTGACGAAACAGATAAAAGTTTCTTAAAAGATATGTTAGAAAACACTTCGCGTGAAATATTTGTGCTGAAATTTCAATTTAAAAATGAATTTTTAAAAACGCCATTCGACAATATTCAGGCAGAAAAAATGGAGCAATATACCGCTGTCAAATTAACTTTTGTCAATACACAATTCAACCATTTAAAATTAGAAAAGACTCAGGCACAAACTAATATAAATGAATATGCTATTTTAAGTAGTGGTGGTAAAGATAGTTTACTCACATATGGTTTAATTAAGCAAATTGGTGTTCCTCACCCTGTATTTATTAACGAATCGGGCAGGCATTGGTTTACAGCTATAAATGCACATAAACACTTTCAAGAAATAGAACCAAATACTGCAAAACCTTGGTGTAACAGCGATCGCATTTTTAATTGGATGGTAAAACAAATGCCTTTTATTAAAGACAATTTTCAGAATATTAGAGCAGATATTTATCCAATAAGATTATGGACGGTTGCCGTTTTCCTTTTCGGAGTGTTACCCATTGCTAGAAAAAGAAATGTTGCAAACATTCTTATTGGTAATGAATATGACACTACTGTTAAAGGAAATTATGAAGGTATTACCCATTACAATGCAATTTACGATCAAAGTAAATATTTCGATAATGCGTTGACAAGATATTACAAGAAAAAAGGCTGGAATATGTATCAGTATTCCATTTTACGAAGTCTTTCAGAATTGTTAATCCTAAAAATATTGGTAAAACGTTATCCTGATTTACAAAAACATCAAGTCTCTTGTCACGCTGCTCATCAAAAAAATGAAGTAATGTTGCCTTGTGGAAATTGCGAAAAATGCAGACGTATTGTAGGGATGTTATCAGCATTAGATGAAGACCCAAAAAGATGTGGTTATACTGATGTACAGATTGAAAAAGGACTCGAAGCTTTATCAAAAAGAAGCGTAAAACAATTGGGTAGTGATGCCGCACATTTATATTATCTACTTGTTGATAAAAATTTGATTGCTAAGAATGAGCATACTTTAAGACTAGCAAGAGAGTATCCTGAAATTACCAAATTACGTTTTGATAAGGAGCGTAGTAATTTAGCAGATTTACCAAAGCATATACGCGAACCTCTATTTGAAATATATCAAAAATATAGTGATGGCGTTGTGCAATTAGTGGATAGAAAATGGAATACATTTGACCTTGATAAGAAATTGAATGAAATACCTTATTTCTTAACTTAAATTTAAGTTACTCTGATATTTGGTTACTTTAGGTAGGCCATTTTTTTAATTATCCAGTAACTTAATAACTCAATAACAAATTCAAAAGGATGAAAGAACAAAATTATAGAAAAGCCTCTTTTTTATGGGAACAGATGACCTGGCCCGAACTAGAAGCGTATTTAAAGACAGTTGATACCGCTATTTTACCCTGTGGAGCCATTGAACAACACGGTCCGCACTTACCTGTAGATGTTGATTATTTTGATGCAAAATATATGGCATTTAAGGTTGCCGAGGCCTGTGAAGATCCAAAACCCTTGGTGTTACCAACTATTCCATTTGGAGTGTCTTACCACCATGATGATTTTAGGGGAACTTTAAGTGTAACCAACGATGCATTATCAAAATTTGTTTATGATTTAGGGATGAGTTTGGCAAAAAATGGAATTAAAAAACTGATAATTCTTAACGGTCATGGAGACAATGCTCCAACGTTGAGTTATGCCGCCCAAATGATAAATCGTGATGCTAAAATCTTTGTTTGTGTGGATACAGGTGAAACTAGCGATGTAGATTTGTATAATTTAATTGATACACCAAACGATATTCACGCAGGCGAAATTGAAACGAGTACTTCCTTAGCCATACGCCCAGAATTGGTACAAATGGATAAGGCCGTTAATGAAACGTTAGAATTTGGCAGTAAATTTTTAGATTACGACAATGAAAGAGCAGTTAGTTGGTATGTGCATACTCACAAAATTTCAGAAAGTGGTGTTATGGGTGATGCAACAAAAGCAACTGCAGAAAAAGGCGAAAAAATGTGGAAACTAATGATAAATCAAATGGTAAAATTTGTAGAATCAATTAAAAACACACCACTAGCCGATTTATATCAAAAAAGATACTAGCCCGTAATGGGACTTTAATTATTGTGGCCTGTTTTAAACTCAGATGAATAGATGTAAATCAAAGTAAGATATGTTTTAATAAGATGAGAATTAACAAAATATCCTATCAACGTTTTGATATTGAATTATCAGAACCTTATACTATTGCTTATGAAACCATAAGTCATGCTACAAATTTTATTCTTAAAATTGAGACAGATTCTATTTTAGTAGGATATGGTTGTGCAGCACCAGACCCTGTAGTTACCAATGAAACGCCAGAGCAGGTCGAAATCGCAATAAACGACATTATCATTCCATTTCTAAAGAGTAAAAATCCGTTCAATTACGCCAAAATATTAACAGATTTAAAAGTCTTATTAAAGAAAAAATCATCGGCTTTAGCGATGGTAGATTTAGCATTACATGATTTAATAGCAAAAAAAGCCGATGTGCCCTTATATCAATTTTTGGGAGGTTATCGTAACAGTATAGCGACAAGTATCACCATTGGAATTCTTCCAATTGAAGAAACCTTAAAACGAGCCACCGAATTTGTAAAACAAGGATTTAGTATTATAAAAGTTAAAGGAGGACTTAATGTCAATGAAGATGTTGAAAAAATGAGGCGTCTACATGAGTTATTTCCAAAGGTAAAACTGCGGTTTGATGGAAATCAAGGCTATTCTGTTAAAGAATCAATTGCGTTTGTAAATGGTACTGAAAAAATTGGGATAGAAATATTTGAGCAACCCACATTAATAGAAAATGAAGAAAAATTAGGTGAGGTAACCAACAGCGTTAACTTACCCGTAATGGCAGATGAGAGTTTAAAAACCTTAAAGGATGTTTTCCGTTTGGCTCAAAATGAAAGGATAGATATGATTAACATTAAATTGCAAAAAGTTGGTGGTATTTTAGAAGGGTTACATATCAATTCTGTCGCTAAGTCTGCTAAGTTAGAAGCTATGGTAGGATGTATCGATGAATGTAGCTTGGGTATTTCTGCAGGCTTACATTTTGCACTCTCTCGTCCAAACATCCATTATGCAGATCTTGATGGTCATATTGATATGATCAACGACCCATGTTTAGGAATGTTTGAGTTAAGAAACGGAGTTTTGTATCCTAGCAAATATCCTGGTTTAGGTAAATTGGAGTTGTAAAAGGATGTCTCAATACTTTCAAAAGTGAAGAGCAACCAAATTTTATACCTTATTAGCGATCAACAATGTATTTGATCCATCTATTTTTTCATAAAAGTCAACATGAAAATTGTTACTCTTTAAGAATTGATCAATTTTAGTCAAATTGTCATTACAATTCAATTCTAGCGAAGCATTACATAAAATAGTTGAAGTGGCATTAATCAAATTTTTCCAAAAAGGAACTTCTAAAAAAACATCTGGTACTTTGGTGTCAATATATAAATCGATAATAATCAAATCGAATTTTTTTGTGTTTAATTGCATGAAAAGATGAGCATCATCACAGATAATTTTAAGATTTTTACTTTCTCTTATCTCAAATTCTTCATCTGCAATTTTAATGATTACAGGATCAATTTCTACGGCGGTAATTTTATTGTTATAGTTAAAATGATCACGTAAAGTTTTAATTACACTTCCACCACCCATTCCTAAAATTAGAATTTCTTTACAATTGCTTAAATTAATTTTTTGTAAACCTATTTTTAGAATTTTTTGTAATGATCCATAAGAATAATTAGCATTTTTAGAATTTAAATGCTTTTTACCATTAAACCAAGTAACTTCCAATTCACCACTATACTTAGAGGATATTTTTTTAGTAACAGGGTAGATATAACTAAATAATTTTTTCATCTTAAAAGCAAATTTACGATTTATTTATAGGTAAATTAATCTTATTTTCAGAAGTATAAATTAATGGATAAAATTGAATAATTTTATGTTAAAATGATTAGACACAGAGAGGTATAATTTCAAAAACATAAATAACTTTTTTTGAGTATAATTTTTATAAAAATTATTTCTTGCCTTTAAGTGTTTGTAAATCAATCTTGTCCATCACATATTTTTACATGTTAATAAGAATGTGGAAAACCTTAATTGCACATAGGTGTAATAGTGATAATAAAATTTCAACTTTACAGTTCACAAATTTACGAGCATTTTAAACTATAAAAATCATGGAAATAACGCATCTCATCAAACGGGATTTTACCAAAGAATCATTTCAGTTATATAAAATAACACAAGCAGTTTTAAAAGCAATGAGAGCTGTTGAACATGGTGATATTGATGATGCTCAAAAAATTTCTGATAGTGTTTATCAATCTCTTTTGGAAAGAAAATTGTTGCATAAAGATTATGTGCCAACAATTGAAGAAGTACAGGATTTTGTTGAGAATAAATTAATGGAAAATGGTTTTTTCGATGTTGCTAAAGGATATATACTTTATAGAAATGAGCAAGCTCAAAAACGTAAATCAAATATTTTTGAAAAACGAATTAACCTGAAACCATATGAATATCCAGAACTTTATGAATATGTTTCCGCTATTCGTCATTCTTATTGGATCCATACAGAATATAACTATACAAGTGATGTTCAAGATTTTAAAACTCGTTTAACCGAAGTAGAACAAAGTGCTATAAAAAATACGATGCTGGCTATTTCTCAAATTGAAGTAGCAGTTAAAAGTTTTTGGGGAGATATTTATCATAAAATGCCCAAACCAGAAATTGGTTCTGTAGGTGCTACATTTGCCGAAAGTGAAGTACGTCACCACGATGCCTATTCACATTTACTTGAAATTTTAGGTCTTAATGATGAATTTAAACATCTTAAGAAAAAGCCCGTAATGATGAAACGGATTCAATATCTAGAAACGGCATTGAAAAATGCTAAAAGCGAAGATAATAAAGAATATGCAGAGTCTATTTTACTATTCTCACTGTTTATAGAGCATGTTTCTTTGTTTTCACAATTTCTAATTATTATGGCTTTTAACAAACATAAAAACATGTTAAAAGGTATCTCTAATGTTGTAGAAGCTACTTCTAAAGAAGAGCAAATTCATGGTGATTTTGGGATAGATATTATCAAAATAATTAAAGATGAAAACCCTGAATGGTTTGATGATGACCATGCTAAAATGATTCAAGAAATGTGTCGAGAAGCCTTTACTTCTGAGAGTAAGATTGTAGATTGGATTTTTGAAGCAGGTGAGTTGGATTTTCTACCTAAGGCATTGGTAAATGAATTTATAAAGAAGCGTTTTAACAACTCTTTAGAAAGCATTGGTATTGATAAAGTATTTGAAGTAGATGAAATATTATTAAAAGAAACAGAGTGGTTTGATGATGAAATTATTGGAACCAAACATGGCGATTTTTTCGTAAAACGCTCTATAAATTATAGTAAAAGAACAAAAAGTATAACCAGCGACGACTTATTTTAATGAACGACCTAAACAAAACTCAAAACTCAAAAATAACGACTAACTTATTAAGCGAACAACTTGTAAAAGCAAGAAAAGAAACACTAAAAAACTTAAAAGAATCAGATGAAACCGGCTTTGAATGGTTAAACGAACATAGCCGTAATTTTTTAAATTCAGGCTATTTATCAGAAGGCGTAAATGCCGAACAGAGAATTAGAGAGATTGCAGATAGAGCCGAACAGTTATTAGAGATGCCTGGCTTTTCAGATAAATTCTATGGCTATATGTCTGAAGGTTTTTTCTCTTTAGCATCGCCAGTATGGTCTAATTTCGGTAAAGAAAGAGGTTTACCTATTAGTTGCTTTGGGTCTCACGTAGATGATGATATGGGTAATATTTTATATACTCAATCAGAAGTAGGCATGATGTCAAAGCTTGGAGGAGGAACTTCAGGATATTTTGGAAAAATAAGACATCGTGGTGCCGAAGTAAAAAATAATGGTCAAGCATCTGGTGCAGTACATATAATGCAACTTTTCGAGTCAATGGTAGATGTTGTAAGCCAAGGTTCTGTGCGTCGTGGTCGTTTTTCTCCTTACCTACCTGTTGAGCATCCAGATATTATGGAATTTTTGGAAATTGGCACAGAAGGAAACCCAATTCAAGAATTAACACATGGTGTTACTGTTACGGATAAATGGATGCAAGATATGATTGATGGTGATGTTGATAAGCGTACCATTTGGGCAAAAGTTTTACAACGTAGAGGCGAAATGGGCTATCCGTATATATTCTTTAAAGACCACGCTAATAATTTTGCAGCAGACGTTTATAAAGATAAACAACATACTGTTTACGCTAGTAATTTATGTACGGAAATTATGTTACCATCTAATGACAATTGGTCGTTTGTATGTGTATTGTCTTCAGTGAATGTACTTCATTACGATAAATGGAAAGATACAGATGCTGTCGAAACTATGGTTTACTTTTTGGATGCTGTTATTACAGAATTTATTGAGAAATTAGAAAGGTATCGTGATTCTGATGATCGAGAAGATCGTCAAACCTTCTTATTTATGGAGCGTGCATACAATTTTGCGAAAGATAACCGTGCACTAGGTTTAGGTGTTTTAGGTTGGCATTCTTTATTGCAGTCTAAACAACTTGCGTTTAATAGTGAGGAAGCGTTTATGTTAAACAATGAGATTTTCAGAAATATTAAGAAAAAATCTTACAAGGCATCAGAAGAATTAGCCGATAGATTTGGAGAACCAGCAGTTTTAAAGGGTTATGGAAGAAGAAATGCAACGTTAAATGCTGTTGCACCTACTACTTCATCGGCATTTATTTTAGGGCAGGTTTCACAAGGTATTGAACCTATTTGGTCAAATATCTATGTAAAAGATATTGCCAAAGTAAAAACTACGATTAAAAATCCATTTTTGGTTGAATTATTAGAAGAAAAAGGTAAAAATACTACTGACGTTTGGCATAGTATTCGTGATCGTGATGGTTCAGTACAACATTTGGAGTTTTTAACTGAAAATGAAAAGAATGTTTTTAAAACTTATCCGGAAATAGATCAAATGGATATTATTTATCAAGCGGCTAATCGTCAAAATCATATTGACCAAGGGCAATCGGTAAACTTAATTATACATCCAGATACTCCAGTTAAGGAAATTAATAAAATACATGTTACGGCATGGAAAATGGGCTTAAAATCATTGTATTATCAACACAGTATGAATGCAGCTCAAAAGTTCAAACAAAAGAAAGAATGTAGTAGTTGTGAGGCGTAATTATTAAATTATTATGCTGTTATAAAAACAATAGACTCATCTGCAGTTCAATAAGTTTTTTGCAAGATAAATATAAGGTTAAGAAATAAACTTCTATAAATAACGTTATAATTCTACAAAATGCTAGAGGCGGAAAATCGCTTTGAGCGAGAAAAAGTGAAAGACCGCCCGTAAAGGCGGTCTTTCTTTGTTTAAAATTTCAATAACAAGAATTATCATGTTATTTAATTTCAAAATATATTTTATATCATGGGCATGTCAAATTTCTGGTTGTACTTTATTATGGTAGTTGTAATACTACATTTTGTAGTTGGTTTTGGATACTTAATTTATAAACTATCTCCTAGAAAAAGTGATAAAAAGGAAAAGGAAATAAATCAATCAGACCAAAGATAATCTAGAGCTCAATTAAACTTTATTCATTCATTAAACAATAACCTTAATTACTTTTTTATATGCCCTTAAATACCTATATTATATATTTCTTT
>RCMY010009579.1_pt1 | contig 11978 bp, 15 predicted proteins | sample 2041341 | NCBI WGS metagenome assembly RCMY01 (sample SAMN09708234, study PRJNA481090) | Marine sediment metagenome, whole genome shotgun sequencing project.
GTGAACGGGCGGAACCGTTCATGATGCAGCCCAATCCTGAACTCAGCTTCGACGTCGCCGCCCTCGGCGACGACTCAGGGGTCGTCGGTACCGCCTCGATCGGCCAGGCGAAGGTCCTTCGGTGAGCACACTCGACCGGCGTCCAGCGACACCGATGCGTGACCTCGTCGGTCACGGTGCCGACGGCTCCTCACCACGAGACAATCGTCCAAACTCATCGCAGAGTTCGGAGGCTGCCGGTCCCCCACATCCTGCGCTCTGCGGGGGCCTCTCGATTTCGCACGCTCGTCGGTCGATCAGTCGGAAATGTCGGGCTCGGCGACTATCGGGGGCCAAGTTCTGGGAGGAGTATCCTGCCTGAGCGTCAGGTTCTGGGTAGTCGAGGCGATCGGAATACCTTCCATGGTGAGCCGGTCGAGAACCCGTCGGGTCAGTTCGTCCTTGACCGATCGGGCTCTGCGAACCGGGACCACGAATCGGGCGGCGAGTTCGAGATAGTTGTCGGTGGCATTGATGAACACCCGGGGTTCGACCTCTGTGCGTGCGACGGGAAACCGCTGGATCATGTGGGCGATGGCCTGTGCGGCCTCCGTTGATGACGAGACGCGCTGGGCTTCCTCGGTCATGATGCGCTCGGCGCCGTGCCAGTCGTCGCGGTAATCGATCGGGATCATGACTTCCTCCCAGATGAACTCGAACGACGCGCTGTAGTTGAAGACCGGATCGATGAACGTGGCCTTGTTGGCAATCGCGACGATGCGTCCCGTGTACTGGCGGCCTCGAACCCACGAGTCGTCGTCCAGACCGGATCCGATCTCCATGACCTTGGTCCGCAAGGGCGTGATGTCGATCACATCGCCCCGCACACCGCCCACGTCGACCCGATCGCCCACGCGGAAGATCGAGCCGGACTGGATGTTGAACCAGCCGGCGAGCGAGCCGATCAGATCCTGGAGCCCGATCGCGATTCCTGCAGCCACCAAACCGAGAACCAACCCGAGCTGTCCCGCGAATGGTCGCCACAGGATGCCCAGACCGATCACCGTGCTCGTAGCGACCACGTAGCGAACGATCTTTCGGGCGTAGTACTTGCGATAACGGTCTTCGACCCGTCTCGACCAGACCCGCCCGACGACCGTGCCGACGACGATCGCGATCGCAACGATCACGACGGTCGTGACGAGCTTGCCCTCCACCGAATTGTTGTCGGTGATCAGATCCCACACGGGCGGTACCTGCTCGATCTCTGGTCGTCTGCTCGGAACCGCTCGGCTGGATCCACGCAGTCCAGTCAAGATCATCATCCCTCGACACGCCAGAGAACGAAGTCCTGACACGGGGTGCGCCGGTGCCTGCCGGGCGAGATCGCGGCCCGACCGTCGATAACATCCGGCCGTTCTCTCACGTCACGGTCAGCAATCGCGTTTCCTTCGTCGAGGCACCCATGGCGTCACGCTCTAGCGGCCGCGCGAAGCGCCCGAACCCGGCACATTGATCGCCGGAACGCCGACAACCAGTGGTGGATACCCATGAGAACGTGCCCTCAGTCCGGTCGTCAGCGCCAGGCGGGTGCCACAGTGCGAAGCCCAGATGTGACGCGAGATGATCCCGCCGCATAGGCCACGCCGAATCGCTCACGAGTCGGGATTGTCCCGGAGCACGTGCGAGCGACGTTGCCGGTGACTTCCTCAGCGTGATGGAGGATCGCCAGGCTGAGTGTGCATCACATCGTGATCGTCGATCAGTTCGAAGTTCAGCTTCTTTGTCGCGTGGAGGTCCACGGGCTCGACGGGCTCATTGCCGGGTTGGCGTAGGAGGTTCCCTGAACCGGGGTGTCGGCGGGGTCAGACTGGGTGGATGCGACTACGGCTGAGCTCACTGATGGAACGGATTCGGGTGAGTTTTTTCTTGGTCCCGGTGGTGGGGGTGCTCGTCAGCATTGTCGGTGCGGCGGTCACGATCTGGATCGACAGCCGCCTCGAGTTGCAGGGCGCCGATCTGCCGCTCGGAGCCACCTCGACGGTGGCCAGCGCACGCGCGGTGCTGAGCACCGTTGCTGGGGCGACGATCTCGTTCGCTGCGATCGCGTTCTCGATCTCGCTGTTGATCATCCAGCAGGCGTCGAGTCAGTTCTCGCCGCGGGTGGTGCACACCTTGTTCCGGGACCCGTTCAACAAACGGGTCATGGGACTGGTGATGGGGACCTTCACGTACTGCCTGGTCGTGCTCCGATCGGTGCGATCGCCGGTCGAGTCCGGCGGGGATGTCGTCATCCCGAACCTCTCGGTCGCGATCGCGGTCGTGCTCGGCATCGCCACGATCGTGTCGATCGCCGCGTTCTTGAACCACAGTGCCCACTCCATGGACGTCAGCCAGATCCTCGAGCGGGTCGAGAACGAGGCAACCGGTCATGTCCGCCGCGAATGGGACGTCGCCGAGTCCGACAATCCGCCACCGGAACCGATCGCTGCACCGGATCATCCGGCGCACATCGTCCGGTTCGACCACAGCGGATGGGTCCAGCAAATCGACACCGATGCACTCCTGGCCTGTCTTGCCGACGAGACCACTGCGTGGGTACTCACCCATCCGGGCCGGTACGCGATCCCGGGAACACCGTTGTGCGCCCTGTCGGCGGTGCCCGAGGACGTCGACGCGACCGAGCGAGCCATTCTCGACGCCGTCTCGACCGGGAACACACGCACGATGCAGCAGGACATGTCGTTCGGGCTGCGCCAGATGGCCGATGTCGGTCTCAAGGCGCTGTCGACGGGGATCAACGATCCGACCACGGCACAGGACTCGATCTTCCACAGCGCGGCGGTACTCGCCGAGTTGCTCCGACGCGATCCGCCCCAGGATCTGAGGGGCGAAACGGATCGTCGTGTGGTGCTCGTCGAGCAGCCCAACGGCGATGACCTGGTCCGCCTCGCGTTCGGTGAGCTTCGGCGTGCCGCAGCTACGCAACCGATCGTGTGCATCTACCTCCTCGAAGCCCTTCATCTCCTCCGCGACGGGCTCGACGCGACAGGGCTCTCATCTCGCACCGAGGTCCTCGTCGAACAGGCCCGCCTCGTCGTCGCAGGATGCGAGGCAGCCGACCTGTTGACCGTCGACCTCGACGAGGTACGCGACGCATTCGACAGACGCTTCGCTGCCGACCCGTATCAGGCCGACACCGAATAGCACCTCACGACTGCGAAGGGCCACCCATGCACATCCCGCGAACTCGTCCGAGGGGGCCCGAGCCGCTCCGCCGTGCTCCGTGCCTGGACCGGCCGCCGAAACCATGTCGCAACGCTCACCGGTCACTGCGATCATCGACCCCGGCGGACACGATGGTTGGGCTTCATCACAGTGGGGTACCCTCGAAGCAGTTGAACATCCGCCGCTCGGCTCAATTCGCCGTGCGGTTCGAGCGTCGCCCTGGACCCTGGTCTCGCAACTCAGATCGGAGTACCGACCATGGCACCAGCAACCCAGATTTCGGCCCCGACGGCGGCCCGACCGTCCGGGAACGTCGACGACGGTCAGAGCCGCGCCGTACCGTCCACGGACAGCGATGTTGAGCCATCCTGCTCACCCGGACAGGAGCACCAGCCCGACACTGACGTGACCGTCGCACTGTCGCGACTGATCCGACCAACGAAGACCGAAATCGCCTCGGCGCGGCGCAAGCTTCACCTCAAAGCAGCGACAATCGGTGTGGTTGCGGTGTCGAGCTACTCGATGTTGGTGATTGCCCCGGTCGGTGTGGCATGGCGAGTGGTCAGCGCCGTGGTGTTGGTGTTCGCCGTGATCGCGATCGCAACAGGTGTCATGCACGACGCCAATCACGGGGCGTTCAGCCGTTCCAAGCGGATCAACCGGATGGCCGGCTACACCTTGGATCTGCTCGGCGGGAGTTCGTGGCTGTGGCGCATCAAACACAACACGCTGCATCATGCCAACACCAACGTTGTCGGCCTCGACACCGACATCGATCAAGCACCATTCGCTCGGATGGCGCCACAACAACAATGGCGACCATGGCACCGCTACCAACACATCTACGTGTGGTTCCTCTACGGGATCATGACGCTTCGCTGGTTCCTGATCGGCGATTTCATCGCACTCGCACGCAACCGGGTCGGCACCCAGACGCTGCCCGACAACGGCCGCGGCCACCACGTGGTGGCTCTGTTCGCCGGCAAAGCAGTCCATCTCGGCTTGGCGATCATCATCCCGTTGGCGCTGCACCCGTGGTGGGCCGCGTTCTACCTCGCAATCACGTGGAGTGTCGGAGTGCTGCTCGCCGTCATGTTCCAACTGGCACACTGCGTCGAACAAGCTGCGTTCGTCACATCGAACGACCACGTTCGGGGCCAACATTTCGCCGACCACCAACTTCGAACCACACTCGACGTACAGTGCCGCGTCCCAGGGGTACGCCGAGTCGTGCAGTTCATGATGGGCGGCCTGGACTTCCAGATCGAACATCACCTCGCTCCAGGAATGCCCCACACCATCTACCCGCAACTGGCCCGACGTGTACGCGCCGAGTGCGATGCTCTCGGGCTCCCATACCAGTGCCACCACAGCCTCACCGCTGCACTGCGATCCCATGCCAGATGGCTCGAACACATGGGCACCCCACCCTCACCGGAAGCAAGCGTGCTGTAGCGCTACGCCACATCGACCAACCTGAACCCGATCTCGTCGAGCAGACAGCTCACCCCGGTCAGCGAGGTCAGATTCACCAAGTTGATTGCCGAACATCAGGACCATGAGGTTGAGCTGACCTCCCCGCGGCCGATCGAACGCGCACTGGCCGGCCAGCCGAGCCGCCCATACCCGGCCTCTGTGTTCGTTCGATGACCGAGACGGACCGCCCCATAACGCGAGCGCCGTAACTCGACGGCCGGCCTCCCGCGTCCCGCACGTATCGGCCCCTATCGAGCGACCGGTAATCCCGGGCTTCGCCGGCACTGCCAAGCGGGCCGAGCAGTATCGACCAGGATTCTCGCGTCGGTGAAACGAGCGAACCAAGCAACCGCCAGACGCGCAACACGGACCGCCGTTTCCGACTGATCGGGTTACTCCACGGTTGCTCCACCAGCGATGACCGACGACCAGGAGATACGCTTCTGCCAGGCACTTCATCATCGCATCGTCCTCCCGAAGCGATTCCCCCCAGCTCCACGAAAACTGCTATCTAGCAGGCCTTTTACACCAAGTGGTAGGGCGGCCGGAAACCCCGTCGGCTTCCGAAACGCCGCTGACCAGTGTTTCGTGGCGAGGTTGGATGGGGGTGTCCAACCCCCATGGATCGAGCTGACATCCAGATCGCGCCTGCTCAGCGAGGGTGACGGCCAGACCCAGCGGTGCGAGGGCGGGAAAAGGGGGGACGGCGACACGGATCTAGGCGCGAGGGCTTGTGCTTGCGTCAGATCACCGCAAGCGGTGAGGACAACACGTTCGATCGCGGACGGGTGACGGGCCGTTGCGGCGTCATGAATATCGAGCACTGCATAAGGGTCGAACTCGCACGCCCCGTCGCCAATCTCGGCCGGATCACGGAGCGCGCGTTGCGTGCGGGTCACCATGGACCGCCGTCGCGCGATTGCTCGATCCTGTGTGGTCAGTCCGAGTCGAGATCCGCAAGGATGAGGGGCAGATCTTGGGCGTCAGACAGGAGGCGCACGACGTCGGCGTGGTCCGGCCGCACGAAGTAGAACCAGCCGACTGGAAAGCCTGCAACTCTGCGCACTCGAAGCCCCGGAATCTCACACAGCTCGCCGACTCGTGGCGATCCGGCGTTGGGCATCCGCTCGAGGGCCCGTAGCGACGCAACTGCGGCATCGAAGAAGCGCACGCCGAGGTCGGTTCCACCCTCAGCGCTGTAGTACCGGGTGCGTTCAACGAGATCGGCCTCGGCCAGCGGTCGTAGCCGGGCGACGCTCACGTGTCATCAGCGAACGCTCGTTGGCGGATCTTGTCGATGACGTCGGCCGTTGCAGGTCGCGGGTCGCCGGATTCGAGCCCATCTGCAAGGAGTTCTCGCAGCCGCCGTTCGGCCACGTGTTGTTGATCGCGTCGGATCAGCTCACGCAGATACTCGCTGGTGTTTCCGTACTCACCGGATTGCACGCGGTGGTCGATGTAGCGCCGCAACTCGTCCGGCAGGGCGAAACTCATGGTCGTCTTGCTCACTCCACCAGCCTGCCTGTGTTATCAACTGTTGTCAACGCTCCCACCTCAGGACCGGTCGAGCCAGGCGACAATCCTGGCCGACGACACGGACTTCGGTGCGTGAGCTGCTCGGGGTCCAACTGCAGGAGATCAGGTTCCAGGATCGCGTGAAGGTGCGCGAGGTGGTGGAGACCTTCGCAGGGCTGTACCCAATGAAGATCTGGCCCTCGCCGAGCAGCTCGATTCCGCCAGCAACGATCTCGCCGGGGACCCTTGACATGTCTAATGCTGTTAGTTAGTGTGACTAATACCATTAGTTGTTGCAAAGGAGTCGCCGTGCATCACGAACTGCACACCGAAGTCGAGATCGCCGCACCGATCGAGGTCGTCTGGGAGACGCTGATCGGTCTGGCCGCCTACCCGGACTGGAACCCGTTCATCGTCTCTGCCGAGGGCTGCGCCGAGGTGGGTGAGCGGCTCACGAACCGGATGCAGCCGCCGGGCGGCAAAGGCATCAAGTTCAAGCCCACGGTCACCGTGGTCGAGCCTCCCGTCGCCTTCGAATGGCTCGGTCGCCTGGGACTGCCCGGGATCTTCGATGGTCGGCACCGCTTCGACCTCGCCCCGAGCGAGAACGGCGGCACCCTGGTGACACAGAGCGAGCAGTTCGACGGGATCCTGGTGCGCTTCATGCGCTCGTCGCTCGACACGAAGACGATCGCCGGGTTCGAAGCCATGAACGCCGCTCTCAAAGCCCGCGTCGAAAGCACAACCGGACATCCGTCATGACGCCCCCGACGATGGCCGGATGGAACCTGGCGCTGCGGTTCCTGCTCGAGCTCGCAGCGTTGACCGGGCTTGCAGCGGCCGCCTGGAAAATCAGTTCGGGCCCGGGCCGTTGGATCGCCGTGGTGGCCGTACCGGTCGCCGCAGCGGTCATCTGGGCAGTGTTCAACGTGCTCGACGACCCGAGTCGCTCCGGCGCCGCCCCGGTCGAGGTCGACGGCGTGGCCCGGCTCGCCCTCGAACTCGCGATCCTGGTTGGCGGCGCCGCCGCTGTAGCGTTCGCGGCTCGCCCCGAACTGGGCATCGTGTTCGCGCTGGCCATTGTCGGCCACTACATCGTCTCGTTGGACCGCATCGAATGGCTGGTCCAGGCGTGACAGCGATCGGTGATCAGACTTGGCGGCGGACGACCGTCGCCGTGACGCCGACTGCCGTGCCCAACTGATGGGACGCAAGATCGGATTGACGCTGGAGCAGGTCGTCAAAGCGGCTGCCGAGATCGCTGATCGCGGCGGGCTCGACGCGCTGAGTCTCGCGTCGGTCGCGTCGAAGCTCGGCGTTCGGTCGCCGTCGCTCTACAACCACGTCGACGGCCTGGCCGGACTCCGACGTCAACTCAGCATCCACGCCAGCGGCCTGCTCACCGCCGAGCTCACCGACAGCGTCGACGGTCTCGAGTCAACTCACGCACTCAGAGCGATCGCCGAGCAGCTGAGATCGTTCGCCCATCGCCACCCCGGCCTATACGACTCGTTCCTGCCGGCACCCTCGCCGGAAAAAGATCCCGAGGTGGCTGCCGCCCTCGCCCAGCCGATCAGTGTCGTCGGATCCGTGCTCGCCGACATGGGCGTCGACCCGGCGACCGTGATCCCGCTCATCCGGGCGCTGCGGGCCTCGGTCCACGGCTTCGTCGATCTCGAACTCCGAGGCGGCTTCGGCCTACCCGACGACATCGACGACTCGTTCACCACCACCATCGACCTCGTGATCGAAGCAATCGCCACCCACTCGACGACCCCAGACAGCTCGTGAACCCCAGAACATGCGACCGATGAGGCCTCGCCCATCGGCGCCGCCCGGACCGAGCCGCCTCCTCCCACATCGCCGGCCACGAACTCCACCACCTCGACAACTACGTGGCAAGACCCGAACAACCCGAACGGCGCCCCAACTTCGGCATCGACCTCATCCTCAACGGCCGGCGCACCAGCGGCTCTCACGTGACGGTTCGAGATCGAGATCGCCGACCGCCGCGGCGTGCTCCGCGTTCAACCCGATGCGGCCGCAGCGGCTTCGATGCCGTCGAGGATGAGGTCGATGCCGAAGTCGAACTCGTGGCCGAAGTCGTAGCCCGGTCGCAGGACGTGCTCGGTGGTGAACTCGACGAGATGCGGATACTCGCCGGCAGGCATCGTCGCCGCCATCGATTCGACCAGATCGGCCATCTCGTCCCCGGCAGTCGCCGGGAGACTCGCCTCCTGGAGCGCGAATCCGTAGACGAAGGCGTCGATCAGCGCGTAGGCGTGTGCCGTCATCTCGATCGAGAATCCACCAGCGCGCAGGCACCCGAGAACCGCTTCGTGATGCTGCAACGTGGCCGGACCGGGTGAGGTGCGTGACTCCATCAAGGGTGCGGCCCACGGGTGCCGGGCGAGCACCGTTCGGGCCGACGAGCAACGCTGCCGGATCGCCGTCTTCCAGTTCGCGTCCGTCGGGGGCAGGTCGATCTCGCTGAAGACGACGTCGACCATGCCGTCGATGATCGCCTCCTTGTTGAGCACGTGGTGGTAGATCGTCATCGGCTTCACGTCGAGCTCGGCGGCCAACTTGCGGATCGTCAACGCATCGACCCCGATTCCGTCGGCGAGCGCCACGGCGACCGCGATCACTCGCTCTCGATTGAGGGCCGGCCGCGTCGACACGACCGTCTCTGGTGCCTCGTTACCGGTGGTCGCGGCGGTGTCAGTGGTCGGCGACATCTAGGACTTCTCCGTTCATGATTGACATCCGTACTAAGTACGGCTATCGTCCTCAAGCGTCATCGTACTAAGTACGGTCGACGCGAGCAAGCACCAACACGAGGACGAACACCATGACCAACAACACAACGAACCACCCGACCACATCCGCCGACGACCAGCCGGCGACCATGCCCGCGACCATGCGGGCGATCGTGCAGCGCTCGTACGGTTCAGTCGACCAGCTCGAGTTGGCGATCGTCGACCGGCCAGCCGTTGCCGCCGACGAGGTGTTGATCGAGGTGCACGCCGCCGGCGTCGACCGGGGTGTCTGGCACCTCATGACCGGCACCCCCTACCTCGTCCGGCTCGCCGGGTTCGGGTTGACGAAGCCCAAGCAGCCGATCCAGGGCCTCGATGTCGCCGGCCGCGTGGTCGCCGTCGGATCCGACGTCACCCGCTTCTCCCCCGGCGACGAGGTGTTCGGCATCGCCAGCGGGTCGTTCGCCGAGTACGCCGCCGCCAAGGCCGACAAACTCGCCCTCAAGCCGAGCAACGCCACGTTCGAGCAAGCGGCCGCGTCGGCGATCTCCGGTATCACCGCGCTGCAGGCCCTGACCGACGTCGGCAAGCTCCAAGCCGGCCAGGACGTCTTGGTGATCGGCGCTTCCGGTGGCGTCGGCAGCTTCGCCGTCCAGTTGGCGAAGGCCCTCGGCGCCCAGGTCACCGGCGTGGCCAGCACGGCCAAGCTCGACCTCGTCCGTGCGCTCGGCGCCGATCACGTCGTCGACTACACGACCGACGACCCCACCAACGGCAAGCGCCATTACGACCGGATCATCGACGTCGGCGGCCGCACCCCGGTCCGCAGGCTCCGCCGTGCCCTCACCAGCCGAGGAACCCTCGTGATCGTCGGAGGCGAGGACGGCGGACGTTGGACCGGCGGTATCGGCCGGCAACTGCGAGCCGTGCTGCTGTCACCGTTCACCACACAGCGCCTCACGACCTTCATCAGCAAGGAAGCCCGGTCGTCGATCGAGCGGCTCGCCGAGTACATCCAGACCGGCGTCATCGTCACCGCCGTCGACCAACGCTTCGCCCTCAAGGACACCGCCGAAGCCATCCGCCAGATGGAAGCAGGCGCGACACGTGGCAAGTCCGTCATCGTCGTCCGCACCGATGGAGACGTCCGTGACTCCTGAACCCGCACGTCGCTCAACATTTCGCCGGGTCCTGCCGTTTGCCTGGCTCGCACTGTCGGCGGCATGGGCCGCCGTCATCTTCGTCACCGATCAACTGGCCTGGCCACTCGCGCTCTGGATCGCCACCACGGTCGGCCCACTCACCGCCCTCGACAGACGGCACCGCCACCACAGCGTCCCAACCCCGATGGGATCCGCGGCGTGCGCAACCCACCCGGCACCACCGGCCCGCTACGGACAACACGGGTAATCATCCAGGTAGTGACTCGGGTGGTCATACGTGACATCTCTGAGTCACGAATCTCCACATGGCACGCAATCCATCGATCCACCCAGCTCACCACCGGGGCGGTATCGAACACGAAGTGCAACGACCTGAGACCCGCGCCAACGGGTCCCCGGATGGCGGAAAAAGGGCGGGAACACAGGTCAACAACGGTCACTCACGGTCACTCACCGGCCCTTGAATGCAGGTCGAGCTGATCGGCCGAATGTCTCGGCGGCGACCGCCTCGGCGTCGTCTCGCATCATTCCGGGAGGCGCGAAGTCGTCATCTACGACCGCGGCGATCCCGATCGGGGTCGAGAGCGCGGTGAACATGTCTCCCGAAGAAGCCGCGGTACTCGTCGGCCTGCTCGGCGGCGCAACCATCGTCGAATGACTCGATGACCTCCGACAACACATCGCCGGGCTCCCGCAGCGTATGTCCTCATCTCGCAGTCTCCGGGCCGCTGCTTGCCCGTGCTGCCGATCCGTACTCCGGCCGACTTCGTCGTAGCACCCTTCACGTCTGAGATCGTCGACATTTTCACACCTACTCGTTCAGCTCGGCTTCGCCTCCGCCTCGACAACGGCACTCAGGACATGTCACCACTTCCTTGCACCGGCATGCGGACGGCTCCGAGGACTAGGATCGAGGTGTTCGCGAACCCCAACGAGAGGTTGCAGCCATGTCTGACGGTGTTGAAGTGGGGCCGGTCTCTGATCTCACGCCCGGCACGGTGCACGGTGCCGGCCGATACGCGGTAGGTAACGCCGACGGCGAGTTGTTTGCGGTCACCCGACGGTGCCGACACCTCTATGCCGACCTCGCCAATGGCAGTATCGACGAGGCCGGTTGTCTGGTGTGCCCGTGGCACGGCTCCAAGTACGACGTCAGTACCGGCAAGATGGTGCTCGGACCCCAGGGAGTATTCGCCAAGATCCCAGGCCTCGGAGCCGCCTTCAAAGCTCTCACATCGGTGCTACCGCTCGGACGGGGCCGAGTCGTAGAGCGCGACGACGCGCTCTACGTCGAGTGATGTTCGACGCAGCGTGATGGCCTGCTCGCTTGGTTCGTTGAACTGCAACCCGGACTCCGTCTGGGCGATGAACAAGGAAGGAAGGTTCTCATGAAGTCCACCTGGGCGAAGGTCGCTGCCGCGGCTGCAAGCGCCGCAGCAATACTGATGTTTTGGCGCAAGCGAAACGACACAGATAGCGCCGACGCCGCCGATTGATCCCCTGACGCTGGCAGATCGGCACCCCGATCCTTGCTACCGCGATCCTCGCGAGCATCGCCATCCGCCACTCCCAACGACCGTCATCATCACAGTCCTACCCGAGCGACAACGCTCCTCACAATCACACCCCCAATCGTCCGCCACTGCCACGTAACGAAGCCTCTTTGTGTCAACCCCTGATTTTGGTGGTGTGTGTGGGCGCGTCGAGGTGAGCCTCTGGCGTGGCCGAGGTTGGCGTCGTAGCGGGTCCGGGAGTGACCTATCCGAAGAGCCGGCCGTTCAGGATGTTGAGCCGGTCACGCTGGATTTCGTGTCGTGCCTGATTGTCCTCCCGGGCCCACCAGTCAGCTCGAGACGCG
>RCMY010004558.1_pt1 | contig 11976 bp, 10 predicted proteins | sample 2041341 | NCBI WGS metagenome assembly RCMY01 (sample SAMN09708234, study PRJNA481090) | Marine sediment metagenome, whole genome shotgun sequencing project.
TTCGTAGCGACTGCACGAGCCAAACTCAGCCATACGCAACGGCAAATCGCGGTAGCTTTTGAGACCCTGATTGTAGATCTGCACGTGGCAGGGGCAGTTCATCGGCTTTAGAGCGTTGACGGATTTTTCGCGCGCATGGTCCTCGTCGACTTCGACGATGAACATATGCTCTTGGTAGTTTTCCCAGTGGCCCGACTCTTCCCATAGGCGTCGGTTGACGACCTGCGGCGTGTTCACTTCGACGTAGCCATCTGCGCGCTGTTTGCGGCGCATGTAATCTTGAAGGGCGGTGTAAATTGTCCAGCCGTTGGGGTGCCAGAAAATCTGGCCGGGCGCCTCTTCCTGCATGTGGAAAAGGTCCATTTCGCGGCCCAACCGGCGGTGATCGCGTTTGGCGGCCTCTTCAAGCATATGGAGGTGCTTTTTCAGGTCGTCGCGGTTTTTGAAAGCGACGCCGTAGATGCGTTGTAGCATTGCGCGCGAGCTATCACCGCGCCAATAAGCACCAGCGACACTCATCAGCTTGAAGGCATCGGCGGGGACTTGGCCGGTGTGTTGCAAGTGCGGGCCGCGGCAGAGGTCCTGCCAGTCGCCGTGCCAATACATCCGCAAAGGTTCGTCGCCCGGGATGCTGTCGATCAGTTCGACTTTGTAGGGTTCGCCATTGTCGGTGTAGTGCTGAACGGCGCGCGGGCGGTCCCAGACTTCGGTGCGGACCGGGTCGCGGGCATTGATGATGTCTTTCATTTTGGCTTCGATGGCCGAAAGGTCTTCGGGGGTGAACGGCTCTTTTCGGTCAAAATCATAGTACCAGCCGTTGGCGATCACAGGGCCGATCGTGACTTTGACGTCAGGCCATAGCGCCTGCACGGCGCGCGCCATGATGTGCGCAAGATCGTGGCGGATGAGTTCAAGCGCCTGATCGTCATCCTTCATGGTGTGGATCGCGATGTCGGCGTCGGAGTTGATGGGCCATTGCAGGTCGTGGTGCGCGCCGTTCACGGTCGCGCTGATCGCCTTTTTGGCAAGCGAAGTCGAGATGTCCGCCGCGACCTCGGCGGCGGTGATGCCAGCTTCGTAAGGTCGGGAATTGCCATCGGGAAGGGTAAGGGAAATCTGGGCCATCGGTGTGGCTCCTCGTCAGTTTGGCGCCCACGGAACGCCCGGTTGCGGGTTATGTGTTAACGGGGATTTGGCAAGCGACGGGGTGAAAGTCAACACGTCCCTGCCAAGCGCTTCTCAACATGTGGTGGATCCGCTAGCGTCGCCCCAAACAGGAGATGCCCAATGTCGGACGGATTTCATCGCAGCGGACTACGAGATTTGGCCTTCAGCCAGACGCCGGGTAACGGGCCTGGAGTCGTTTTTCTGGGTGGTTTGCGATCCGACAAAGAAGGCACCAAGGCGATCTACCTAGAGGATTGGGCGCAGCGACAGAATCGTGCGTTTTTGCGGTTCGATTATTCAGGGCATGGGCAGTCGTCCGGGGAATTTGAGGACGGTGCAATCGGGGATTGGTTCGAGGATGCCGTCGCCATTGTCGAGGCGTTGACGGCGGGGCCGCAAGTGTTGGTGGGGTCGTCGCTTGGGGGCTGGATCAGTCTTTTGATTGCGCGCGAGCGGCCGGATTTGGTCGCCGGGCTGGTCACGGTTGCGGCTGCGCCGGATTTTACGGAAGACGGGATGTGGGCTAGTTTTGATGACGCACAGCGCGCGACCTTGGCCAATGTCGGGCGGGTTGAATTGCCGTCGGAGTATTCTGAGGGTCCGTATGTCATCACTCAAAGATTGATCGAAGAGGGTCGGCAGCGATTGGTTTTACGCGATGCTTTGACGTTGCCGTTTCCGACACGGTTCCTGCAAGGATCGGCCGATGCGGATGTTGATGTCTCGGTGGCCTATCGGTTGATGGACCATGCGACGGGCGACGACATGCATTTGACGGTCGTGAAGGGCGCGGATCATCGGTTTTCAACGCCGGGGTGTTTGGGGCTGATCGTACATGCGGTGGACGATGTGACGGTGCGGGCCGCGACCTAACGGGCGTCCAGAAACGCGTAAAGCGCGGTTTTCATTTCCGGGGTCCAGAGGGTCCGGTGGCCTTGGGCCGGAATTTCCAAAAAATGTTTGTCCGGGGATGCCGCGGCGTCGAATATTTCGCGACCCAAGGCGATCGGCACGACCTTGTCGATTTCTCCGTGGATGACGAGAAGCGGTTGTTGTGTTGCGCGGGCGGACGCGCGGCTGTCCCAGTGCTGGGTCATCAGATCGCCGAGATTTTCCTGCGGGTATTGCGCGGCAACGATGTCGAGAAATGACGTGAAGGGGGCCTCTAAAACGACCGCGTCACCAATGCCATCGGCGGCAACGCGCAGGGCCATCGCGGTGCCAAGGCTTTCGCCGTAAAGCACTAAGGGCCGCGCGGTTTCCAAACGTGCAATGGCGCGGGCGTCGGCGGTAAGCGTTATCTCGTCCGGCGCACCCGTGGAACCGCTTGAGCCGCGATAACCGATGGCGACGATGCCATACCCTCGGTCGATAAAGGCAGAAAAACGGGGGCTTCGGTCTTTGAGGCTGCCGGCATTGCCCGGAAAATAGAGGATTGTCGGTTTGTCGGGGGCCGCATCGACGCGCCACAAGATCAGCGTTGCGCCGTCGGATGTGTTGAGACGCGCCTCGCTCAGCCGGGTTTCGCCAGCCTGGCTGGGCGTCGTATAGGTGGCGTCAAAGGGGTAGACCATCGCCGTCTCGTACCGCTCAAGATACCAGGCAAAGTAGCTTGTGGCAGCAATGAAGACAGCGGTTTTCAGCATCAGTCCAGCACCTCATAGGGCAGGATTTGTCTTCTATTGTGGTCGATTTGCAGCGTTCGCTCAAGCGGCGGTAGGCTGCGTTGGTGGCAATCGCTGCGCGGACAGATGCGGCACGAGATGCCGATGGCCTCGAATGCGGAGGCATCGGAAGTGTCGAGGCCGTCGGAATAGACGAAGTCGGCGGCGTGGCTGATCTCGCATCCAAGCCCGATGGCATAGCGGCGCACCGGTGCGCGCCAGCCGCCGCCTCCGTGGGTGACATCGCGGGCCAAGCAGAGGTAGCGCACGCCGTCGGGCGTTTCGGCAAGTTGACGGATGAATTGGCCCGGGGTTTCGAAGGCCGTGTGGACATTCCAAAGCGGGCAGGCCCCGCCGTAGCGTGCAAATTGCAGGCGCGTGGCCGAGTGGCGTTTGGTGATCGTGCCTGCTTGGTCGACGCGGACGAAGAAAACGGGGACGCCCTTGGCTCCGGGGCGTTGCAGCGTTGAAAGACGATGCGCGACTTGTTCGAGGGAGGCTCCGAAGTGGTGGGCGAGTTTCTCGACGTCGTGGCGTGTGGCTTTGGCGGCTTCGAGGAAGGCGGTGTAGGGCAGTAGGGACGCGCCTGCAAAGTAGTTTGCGAGGCCAATTTTCGCGATGTCGCGGGCTTGGTCGGATTGGAAGCGTGCAAGGTCTAAGGTCGCTTCCAGTAGGTCGGCGTTCGTCAAAAGTGCAATCTGGTGCAGAGCCTGGAAGCGGCGGGTTGATTGCGGTGCCGAGGACGACAGCGTCAAGGTGCGGCTTGTCGGATCGAACCGGCGAATTGTGTTGTCGTCGCTGGCAAGGCGCAGCGTGACGTTGAGGTCGCTAAGCGCTTTGGCAATGGCGGCGTCGGCAGAGCGATCCCCGACAAAGCGTTCGGCGGCGCGGTCCACGGCGTCGATGTAGTTATCGCAGTAGTGAAAAAAGTCACGCACTTCTTCCCAAGGGGACGCGCCGGGGCGGACTTCCGAGGTATCGAGGGCCTCGTCGAGTGAAGCGAAACGCTCGTTCGTTTGCATGTAAGCTCGGTGGAGGGCGAGAAACGCGCGGCCCATCGCGGGGGCGTTCGTAGCCACAAGGCGCAGGTCCAAAAGGGCGGGGGCGGCGTCTTTGAAAAGCGGATCGGCGAGAGCCTCGCGCAGGTCAGTGACCATGCGTTCACCGTCACCAATGGCCAATTCACTGACATCAAAGTCAAATTCCTGCACCAGCGCGAGGATCACCGCCGAGCTGATCGGGCGATGGTTATTTTCCATTTGATTGAGATAGGGCAGCGAAATGCTGAGGTGTTCTGCGAAGGCTTTTTGCGTCAGGCCAAGGTGCGTGCGGGTTTCGCGCAATTTCGCCCCTGCATAAAGTTTTTGAACGCCCATCGGGTCCCCTGATCTTTGCATATTTGCAAGTAGGGTGACTCGGTTTTGTTAATCCGGCAAGAGGGCTCCGGCGAGGCGCTTTTCGCGGGCTACGACTAAGCGGATCGAGATATATCCAAGGAGGGCCGAGATGGCCATGATGGCAAGCAGCGGAGTGTCTCCGCCGCCCCATCCCAGTGCGACGCCTGCAAAAGCTGAAAGGGCGGCGCCTCCGCCGATGAGAATAGAACTACCGAGGCCCGATGCAGTGCCGGCAAGGTGGGGGCGCACCGACAGCATGCCGGCGCTGGCGTTCGGCATTACGAGGCCATTGCCAAGGCCGACGAAGGTACAAAACCCGAAGAACATGATCGCAGACCCAAAGCCTGCAAGGCTGATAGCGAAAGCCGCGACCATGCCAGCCGTGGTGATCAGCGCCCCGACTTGTATCATCGCATTGATCCCATATTGCGTGGAATATCGCCCGGAGATGAAGTTGCCGATAGCGTATCCGATGGCTGTTGTGCCAAAGCCAATTCCGGCCCAGAAGGCGTTCAAACCATAGACATCGCTGGCGACAAGGGGGGCTCCGCCGAGGAAGGCGAAGAAGGCGCCGCTGGCAAAAGCTGCGCTTAAAACGTAGCCCCAAAAGCGGCGCGAGGCCAAAAGTTCGGGGTAGTCGCGCACCTGTGCGGCAAAGGATTTTCCGTCGCCTGAGGCCGTTTCACCCTGGTCGAAATAACAAAGGGCAAGGACGCCGATGCCGCAGAGCGTGAGGAATATGAATGTCGACTGCCAGCCGAAAACCTGGTCCAGCGCGCCGCCGATCATCGGGCCAACCATCGGTACCAGCGCCATGCCCATCGTGACGTAGCCAATCATCGAGGCCGCTTCGCTTTGCGGCACCATATCGCGCACGATTGCGCGCGATAAAACGAGACCGACTGCGACCGCGCCTTGCAGCATGCGAAACGCAAGGAACACTTCGATGGTGGTAGCAAAGAGGCAGCCCAGCGTTGCTAAAATGAAGATCACAAGGCAGACCAGCACCACCGGGCGCCTCCCGTAGCGATCGCTGAGCGGGCCAATGATCAGTTGCAAAACGGCCGTGGCCGCAAGGTAGAGCGAGACCGAAAGCTGCATGACGCTGTATTCGGTGTTGAAATAAATGGTCATGCGCGGCAGCGACGGCAGGAAAGTCGCCATATTCATAGCCGCCACTCCGGCCATAAGGACGAGCGTCAAGATATGTGGGGGCGTGGTGCGGTCCAGAAATCGGACCTCGGGGCGCGATGACATGAGGGACAGATATAGCTTGGTGCGGGGGCGTGTCCACACAGCATTTTTGCACAGAGTCCTGCGCGAATTGCGGGCAGTTTGCAGATTTGCAAAAACCACAGGCGCGCGTACGTCAAGTTTGCAAATATGCGAGATATTGCTTCCGATTGGGGTGTGAAACCGATAGCCGGTAGTTACTAGCATGAGGAGCCGACCATGTCCGATATTCTTGCAGAACTTAAGCGTCGCCGCGTTGCTGCTCGCGAAGGCGGCGGCAAGCGCCGCGTCGAGGCTCAACATGCCAAGGGCAAGCTGACCGCGCGCGAGAGGGTTGAGTTGCTGCTCGACGAGGATTCGTTCGAAGAATTCGATATGTTTGTAACCCATCGCACAACCGAATTCGGCATGGCCGAAAGTAAACCTGCGGGCGATGGCGTGGTCACGGGGTGGGGCACGGTAAACGGACGGCAAGTCTATGTGTTCAGTCAGGATTTTACGGTGTTCGGTGGATCGCTTTCTGAAACGCACGCTCAAAAGATCTGCAAGATCATGGACATGGCGATGGAAAACGGCGCTCCGATCATCGGGATTAACGATTCCGGCGGCGCGCGTATTCAGGAAGGTGTCGCCAGCCTTGCAGGCTACGCCGAGGTGTTTCAACGCAATGTTCTGGCCTCGGGCGTGGTGCCGCAGATCAGCTTGATCATGGGGCCATGCGCGGGTGGCGCTGTCTATTCGCCCGCGATGACCGACTTTATATTCATGGTTCAGGACAGTTCTTATATGTTCGTGACCGGCCCGGACGTGGTGAAAACGGTGACCAACGAGGTTGTCACGGCTGAGGAGTTGGGCGGCGCTTCGACCCACACACGCAAAAGCTCGGTGGCGGACGCGGCGTTTAAGGATGACGTCGAGACGTTGATGGAAACGCGGCGGCTGATCGATTTTCTGCCTGCGTCGAACCGCGAAAAGCCGCCCGTGCGGCCGTTCTTTGATGACCCAAACCGGATTGAAGACAGCCTTGATACTCTGATCCCGCAAAACCCGAATCAACCGTACGATATGAAGGAACTGATCCACAAAATCGCGGATGAGGGTGATTTCTTCGAAATTCAGGAAGCCTTTGCGGGAAATATTTTGACCGGATTTATCCGGCTAGAGGGTTCAACTGTCGGCGTCGTTGCCAACCAGCCGATGGTGTTGGCGGGCGTATTGGACATTGCGTCAAGCCGTAAGGCCGCGCGGTTTGTGCGGTTTTGCGATGCGTTTGAGATCCCGATTTTGACGCTTGTTGACGTACCGGGGTTCTTGCCGGGCACGGCGCAGGAATACGACGGCGTGATCAAGCACGGCGCAAAGTTATTGTTCGCCTATGGCGAAGCGACGGTGCCAAAAGTCACGCTGATCACCCGCAAAGCCTACGGTGGCGCCTATGTTGTGATGTCGTCCAAACACCTGCGCGGCGATTTCAACTATGCTTGGCCAACTGCGCAGATTGCCGTTATGGGCGCGAAAGGGGCGACTGAGATTTTGCACCGTTCGGAGCTGGGAGACGCGGAAAAAATCGCGGAACGAACGGCTGAATACGAAGCCAGCTTTGCGAATCCCTTCCGGGCTGCAGAGCGTGGATTCGTCGATGAAGTGATAATGCCGCATTCGACTCGCAAGCGCATCTGTCGCGCCTTCGCATCGCTGCGCGGAAAACGCCTCAGCAATCCGTGGAAAAAACACGACAACATCCCGCTATGATGATGCAAACGGGATACAGCCAAACAAAATTGGGTAAAGTGGTGCTGGAATGCAAACTTTTCGCGCTGTTAATGGTTATTCAGCACTTATCCGCGCAAATCGGTGATGTTTTAGTTGGCATTTCCGCACCGTCGGATAGGTTAGCACCGGTCGTGCAAGTCCGCACGACTATTGGGAAATCCGGTTGCGCAAAGAACGCAGCCATAAGTGACCGAAGGAGGCAGTTATGTCTATCACGATCAAATCCATCCTGGCCCTGGGCCTGTTTACCGTTGTTGCAGCATGTGCTCAGCAAGAAGAAGTTGTCATGGTCGAGCCAGAGCCGATCATGCAAGAGCCTACAATGGACAAGATGTAATACATCTGTTCGGCCGGGTGCCTTGTGTGCCCGGCCAACCCTTCCAGGACCCGTATCAGGGGGTCTGGTATGCTAAAGCACAGGGGCTTTCCGGGACGTCTTCCCGGCACTGATTTTCAATTTACATTGCGCCGTGGCAACCCTCGTGGGGTGACCAAGATCGTTCAGCGCGAACGGTATGCCGATCGCAAGCCTGCGGATCGTCGTGCGGATGCGGCCTTCTTGGCCTGTTTGTGGGATCAATTTGCAAACGAGCCGTTTGAGCGCGGTAATCTGGATGCGGGCCGGTTGAGTTGGTTGTTTGGTCGCGAGGTGATCGCGGCACAGGACCCGTTTGATCCAGAAAGCTACGAAGCGATGTTGGTCATCGACGAGGGTCGCGCACGGGCGTCGTTCCCGGATGCATTTGACGGGACGTGGGTGGCATGAATTTGCCGGGACCATGCACAATTTGGCAAAGGTACGCCTATTTTTCGACGCCGCGTTCGCGGACCTTTTTTCGGCGCGTCACTTCGCGCAGTGTGGGGCCAAGGGCGCGTGCCTCTGGCGTTATGCGGGCCTTTGTATGTCAAATACGTTACCCTTCCCCTTCTGGGTGGCCTGATCTGCATTTGCGGGTCGGGCCGCTTTTTTGCACTGATTTTGGGCAATCGTTCGCCGACAACAGGGTTTTTTGCTCGTTGACGCTTGCGTCAGCCGCGGATCCAACCATCTATGCGTTAACGGGATGTGCAACGAGCCCCGAAGGAGGCAGATTAACATGCAAAAGATATTCACATTTGCGGCGGTTGCCGCGGTTCTCACACTCGCCGCGTGCGGCGATACGGACCTTGAGCGCGGCGTTTCCGGCGCGGCCATGGGGGCTGTCACGGCCGAAGTGCTTGGCGGAAACGTTCTCACAGGTGCCGCCGTCGGCGGTGCCGCGGGCGTGCTTTGCGACGATCTCACGCCGGAAGTTTGCCGATAATCTAAACCAAAATCAGACGAACGGACGGCCGTGGGGGCATCATGCCCCGGCGGCCGTTGTCGTTTTGGCTACGGGCCAGGCGACGAAGGAGGGGACATGTTCAAGAAAATCCTGATCGCCAATCGGGGCGAGATCGCGTGCCGAGTTATCAAGACCGCTCGCAAGATGGGCATCCAGACGGTGGCCGTCTATTCGGACGCCGACGCCGGCGCGTTGCACGTCAAGATGGCGGATGAGGCCGTACACATTGGGCCACCGCAAGCGAACCAGTCCTACATCGTGATCGACAAGATCATGGAGGCGGTACGCGTTTCGGGCGCCGAAGCGGTGCATCCGGGGTACGGATTTCTATCCGAGAACCCGAAATTTGCCCAAGCCCTGGAGGCCGAAGGCGTGGTGTTCATCGGGCCGCCGGTCAAAGCGATTGAGGCAATGGGCGACAAGATCACCTCGAAGAAGATCGCGCAGGAGGCCGGTGTTTCGACGGTGCCCGGATACATGGGATTGATCTCGGATGCCGAAGATGCGGTGAAAATCTCTAATCAAGTCGGCTATCCGGTGATGATCAAGGCCAGTGCGGGCGGCGGCGGCAAGGGCATGCGCATTGCGTGGAATGACGCCGAAGCGCGAGAGGGCTTTCAAAGCTCCAAGAACGAGGCTGCGGCATCCTTTGGCGATGATCGCATTTTTATTGAGAAATTCGTCACTCAACCTCGCCATATCGAGATCCAAGTTCTGGCCGACAGTCATGGCAACACCGTTTACCTTAATGAACGCGAGTGTTCTATTCAGCGGCGAAATCAAAAAGTTGTCGAAGAGGCACCGTCACCGTTTCTGGACGACGCGACACGTGCCGCGATGGGCAAACAGTCGTGCGAATTGGCCAAAGCCGTGGGCTATGCCAGCGCGGGAACTGTGGAATTTATTGTCGATGGCGCCAAGAATTTTTTCTTCCTTGAGATGAATACGCGGCTTCAGGTGGAGCATCCTGTGACCGAACTAATCACGGGCGTTGATCTGGTCGAACAGATGATCCGTGTGGCCGCTGGCGAGAAACTTTCTTTTGGTCAATCCGATATTGGCATCAATGGATGGTCGATTGAGAACCGGCTTTATGCCGAAGACCCGTATCGCGGATTTTTGCCCTCGATCGGGCGGTTGACGCGGTATCGCCCCCCGGCGGAGGTCGCGGAAAAAACCCGTGCAGTCCGCAATGATACCGGCGTTTTCGAGGGCGGCGAGATCAGTATGTATTACGACCCGATGATCGCAAAGCTGTGTACCTGGGCGCCGACCCGGGCGGACGCCATCGAAGAAATGCGTAACGCGTTGGACGCCTTCGAGATCGAGGGGATCGGGCACAATTTGCCTTTCCTCGCCGCCGTGATGGACCACGAGAAATTCACGTCGGGCAACATGACAACGGCATTCATCGAGGAAGAGTATCCCGACGGTTTCGTTGGTGTGATGCCGGACGCCGAAACGAACGTCCGGTTGGCCGCGGTTGCTGCGCATATGAAGATGCGTAAAGAAGCGCGCGCGGCGCAAATATCGGGTGCGATGTCAAACCATCAACGCCGGATCGCGCCAGACTGGGTCGTTTACGTTGGAAAAGATCACCACAACGTATCGATAACCGAAGAGGGCAATTGTACGACAGTGACGTTTGAAGATGGCGCGGCGTTGGACGTGCTTTCGGATTGGACGTTGGGGTCGAAATTGTTCGAGGGCACGGTTGGCGGGCACCCGATGATCGTAAAGACGGATTTCATTCGCGATGGCGCGCGGCTTAGATATCGCGGCGCGGATTTGAACGTCGTAGTGCGCACACCGCGTCAGGCCGAATTGGTCGCCGTCATGCCTGAGAAAATGCCGCCGGACACCTCGAAAATGCTGCTGTGCCCAATGCCCGGCTTGATCGTGAACGTCGCGGTGACCGAAGGCGAGGCCGTGGAAGAAGGGCAGGCGCTTTGCACCATTGAGGCGATGAAGATGGAAAACATCTTACGCGCCGAAAAGAAGGGCGTTGTTTCGGCAATCAAGGCAGCCGCGGGCGATAGTCTTCAGGTCGACGAGATCATTATGGAATTCGAGTGAGCTGCCGGCCAAGCATACGGCTTTCGCACTATTCTGTGAGGGAGTTCTCTCGCAACTCCTGCTTGCGCAGCGGCATTTTATCAATGGATCGCGTCAATTCGCGTACGTCCCATGGAAACGGTTTGCGAAGCTTGATCCCGCCGTCCTTGCCAATAAGCGTCAGCATAAAGCCGCGCGGGCGTAACTTGCGGCGCACGTCGCTGATGTCGGTGCGCGTTGTGTCAAAGATAATAACAACGTCGCGATCGACCAATTCGTCGATGCGCGCTGTGAGCAACGTCATTTGCTGTTGGAACGCCGGATCTGCAGGCGTGTCGGCGAACACGACAACGGGCCGCGCGATCCAGAGGAAATCCTCAAGATTAATATCGCGGGCGTCGAACAAAGTTGTTCTGTCGGCTTCCCATATTTCGACGGGCGTTTGTTCGTTTACTGCGCCATCGGCGGCAGGCGCAAATGTTGCAGATATCGCCAATGCGACGGATGCGAGCAGGAATGTAAATCGCGGTGAGGTCATGAGGTCTCCGTTCAAGGGGAATATAAGCCTGAATCGCGGAAAGCGTAGGGGTAACGCGTCGGGTCACGCGGAATTCACTGCAAATAAGCTAAAACAGGAGAGATTTCGATGAACGACTGGAAATCCCTCGCGGAAAAAGAACTTCGCGGCAAAGCATTGAGCGATATCGAGTGGGAGACGCTGGAAGGGATCCGCGTCAAACCGCTTTATGATGAGACAGATATTGCGGACTTGGAGCACATGGGGTCGACGCCCGGATTTGCTCCGTTCACGCGCGGCGTGAAGGCGACGATGTACGCTGGGCGACCTTGGACAATCCGCCAATACGCCGGGTTTTCGACAGCGGAAGAATCGAACGCGTTTTATCGGAGCAACCTTGCGGCCGGGCAGCAGGGTGTAAGTGTTGCGTTCGATCTGGCGACGCATCGAGGATACGACAGCGATCATCCGCGCGTTGAGGGCGATGTCGGCAAAGCGGGCGTGGCGATCGACAGCGTCGAGGACATGAAAATTCTCTTTGACGGCATCCCATTGGACCAGGTTAGCGTGTCGATGACGATGAACGGAGCGGTCATTCCGATCCTCGCGAGTTTCATCGTCGCGGGCGAAGAGCAAGGACACGACAAGGCGCTTTTGTCGGGCACAATTCAGAACGATATCTTGAAGGAATTCATGGTGCGGAACACCTACGTGTACCCGCCTGAACCGTCGATGCGGATCGTCGCGGATATCATCGAATACACTTCAGATCACATGCCGAAGTTTAACTCGATTTCGATCTCGGGCTACCACATGCAAGAGGCGGGGGCGACCGCCGATCTCGA
>RCMY010004714.1_pt1 | contig 11976 bp, 11 predicted proteins | sample 2041341 | NCBI WGS metagenome assembly RCMY01 (sample SAMN09708234, study PRJNA481090) | Marine sediment metagenome, whole genome shotgun sequencing project.
TTTGTTTTTGAATTTTATGGAGGTATCGGCAGAAATTTATTCGATGGCAATACATATAATGATTATGAATTTGTTCCTAGATTTGGTGTTACCTTTGGAAAAAGATTTTAACTATTACAGATTATTGAAATATAAAAAAACTCCAAAGATTTGACGTTGGAGTTTTTTATTATGATATATAAACTTACTTATAATTTTCTTAGCCAATTTTTAAAAGCAACTTCTTTAGAAATAATATCGTTTAAGTCGCTAATCTTCACCCTAGTTTGTTCCATGGTATCTCTGTATCGAATGGTAACAGTTTTGTCTTCTTTTGTGTCGTGATCTACTGTAATACAAAATGGCGTTCCTACAGCATCTTGTCGGCGATATCTTCATCTTTTTCATCATAAGTTACTTCAAAATCAAACTTTAAAGTATCCATTATTTCTTGTGCTATTTCCGGTAAACCGTCTTTTTTAACCAAAGGTAAAATCGCTGCTTTAGTAGGAGCTAAAACGGCAGGTAATTTTAAAACAATTCGTTCAGAGCCATCTTCTAAAACTTCATTTTGCAAAGCTGTCGAGAAAATTGCTAAAAACATTCTGTCTAAACCAATAGAAGTTTCAATCACATAAGGAACATAACTTTTGTTCACTTCATGATCAAAATATTGTAGTTTTTTACCTGAATATTGTTCGTGTGCTTTTAAATCAAAATCGGTTCTTGAGTGAATTCCTTCTAATTCCTTAAAGCCAAAAGGAAAATCAAACTCTATATCGGCAGCGGCATTTGCGTAATGTGCTAATTTATCGTGGTCGTGAAATCGGTAATTCTCTCTTCCCAAACCTAAAGATAAATGCCAGTTTAAACGTTTTTCTTTCCAGAATTCGTACCATTTTAGTTCTTCTCCTGGGCGAACAAAAAATTGCATTTCCATTTGTTCAAATTCTCGCATTCTAAAAATAAACTGTCTTGCAACAATCTCATTTCTAAAGGCTTTACCTGTTTGCGCAATTCCGAAAGGTATTTTCATTCTACCGGTTTTTTGAACATTTGAAAAATTAACAAATATTCCCTGAGCTGTTTCCGGACGTAAATATAAATCCATTGCCGTTTCAGTGGTAGCTCCCAATTTTGTGCCAAACATCAAATTGAATTGTTTTACATCTGTCCAGTTTTTTGATCCGGTTAACGGGCAAGCAATTTCTAATTCTTCGATCAAATTTTTCACATCGGCTAAATCTTCATTTTCTAAAGATTTAGCCATTCGTTTTAAAATTTCTTCACGTTTTGATAAATAGCCAACAACTCTTGGGTTGGTGGTGATAAATTCATTTTCATTAAAAGCATCACCAAAACGTTTGGCAGCTTTTTCGATTTCTTTTTGTGCTTTTAGATTTAATTTTTCGGCATAATCTTCAATTAAAACATCAGCACGATATCTTTTTTTAGAATCTTTATTGTCTATTAAAGGATCGTTAAAAGCATCTACATGCCCAGAAGCTTTCCAAGTAGTAGGGTGCATAAAAATGGCAGAATCTAAACCAACGATATTTTCGTTCATTTGCACCATTGCTTTCCACCAGTATTCGCGTATATTTTTTTTGAGTTCAACACCATTTTGAGCATAGTCGTAAACAGCGCTTAAACCATCGTATATTTCACTTGATTGAAATACAAAACCGTATTCTTTTGCGTGAGATATTACCTTTTTAAATTGATCGTTTTGATTTTTCATGTGGCAAAAATAAATAAATTATTAAAGTTTAAACCAAAAAAAAACGGAAATACAATTTGTATTTCCGTTTAAGCTTAATTTGGTCTTATTTTATAACCCTAAAAAAGAATCACCTAATTCTAAATTTGCAGAACCAACTAATTTTCCTTCTACAAATACTTGAATTGGATAAGTACCTTTCTCGTATTTATCTTCTTTTCTTTCTACTAACATAACCACATCTAAATCAGCATTTTCGTAATTAACTGTTGTGTGATCTGTGTATTTTGCTTCCGAACCATCTTTCATGGTAAAAGTACCTTTAGCACTTAAAACTTGTCCTGCAGGATTTTTCAAAACGATATACGCTTGTTTATCACCTGGTGTTGCAATTTCATTTTTTACCAAACGGAAAGCAACTTTAATAGCATCTGTTTTTTGCGCTTTGTTCGTTTCGGTATATTTTCCGTTCGTGCGCATTTTCATTGCTGTTACATTCACATTTTCGACGTTAATTGCTCCTCCAATTTCAACTTTTTTAGCCAAATTCATATTTTGGGCTACTAAAGTATCGTTGTAGGTTGTTTGCATAATTAACTGGCTGTTAATGCTGTCTTTTTCTTCTGTCAATAAATTGTTCATCAATCGTAGAGAGTCTACTTCAATAAGTAAACGTTCGTTGGTGGCTTGCAAACTTGCTAGTTGATTGCGATAATTGCGTAGTTTACCAGAATTGATTTTTGTTAGACTCATGACAGAGTCTCTAAAAGATACAATTTTTTCTTTTTCGATGGTTAACGAATCCGATAAGCTCGTGTTTTGCGCGATAGCAATATCGTATTTTTCTTCCATGGCAGTAAGGTTACCAATGATTTGCTCTTTTTCATCTTGTAAGAATTTAAGAGCCTCTTTGTGATCGTTGTTGTTATAAAATGTATAACCGATCAATGCAAATAATAACACCGTTAAGGCGATTATTAAAATTTTGTTGTTCGAAGATTTGTTGTTTTCTTCCATAATTTTTTAGAATAAAGTTTACATTTGGGATTAATCTTAACAGTCATAACGCAGAAAATTAAAAAAATTGTGTAAAACTCAAATTTTTATAAACAATTTTATTTTTCTAAAAAATGGCTAAACCCTTTATTGGTTGATGATTAATCCGGTCAAAGATATAACAAATTTATTTTATCCCGAACTCTGTTTGATATGTGATAAAACCCTTACAAAACATGAGGTCCACCTCTGTTTAGCATGTAGGATAGATTTGCCGGTAACCAAATTTTCGGCGAAAGACGGCAATGAGGTAGAGATTTCTTTTTATGGAAGAGTTCCTATAGTAAATGCAACTTCTTTATTTTATTATAATAGAAAAGGAAACGTTCAAAAATTAATTCACCAACTCAAATATAAAAATCAGCAAAAAATAGGTTTCTTTTTAGGGGAATGGCTGGGAGTAGAAATCATGGAAAGCGAGCGGTTTAAAAACATTGATTATATTATTCCGGTACCAATGCATATGAAAAAATTAAAAAAGAGAGGCTATAATCAGGTAACATCTATAGGGCTCGGTTTGGCAAAGAAAATGAATATTCTTTTTTTAGACGATCAATTAATAAGTGTTTCCAAAACAAAAACACAAACTTTCAAAAGCAGATTAGAAAGATCAATTCGAATCGATGAAAAATTTCAGTTAACCAATCAAGAAAAACTGCAAGGCAAGCATATACTTTTAATTGATGATGTAATTACGACAGGTGCAACTTTAGAAGCTTGTTGTATTCCATTAATGCAAGTTGAAAACATTAAAATCAGCATCGCTACTTTGGCGTTTACTATTTAAATTAACGTTTGAAATAGTTCTAATAAGAAAAAAATAATTGTTAATTTGTAATCTGTTTCTAACCATACATGTTTTGATTGATTGCTGTCGAAATGATGAGGAACAAATCAAACGGAATAATACATTAAAAACTCTATGAAATATCGTTTTTTTCTATTTTTTACTTTTGTAATTCTGATTTTTAGCTGTGCGCGAAGAGGTAGACCGGAAGGTGGGCCAAAAGATTTTGACAAACCCATCATGGTAAAGGCTGATCCGGCATTTGAGAGTTTGAAATTTAAAAGCAATGAAATTAGAATATATTTTGATGAGTATATCAAATTAAAAGATGTCACTTCTCAACTTATCGTTTCTCCTCCGTTAAAATATCCCTTGGTTATTACACCACAAGGTACACCTAGTAAATATATACGAATTAAACTGCAGGACACCTTGCAAGAAAATACGACCTATACCTTTAATTTCGGGCAAAGTATTATAGACAATACCGAAGGCAATATTTTAGATAATTTTAAATATATTTTTTCTACTGGAGATTATATTGATTCCTTAGAAGTGTCAGGTACTATCAAAGACGCTTTTGACATGAAGATGAAAGAAAAACCTACCTTAATGCTATATCAGATAGATGAAAATTTCACAGATTCTATCATTTATAATAAAAAACCCTATTATGTTGGTAGCACTTTAGATAGTGTTAATTGGAGCATAACAAATATCAAGGCAGGAAAATATCTTTTAGTAGCGCTGAATGATAATAGTAAAAACTATAAATTCAATCCGAAAGAAGATAAAATCGGTTTTAATACGAAACAAATTACTGTTCCAAGTGATACGACTTATGCTATTTCTCTCTTTCGAGAAATATTACCATTTAGAATTCCTTCCAAACCTGCAGAGCATTCTAAAGGGCATTTATTATTTGGTTACGAGGGCGTTGGAAAAGACTTTGAGGTAAATGTTTTATCAGAAACACCATCTGATTTTACTTCCATGTCAACCTTTGATAAAGAGAAAGATACGCTGCATTATTGGTATCGAAATTATGATAAAGATTCAATTTCTTTTGAACTCAAAAATAAAATTATTTTAGATTCTGTTAAAGTTAAATTATTTGAAAAAGATATTGATTCCTTAAGCTTGAAAAGTGGCGTTTCTGGTACCTTAAATTTAAGAGATACCATGAAAATTAGCACCAACGTTCCGGTAGAAAGAATTGATACCACGAAAATTAACTTTATGGATAAAGATTCGTTGAAAGTTGCTTATAGTATCATTCTTTCAAAACACAAGCAAGATATTCTTTTTAATTTCGAAAAAAGCTTTGATTCGAAGTATGTCTTGGAGCTATTTCCGGGTGCAATAACCGATTTCTTTCTAATTGAAAATGACAGCTTAAAAGTCACATTTAGTACCAAGAAACCAACAAATTATTCTTCCATATTTTTGAACTTAAAAAACATCAAGAGTTACCCAATTATTGTGCAATTGATTGATGAAAAAGGAAAAGTTATCGCCGATTTTTATTCCGAATTTGAACAAGAATATAAATTTGAAAATTTGCTACCATCTCGATATATGATTCGATTGATTTATGATGCCAATGGAAATAAAAAATGGGATACCGGTAATTTTTTACTAAAACAACAACCAGAAAAAATATATTATTTCAAAAATATTTTAGAAGCAAAAGCAAACTGGGAAGTTACAGAAACACTTACCATTAAATAGCGAATCAAGTTTTTATTTTTTTGGTTTTACGAAAAAAACTGTGGGTTGTATTTGAATCCTTTTTAACATAAAAAAGTAACTTTTGATACGAAACTTTTCTGATAAGCTCAAAAAATGTTGCTATATTTGTTGTTTAGAATGATTATAATTAAGTTAAAAATATGAGCTTTACAAAACAAGATATTTACGGTGCGTTAGAAAAGATAACCGCTCCGGGAGAAGGTAAAAATTTAATAGAAAGCAACGCAGTGTCCAATGTTGTTATCTTTGGAAAAGAAGTTGTTGTTGATGTTACTATTGGTAATCCATCTTTACAGGCAAAGAAAAAAACAGAAGTTGAAATTATGAAGGCCATTCACGATTATGTCAATCAAAAAATTGATGTAAAAGTAAATGTGAAAGTCGAAGTTCCTGAAAAGGCGCCAATTAATATTATACGCGGTAAAGATATTCCCGGAATTAAGAATATTATTGCAGTTGCTTCAGGAAAAGGAGGTGTAGGAAAATCTACTATTACTGCAAACATGGCAGTTTCGTTGAGCAGAATGGGTTTTAGTGTTGGTATTTTAGATGCCGATGTTTATGGTCCATCAATGCCTATCATGTTTGACGTTGCAAATGAAAAACCACTTTCTATAACAGTAAATGGTCAATCAAAAATGAAACCTATTGAAAGTTACGGGGTGAAAATATTGTCCCTTGGCTTTTTTACCGATCCGAATCAAGCTGTTATTTGGCGAGGAGCGATGGCTTCCAAAGCTTTAAATCAAATGATTTTTGATGCTGCTTGGGGGGAACTAGATTTTTTATTAATTGATTTACCTCCTGGTACCGGTGATATTCATTTATCTATTGTACAATCTATTCCAGTAACAGGAGCTGTTATTGTAAGTACACCGCAAAATATTGCTTTAGCGGATGCAAAAAGAGGTATCGCAATGTTTCAACAAGAAAATATTCAAGTTCCCGTTTTGGGAATTATTGAAAATATGAGCTATTTTACACCAGCAGAACTACCAAATAATAAGTATTATATATTTGGGCAAGATGGCGCAAAACACTTAGCAAATGATTTAGGTACAACTTTATTAGGTGAAATTCCATTAGTGCAAAGTATTCGAGAATCTGGTGATGTAGGTCACCCGGTTGCGCTACAAGACAATTCTCCGTTAGAGGAAGCATTTAGCGAAGCAACGAAAAATATGCTTACGCAATTGGTAAAACGAAATGAAGATTTGCCACCAACAGAAATTGTAAGAATAACGACCTTGTCAGGTTGTTCAACAAAATAAATGACATATTCTCTGCTGAAGATTTACTTTGGCAGAGAATTTAAATGCAACTACATGACAAAAACAGAATTGCATAACACTATTGAAAAGGCATTGGAAGAAATTCGCCCTTATTTGCTGGCAGATGGTGGAGATATCTCTTTTTTAGGGGTTGAAAATAATATTGTGAAAGTGCAGTTACAAGGTGCCTGCATTGGCTGTTCTGTAAATCAAATGACCTTGAAAAATGGCGTTGAGGCAACTATAAAAAAATATGCTCCCCAAATTAAAGAAGTAATTCAGATAAAAAATATCTAACACTTTCTTCGCTTTTTTTATTTACAAAGCTTACAAAATTATTCTCTATATTTGTTAATATCGTAAAAACAGGTATGATTTTATCTATGTTTTTAAGATATTGACATAACTTGTAAAAATAATTTTTATGCCACGATACCACACTTTAGGAAAAATACCACCCAAGCGTCATACTATTTTTAAAGATGAAAAGGGTAATTTTTATTTTGAAGAGTTGTTTGGTACAGTTGGTTTTGATGGTATGTCTTCTTTATTGTATCACACACAACGCCCAACTCAAGTAAAAGATGTTGTACGGTCGTACGATGTCACTCCAAAGATTGCAGTTGCTAAAAACATGAAGTCATTAAGTCTAAAAGGATTTAAAATTTCACCTGCCAAAGACTTTTTAGAAAGCAGAACAGTAGTTTTGGTAAATTCCGATTGCCAAATAAGTTTAGCTGCTCCGACAGAATCATTAAGAGATTATTTTTATAAAAATACAGATTCGGATGAAGTTCTTTTTATCCATAAAGGAAAAGGAAAACTTCGAACATTCTTGGGAAATATTGATTTCGAAAATGGTGATTATCTGGTTATTCCACGAGGAATGATCTATCAAATTGATTTTGAAACAAAAGAAAATAGACTCTTTATTGTAGAGTCTAAAAGCCCGATTTACACGCCAAAAAGATATCGCAATTGGTTCGGACAACATCTCGAGCATTCTCCTTTTTGCGAGCGAGATATGCATCCGCCATCAGAGCTAGAAACACATAACGAAATTGGAGATTTTTTATTAAAGGTTAAAAAGCAAGATGTTATACATGAGTATATCTACGCTGCCCATCCCTTTAGTGTTGTAGGTTGGGATGGATATAATTTTCCTTATAAATTATCAATTCACGACTTTGAACCGATTACCGGTCGCTTGCATTTACCGCCTCCAATTCATCAAACTTTTGAGTCGGCTGGTTTTGTAATTTGTTCTTTTGTGCCTAGAATGTATGATTATCATCCACTTTCTATTCCGGCACCTTATAATCATAGTAATATTGATTCCGATGAGGTTTTGTATTATGTTGATGGCGATTTCATGAGTAGGAATAACATTGAAACCGGACAAATCACCATACATCCGGCTGGAATTCCGCATGGACCGCATCCCGGAGCGATGGAACGTAGCATTGGCAAAAAGGAGACAGAAGAATTGGCGGTTATGGTTGATACTTTTAAACCATTAATGCTTACCGAGGAAGCCATGAAAATTATAGATAAAGAGTATTATAAGTCTTGGTTAGATCACTAAAATAAATATATGGGAACTTTAAAAAATAAAGAAAATTTTGATTACGGTTTGGAAAAAATATTTCCAGAAGCAGAAGATTTTTTACCATTACTGGGAACAGATTATGTAGAGTTTTATGTTGGTAACGCCAAACAAGCTGCACATTATTACAAAACTGCATTCGGATTTCAATCGTATGCCTACGCTGGTTTAGAAACCGGATTGAAAGATCGAACTTCCTATGTTTTGAAACAAGATAAAATACGGTTGGTTCTTACAACACCAATGCCTAATGGACAGAATAAAGAAATTTTCGACCATATTCAAAAACATGGCGACGGTGTGAAAGTAGTTGCACTTTGGGTAGACGATGCAACAAAAAGTTGGGAAGAAACAACAAAACGTGGTGCGAAATCTTTCTTTAAACCTATAAAAGAAGAAGATAAGAATGGTTCTGTAATTCGCTCTGCAATAAAAACGTATGGCGATACGGTTCACGTTTTTGTAGAACGTAAAAATTATAAAGGTTTATTCTTACCAAAATTTGAAAAATGGGAATCTAATTTAAATCCTAAAGGCGTCGGATTGCGATATATCGATCATATGGTGGGTAATGTTGGCTGGAATGAGATGAATATTTGGGCTGAGTTTTACAATAAAACAATGGGTTTTGCAAACCTAATAACCTTTGATGATAAAGATATTTCGACCCAATATACCGCCCTAATGAGCAAGGTAATGACAAATGGAAATGGGCGCGTAAAATTCCCGATTAATGAGCCGGCAGAAGGAGCAAAAAAATCACAAATCGAAGAATATCTCGATTTTTATGGTGGACCAGGAGTGCAGCATATAGCCGTTGCAACGAATAATATTATTGAAACAGTTACCGAAATGACAGCTCGTGGTGTAGAATTTTTATATGTTCCAGGTGCTTATTATGATACTGTTTTAGATCGGGTTGGTGAAATCGATGAAGATTTAATCGCCCTAAAAGAACTCGGTATTTTAGTCGATCGTGATGATGAAGGTTATTTGTTGCAAATTTTCACAAAACCACTCACCGACAGGCCAACGCTTTTCTTTGAAATCATTCAACGAAAAGGAGCACAATCTTTCGGAAAAGGAAACTTTAAAGCACTTTTTGAATCTATCGAAGCCGAACAAGAACGTAGAGGGACATTATAAAAATGGAATACAGTAAAAATTTAGGTAAAATCAAGTATTTTTTTCTGCATGCAAAAATCAAATAACGAAATTTACGATTATGTAATAATTGGTTCCGGTTTTGGCGGATCAGTTTCTGCGTTGCGCTTATCTGAAAAAGGATATACCGTTTTGGTGATTGAAAAAGGAAAATGGTATGCCAACAAAGATTTTCCGCAAACCAATTGGGACCTCAAAAAATGGCTATGGCTTCCGGCCTTAAAATTTCATGGTATTTTAAAACTAACTTTTTTTCGTCATGTGAGTATTTTAAGTGGCGTCGGCGTTGGCGGAGGTTCTTTGGTCTATGCAAATACCTTACCGAGACCAAAATCTAATTTTTATCGCAACGGAAATTGGGCAGGTTTAGCCGATTGGGAGGAAGAAATGAAGCCACATTACGCTGTTGCGGAAAAAATGTTGGGAGCAAATAAAAATCCAAAATTTTTTGATGCGGATATAAGTCTGAAAAATGTAGCCGATCAACTAGGAAAAGGAGAGGAGTTCGAAGCGCCGAATGTTGCTGTTTATTTTGGTAAACCGAATGAAGAAGTTCCCGATCCTTATTTTCAAGGAAAAGGTCCGATACGCTCTGGTTGTCAATTTTGTGGACAATGCATGACTGGGTGTCCTCATAATGCAAAAAACACGTTAGACAAGAACTATTTGTATTTGGCTCAAAATTTAGGAGCAGAAATTATTGCCGAAAAACTCGTTACATCGGTTACATCAAACACTTCTGATGAGAGTGAGTATATAATTGATTATCAAAATTCTACTTCTTTTTTTAAAAAGGATAAAACTACAATAAAAGCTAATGGAATTATTTTTTCTGGAGGAGTTTTAGGTACAGTTCGTTTACTGTTGGATATGAAATCTAAAAAGAAATTACCCAACTTATCCGATCAAATAGGAAACTTTATTCGAACCAATAATGAGAATTTATCGCTGATAACGACTTCGGATACTTCTTTAGATATGTCAAAAGGTATTGCAATTGGTTCTATTTTTCCGCCTAATGAAGATGGGCATATTGAAGCAGTTCGTTATGGCCCAGGCTCTAATTTTTGGAAGTTGCCAATTGTTCCAATGGTTTTTGGAAAAACAGTATTTCATCGGATTTTTAAGATGTTCAAAGGGTTGATTCTACATCCAATCGATTGGCTCGGAATATATTTTAAAAAAGACTTTGCAAAGCAAACGGTAATTTTATTATTCATGCAACATCTGGATAGTACGATAAAGCTCAAACGTGGTTTTTTTAACTTAAAATCAAAAGTTACAACCGGATCAAAACCGACGCCTTTTATCCCTATGGCAAAAATTTTAGCCGATAAAGTAGCAGATGAAATCAATGGTAAACCTTTTATGATGTCAACCGATATTTTAACCGGAGCACCTTCTACTGCTCATATTTTAGGTGGAGCTGTAATTGGAAAAGACGCACAAAGCGGTGTAATTGATATCGACCAAAAAGTGTTCGGATATACTAATATGTATGTTTGTGATGGCTCAGCAGTTTCTGCTAATCCGGGTGTGAATCCTTCGCTTACCATAACCGCTATGACCGAGATGGTTATGAGTAAAATTCCTTCAAAACATAAATAGTCTATATTTTTATGTTGACTTCTGTTTCTAAAATACACTAATAAGAAATAGAAAGGTAAAATGCTTGTAAAGGTTTACGGAAGTGCAGTTTTTGGGGTAGAAGCAACAACAATTACGGTAGAAGTCAATATAGATAAAGGAATTGCTTATAACGTTGTTGGTCTACCTGATAACGCCATCAAAGAAAGCAGCTATAGAATTTCTGCAGCACTTAAAAACAATGGCTACAAATTACCCGGTAAAAAGATTACAATCAATATGGCTCCTGCCGATTTGCGTAAAGAAGGTTCGGCGTATGACTTGACCTTAGCTGTTGGAATTTTATCAGCATCTAACCAGATAAAAGCAGAGAATTTAGAGAAATATATCATAATGGGAGAACTTTCATTAGACGGAAGTCTACAACCTATAAGAGGAGCACTGCCTATCGCAATCAAAGCACGAGATGTTGTCTTATATTATGTGTAATAACTAAAAAGATTAAAAGTATTTAACAACTAAGGTGTTATGATCTGTAATTATTTTAATAAATATAGAATGGTGTAGTATTCTAATCTACGGCTAGAAGTTAGACAAGCTTACAGCCACTAAAACTAAAAATTATCACTTCAAATTATATCAATAAAAGTATAAAAATCACTATTTTTAAAATATAAATATATTAGATATGGCACTTTATGAAGAAGAAAAAGATGGTCAATTTGAAACCTATCATCCTGATGGAAGTTTATGTTCAATAGGAACCCTTAAAAATGGAAAATATCATGGAAAAGGATATTGCCGATCTGCGGCGGAAAACTCCGGTAGAGATCGAAAAGAAAACACCATGGTTGTCCCTGGTGACCATTCCTGTTCCCGGTCTGGCACAGTTGCTGATGAAACAGCCGGTGAAAGCCGCCTTGTTTTTCCTGGGCACCCTGTTTACCTACATACTGGCCATTCCCTATGCATTGGGCTTTGGCAACTACATGGGCAAAGGTGTGTTCGGATTGTTTACTTTGGCTGAAGGCGGAACGCGCCAAGCATCGCTATA
>RCMY010004559.1_pt1 | contig 11975 bp, 12 predicted proteins | sample 2041341 | NCBI WGS metagenome assembly RCMY01 (sample SAMN09708234, study PRJNA481090) | Marine sediment metagenome, whole genome shotgun sequencing project.
TTGTTTCATAATTTTGATGACCAATCCATAAGACATGTTTAATCTCATGATTTAAACAATAGTTAAGGATACCTTTAGTAAATGTTGATACCAATCCTAAATCAGGAACTATGCAGATTGCTAGTTTTTCTTTATCAGATGGGATTGCTTCTAAAGGTTGATCCATTAACGCATTGTAATAATCTTTGAACTGGTCTCTTAGGTTTGCATAACGTTGTAACTTACTCATTGATACAAGTTTCATTGTGTTTGTAATCTTTTGAGTTGTTGTTATGGTCGCCATTCTTTTTTTAAGACTACTTAGACTACGAGCCATAATTCATGTCCCGATACTCTTGAATCAGTTGCGGCATGATTGTTTTCAATGATTCGATTGTTTCATCGGAAAGCTCATGGGTTTCTGCAATCGTATCTACTATTTCTTTATAGACGGTACTCATACGTTTGTGCATTAATGCTTCAAACGGTAGAACATCTTTTACTTCTAGTTCATCGAGATATCCGTATTTATTTAGGAATAAACTTAAAACGATCATTTCATGAGATAGTGGACTTGAGTCTTCTTGTTTAAGAAGTTCCACGAGACGTTCCCCATGATCGATAATACGTTTTGTTTCTGGATCTAAGTCACTACTAAATTGTGCAAACGATAGAAGTTCATAGTATGAAGCAAGTTCAAGTTTTAGTGATGATGAAACATGCTTCATTGCTTTTGTTTGAGCTGCTGAACCAACACGTGAAACAGAAAGCCCACTATCGACCGCAGGACGACGTCCTGCATTGAATGCATCTAAGTTTAAGAATAACTGACCATCAGTAATTGAGATAACGTTTGTAGGAATATACGCACTGATATCTCCTGCTTGTGTTTCAATAATTGGTAGAGCAGTCATGGACCCACCACCATATTGTTCGTTAAGTTTTGCAGAACGTTCTAATAAACGTGAGTGCAAGTAGAAAACATCACCAGGATACGCTTCACGACCCGAAGGACGGCGTAACAAGAGTGAAATGGTACGATAAGAAACAGCATGTTTTGATAAGTCATCATAGATAACTAAAACATCCTCACCTTTATCCATCCAATATTCAGCAATTGCACACCCTGTGTAAGGTGAAATGTATTGAAGTGGTGCAGACTCGTCAGCAGCACTTGAAACTATTACAGTATAATCAAGAGCTCCATGATCTTGAAGTTTTTTAACAACACGAGCAACAGTTGAAGCTTTTTGTCCGATTGCCACATAAACACATTTAACGTTTTGACCTTTTTGACTTAAGATTGTACTTAAAATCATACTGGTCTTACCTGTTTGACGGTCCCCAATAATTAATTCACGTTGACCTTTACCGATTGGGATCATAGCATCAACGATTTTCATTCCAGTAAATAATGACTCATGAACACTCTCACGTGTCATAACACCAGGTGCCATGCGTTCAAGGTTTAACATAGCGTCAGGTTTAATGTCCCCTTTACCATCGATTGGACGCCCTAAAGCATCAACAACACGACCAAGTAAAGTATCTCCAACACCAACTTGAACAACATGTGAGGTTCTACGAACAATGTCGTTTTCACGAATGTTCATATCACTCCCTAAAAGAGCAACCCCAACTTGATTTTCTTCGAGGTTTAATGCAAGACCATAGGTATCCCCATCGAATTTTAGCAATTCTCCAGAAACTACATCTCTTAAACCACGAACGAAAGCAATACCATCACCAACAGTACTAACAACACCGTGTTCTTCTAATAGATCAGGCAGTTCAATCGATTGAATTCTCTCTTTTAATTTTTCAATGATTTGTTCTGATTGTAAACTCATGACCTCACCTCACTTACAATACTTTGAAGTTTACCAAGATACGATAAATCAAATTGTTGATGATTTATGGTTACTCGTAAACCTCCAATTAAGTCTTCATTTAATACATATGTCATTTCTAAACGCATTGGATGTTCCTCTTTGATAAGAGCTTCAATACGTTCTTTAAATTGATTTGATAATTCCTTGCTCATTTCTATACGTGCAACACACAGTTTATTATCATTGATTAACTCGTCACGATAATACTCCAAGATTCTTGGAATTTGACGTAACATTCCGTCTTCATATAATACGTTAATAAATGACACCAGTTCTTTAGGATATGTTTCTTCGAATATTTCGAGTACTTCACCATAAAACTGTTGTGATTGTTCACAACGATTTACAAAACGTTCAATCGATGTCGTGACTTTATTTAATGAATCCAGTGCATCATAGCAAACTAGAACATCCTGAGCTGATTGATAAAGCGCTTGAGCATAAAGATCGATCATTTCACTTTACCAATCGATTCTTCAAGTCTTTTTAACATCATCTCTTCGCTCATATCAAATTCATTTAATGTCTTCTTCGAAAGCTCATAAGCAAGATCAACAGCATGTTCTTCAACATCTTTGACCATTTCTTGTTTTTGAACTTCTAAAGATTGTCTAAATGATTTTTCTTCTTGTTCCATAACGCGATTTGCTTCATCCAAACGACTTGCGTAGCTATCATTTGCTTCTTTCATTAATGCAGATTTAACTTCATCAACTTCTCGAAGCATTTGCTTGCGCTCTTGAGCAAGTTTTTCTTTATTTAATTCTGCTTCTTTTTTAACTAATTCAGCAGTTTCACTTGCTTCTTTCATTGCTTGTTCACGCGCATCAAGATAGTTCAAGACTGATTGATGGATGTATTTTCGATATAAACGATAAATAATATAGGTTGCACATAGTTGGCTGAGAATTGTCACAACATTGGGAAATAATTTTGCTGCAATATCTACCATACTAGCCTCCTATTTTAGAATACAAAGATTAAAATAAATGCAATTAACATACCATAAATAGCAGCTGTTTCAGCAATACCAGCACCAAGAATTAACATTGCTCGGATTTCTTTGTTTGCTTCTGGGTTTTTACCAACTGCTTCAACAGCTTTAGCTGCTGCGTATCCTTGTCCAATTGTAGAAAAGATACCTGTCATAACTGCGAGTGCGGCTGCAATAGCAACCAATCCTTTACCAATACTTACGCTATCCATAATTTTCCTCCTCGTCGCTATATTCAATAGCTATAAAAATAGATGTTAACGATATAAATATAAATGCCTGGAGAAATCCAGAGAATAAATCAAAATATAAATGTAACCATGGTGTAACAACCAAAGATACAAAGTTAAATCCTGCTACGTTAAACGGAATAAACGAGCTTAACCATGCAGTAAATGTATAAATCAAGCCCATAATAACTGATCCTGAAATAACGTTCCCAAATAAACGCAACGACATACTAATTAAGGGCGCTACCGTTGAGAATATATTCGGAATAAGAAATAAGGGAAATGGATCCAGGAAGCCTTTAAGGTATCCTTTAAAGCCATTCTCTCGTATTTTTGTAATCTGAATCATAAGCCACGTAATCAGTGCTAATACTAAAGTTACACTAAAGTTAGATGTTGGTGCTTGTAAACCAAAGAGACCCGATATATTCGCAACAAATATATAAATAAAGACACTTCCTATATATGCTGCCATCGTTCTTCCGTGTTTCTTCCCCATGTTCTCAACAGTAAAGTTGATCAACATCTCAACTCCAAGTACTACCGCTAATAGGGGTCCCTTAGGAACATCCTTAGGCGATAATTTTCTTATCTTCGAACCTACAAATATAAATGCAGCTGATAATACACACGTTATTATGAGAATTGATATCTGCTCAGCTTGAAACATGTGATTCACCTTCTTTCTTAAAGAGATTTGAAAGGTAAAGATAGATTCTATCTAAGAAAAATACTGCAAACACTGAATATGGACTGATAATATCTTGCATAAAAAATGACAATCCTAATGGACCAATGATAAGAATCATTGTCATGATGACATATCCTATGTATTGACGGACATTAAATGTCTCTTGTTCCAAGATAACTGTATAGAATTTCTTCCTAAGAAACTTTAGAACACTTAATGCAATAACACCAACGATAAAGCCTCCGCCAATAGGTAGAGATACAAACATTAACGCTATACCGATGAATAGTGCTACTACACTATATTTCATATTCATTCTTTATCACCCCTTATTCTAAAAATGCAGAAAAGTGCCTGGGACACCGTTTTTCCCGCCCTAGAAAAACAACGCCTCAAACACTTAAGTTTGACCTTTAATAGCATTATGGTTTACCCACTTGTTGATAATATCACAATGGCTATTTCATTACAATGAAAAGCATCAAAATATTCACTGTTTATTGTGATATTTCACTAACAAAGCGCTATCAAAATCAATACTGTCTGTTTGAGATTTTCTAGCTTACATTACTAGCATATCACATTTAAAAAAGAAGACCTAAGTCTTCTTATTTTTGAAAGTTTAGAATTATCTTAAAGAGGTCGCCATCAGTCTCAATTTTCATGCCACCATCTTGTGCTTGAGTAAAACTTTGAACGATTGAAAGACCTAATCCACTACCTTGTTGATTCCTTGAACGATCACCTCGTACAAAGCGTTCTACAATCTCTTCAGGTTCAAAATCAAGCTGTTGACGGGCAATGTTTTTAACTTCAATAGTTACGCCATCACGATGTTCAATACTTATATAGACCCGTGTATTCTCCAAGCTATACTTTAGAACATTACTGAAGATATTATCGAAAATACGTTGTGTTTTATTACCATCTAAAGATATAAGAGGAATGTCCTCATCGATTTTCCACACCGCAGTAAGTTGTTGTTTATCAAACTCATCATGATGCTCTGCATATACTTGTTCTAATAGCGAGACAATATTCAGTGGTTCTTTATTTAATTGGATATTACCACTGTTTACTTTACTCAACTCAAACAAGTCTTCGATGAGGACCGTTAAGCGTTTTGAATACGAATCAAGCTTCTCAACATATTCTGATTGTTGTTCTTGCGTTGTTTCTGGATTTTGTAGGAGTTCTACATAATTACGAATTCCTGTCACAGGAGTCTTTAAATCATGGGATACATTGGTCAATAATTCTGTTCTCATATTTTGCGATTTTACTTCATCACGAACGGCCTCTTTAAACCCAATCCGCACATGAGATAAAGCTTGATATGCCAATTTAAATATTCCATGTTCTGCTTCTTCACTAATATCATTAAAGTTCCCATTTCCAATACGACGAATTGTCTCTAAGAGTTCCACATACTGAAGTTGAATCTGATCTTGTTTTCTTAATATGAGGACAATAAATACAAAGGATAGAATGAAAAGCAGTAAGAGCCCAAATAGTCCTAGTTGAAGAAGAAAAGCAATCAGCAGTAGAGTCGCAAAGACCATGACAAATATCATTACATTATTTTTCTTTGTAAGGTCTACACTTAAGATTGAATGGATTGTTCGTTTAAAGAATCGTAATACACTACCAAGTACTGTATCTTCAACTAAGAATCGACCAAAACCATCCGCAAACATATATTTAATGTAGAAAGCAATCAGTGTCATTACATAAAAGAGTATTGACCAGGATAAAATATTAAGGATTGCGACAAGACCTGTAGGTGACTTAAGTCCATACGGAACAACAATGTATTCTTGAACCCATGCCGTTAGTTTTCCAGTTGATGTGATGTCTGTCATAAACATTGATAATAGACCCGTAGCTGTCGCCACTATCCCAATCGTAATAACATTAAACAAAGCTTTTTGTTGAATCATAAAACTATGAATTCCAACTTCACGAGTAACACTTAGAGGATATACTAAGATAAAGATGAAGAGTATTCCGAAAGCAATTGTCATTCCTATAATAGAATATACCATGAATTCATCATTATATCGGATTGACTGTTGGTAAAGATAACTACTTGTATCCGTTAAGACACCCTCGTCAACATTAATGATAAATTTTAAATTATTAGGTAGGCTCACTGATTCTTTAGTATCTAGAAGTTTCATCAAAGGATCGGATTCCGATAGGTAACGATTGCCATAGTATACAACGGACTCCATTACTGAGTATCTTCGTGTGTAACTACTGCTATCTCTTGATATATAACCTTCGTCTGTAAACGATAATTCTAAGGGAAAGTAGTAACCCTTATTTTCATATACGGAAGAAGTATCTTCCACATTCGTAAATAGAACCTCATTGCTCAGTTTGTCCACAACTGTATATTGTAGATGTGAGTCTTCAAGTACGTTTTTAGCATTTTGCGAAACGCGCTTTTCAAAAATTTCCTTCAAGGTCTCATTACTTTCACCGTTAGTTTTTATATCAACATCGAATCCAGCTTCTTGGGTAAGTTTTAATACTAGATTCGGTAAATCATTGTCAATTGAATTATTAACGGCATTGTAAGTAACACCCTTACTTTGATAACTTGCAAACATCGTCATACTTAAGGCAATAATAATTGGCAGAAGTATCGCATAATATATTATTGTACGTTTTTTCACGTGGTAACATCTCCTTCTAGAATGTAGCCAACTCCCCATACTACTTTTATGTATTGTGGATTCTTTGGATCTACTTCTATTTTCTCTCTTAATTTCCTAATATGAACCATAATAGTTTCTGTGTTTATTGCCATTTCTTGCCAAACTGATTCATAAATTTGTTCGGCAGATAAAACACGATTGGGATTATTCATGAAGAGTTCTAGAATTTGGAATTCTTTCGGTGTCAAATGAACAAGCTTGTCTTCAACCCATACTTTCTTTTGATAAATGTCAAGTTCGATTAGACCGACTTGAAGTTTCGTTTTTTCCTTTGGTTGTTGCGTATTTTCCTTATATTCAAGCATACGTTCATATCGTCTTAAATGACTTTTCACACGAGCGATAAGTTCCATGGAACCAAAAGGCTTGGTAACATAGTCATCTGCACCGATGTTTAATCCCGTAATTTTATCAATGTCTTCAGATTTCGCACTTAAAAAGATGATTGGAAAATCATATGTTTTTCGTGCATGGAGGGTCATCTCAATACCGTCCATTACCGGCATCATGATATCTACAATCGCTAAGTGAATTGTATGAAGCTTCATGGCTTGTAAACCTTCTTCTCCATTGCCACAAAGGATTGGATTGTAACCTTGCTGAGTCATGTAGACTGCTATTGCTTCACGGATTCCTTCATCATCTTCAACGATTAATATATTTTTCATTATACGCATCCCCACTTCTTTCCTTATTATACATCATGTACTACCATTCCATATATAATAAGAACAAATGCTCCTAATATCCATAAGTTCATGATTCTCACCTCTTTACACCACCTAGTATGACGATGAATTCTTAATAAAGGCTTGCCTGAATTCTTAAGCTTTTCTTAAGAATAAAAAAAGACTCTTCAAGAGAGTCAATTAGTGTTCGTGATGTAAGCTTTGTTTTGGTGAATGGATAAGCGTGATTAGATATCCTAAAACAAGTCCAATTACTGTAAAGTTAACCCATGCTAAGCCTACTGATGATAATGGCAAGGATGTCTTATAGAGGAGTACCCATTCTTTACTAAACTTAAGATTCTCGAAAACACCAGGCATTGCAAGAATTTCAAAGACACTTGCGATCATCGTAGCAATTAGAACAGTACGAATTAAGCTTTGTTTATGACTTAAGTCCTTGTACATTAAATTCATAAATACATGCATAATTGCGAGTGGATAAAGAAACTTCAATACAGGTAAAGCGAGTTGGATGATTGCATTCAATCCAAAGTTCGATACGATAAATGCAAGAAGTGTTACAAGCGTTACTGTGCGATTGTAATTAAGTTTTGAACTGTAGTTCATAAAGAAGTTACTGCATGATGTGATTAAACCGATTGCTGTTTTTAAGCAAGCTAAGGTGATGGTTACAGACAGGAAGAATGATCCAAAATTACCGAAATAGAAATTGAATATTTGACCTAAAGCAACGCCACCATTGACAGCGATACCCATTTGATTAAGCGATGAAGCACCAATGAGTGCCAAAGCTGTATAAATAAATGCCATCATCAATCCAGCAAATAGTGAAGCAATAATAATATCCTTATGTTTCATTGAATTGCTGCTTTTTGACTCGGAATTGACTCCTATAATTACAAAACTAAAGATTAATGCTGCAAGTACATCCATCGTTTGGTAGCCATCTTCAAAACCTTGGAGAAAGGCATTAGAAGTGTAGCCTCCCATTGCTTCAAAGTTTGAATATGCACCCATTGAATTAAAGATAAATACTATGAAGAACACTGCAAGACAGGTAAGAAAGAGTGGGTTAATAACCTTTCCTACAAAAACATTAATCTTATTTGGTTTCAGCGCCATTATATACGCTAATCCAAAAAAGATACCAGAGAATAATGCAAGACCAACAGTATGATTTACTTCCGGAAATAGAGCATGAATTGCTACTTCATAAGGTACTGTTGCAGTACGTGGAAGTGCGAACATCGGTCCTATTGTTAAGAGTAATAAGCTAGTAAAGATGAAAGCATAGGTTTTTCCATATGGTGAAAGCATTTCTACTAATGATTTTGCCTTGCTGCGCTCACATGCAATAACCGCAAGCGAAGTAAAGCCTACTCCTGTAATAATAAAGCCAATTGAGGAAATGACGACGGATGCTCCAGCATTCTGACCAAGACTTACCGGGAAGATAAGATTGCCTGCACCAAAAAACAAACCAAAAAGTAAGGATGATAATACGAGCCTGTTTGTATATATTTTACGCTTTGAAATATCCATAAATTTATTCCCCCAAATGTATAATATGTAAATTGTATATTGTTTCAGAAAACAATGCAATATATTTTCATGCATTTATGAAACTATACACCCGTTCAGTCAATTTGCTTAATGTATTGTATTGAAATCACGAACATTAAGTCTCAATGTTTCTTTAATTATGATATTATTCATTCATGGAGGGTATAACATGAAATATCAAATTCTAGGAAATAGTGATTTAAATGTTTCAAATATTGGACTTGGTTGTATGCGAATGAGTTCAAAGACATTAGCAGAAGCTAAAGATATTATTACCACAGCCCTTGAGTGTGGAATTAACTTCTTTGATCATGCTGATATTTATGGAAAAGGACAAGCAGAGGCAATCTTTGGTGAAGCTTTTAAAGAATTAGGCATTGAACGTTCTTCTGTTATTATTCAAACAAAATGTGGAATTAATCAAGGAACTTTTGATTTCACTAAAGAACATATCTTGAAGTCAGTTGATGAATCTCTTGAGCGACTACAAACAGATTACATCGATGTATTATTACTTCATCGTCCAGATGCATTGATGGAGCCTGAAGAAATTAATGAAGCTTTCAATGAACTAAAAGCTTCTGGTAAAGTACGATGGTTTGGTGTAAGTAATCAAAATCCATATCAAACACAGTTGCTTGCTAACTCACTTGATGTTCCATTACTCTGTAATCAAGTACAGTTCAGTATTGCACATACACCAATGTTAGACTTTGGTTTTAATGTAAACATGGGTGATGGTCCTGCAATTAACCGTGATGGTGGTATTATTGAGTATGCACGTCTAAATAATATGACCTTACAAGCATGGTCACCTTTCTATAGTGGGTATTTTGATAAAGTATTTGTCGATCATCCTGACTTCCCTGAGTTGAATGAAGCAATGTCAGTTGTTGAAAAAAACTATAACATTTCCAATGAAGCAGTTGCAGTAGCATGGATACTACGTCATCCAGCAAACATCCAAACAATTATCGGAAGTATGAATCCTGAACGAATTCAAAGAATCTGCCAGGCATCAGAAGTAAAGATTACCCATCGTGAATGGTATGATCTTTATAAAGCAGCTGGTAATCGTTTACCATAAGCAAAAAAGCGCTAATCTCGTATGATGTGAGATTAACGCTTTTTCTTTGATTACATAAGTTTTCTAAATAATTCTTTGTATTGTTCAATTGTCGCTTGTCGTGGATTACCTGGAGTACATGCATCATTTAATGCTGACTCTGCTAAGAAATCAAGATCTTCTTCTCTTAATTCCGGTAATTTTGTAGGAATTCCTACATCGACAGAAAGTTGTCTTACGGCATCAATGGCTGCTTTACGATACTCTGTTTGTGACATTGTATCTGTACCCTCTACACCCATTGCTTTCGCAATCTCTTTAAAACGTTCTCCTGTTGCTTCTTGGTTAAATTCCATTACAATCGGTAGCATCATCGCACAAGCTACTCCATGAGGTGTGTCATAAACTGCACCTAATGTGTGTGCCATTGAATGCGCAATTCCTAAACCTACGTTTGAGAATCCCATTCCCGCAATATATTGAGCAAGTGCCATTGATTCTCTACCCTCAGCATTGCCTTTTACAGCATCACGTAATGATTTAGAAATAAGTTCGATTGCTTTAAGATGGAACATGTCTGTCATTTCCCATGCACCAACTGTAGTATAGCCCTCAATTGCATGTGTTAATGCATCCATACCTGTTGATGAGATTAATGATTTTGGCATTGTTTCCATCATGTCTGGATCAACAATCGCTACAACTGGTATATCATGTTGGTCCACACAAACAAATTTACGTTTTCTTTCAACGTCAGTAATTACATAGTTGATTGTTACTTCAGCTGCTGTACCTGCTGTTGTTGCAACTGCAATGATTGGTGCACATGCTTTCTTAGTATCGGCCACTCCCTCAAGTGAGCGTACATCAGAAAATTCTGGGTTTGTAGCAATTATCGCAATCCCTTTTGCAGTGTCAATTGGTGATCCACCACCTATAGCAATAATGTAATCGGCATTGTTGTCATGATATGCTTTCACACCATCTTGAACGTTCTCAATAGTCGGATTTGGTTTTACTTCAGAATAAATTGCGTAGTCTAGTCCAGCTTTATCTAATAAATCTGTAACTTTAGTACTTACACCAAATTTTATCAAATCAGCATCCGTCACAACGAGTGCTTTTTGATACCCACGTAGTTTTACTTCATCAACAATAGCTTCGATTGCACCTTTACCATGGTACGATGTTTCATTCAAAATAATTCGATTCATAAAGTTCCTCCTTCTCTTGTTATTATTTTAACAAGTTTTAATTGTTTATGGAGTTACACTTTCCTTGTACTGTCACAAAAACACTCACAATTAGAGAATTGTGAGTGTTTTAAAGAGTATTTTCATAGGGTCAGGCATGGCCTCAATCATTAAGTGTGCCAATTCTTCAGGTGTTTCCTTCATACCTTTTTGGAGCCAATCCACCGTTTTAAAGACTGCACCTTGACAATAAAGTTCTACTGAAAATGTCATACTTTCATCGGGACTATTACCCGTTTTATCTGTAATAAGATTAATATAGAAGTCTCGAATCATTTCATAATCATGAGTTTTTAATGAGTTCTGACTGTCAGATTGAAAACTAACAGTAAAGAATAGTTGCTCCGACTGGATATACTTGAACTTTCGCACAAGTCCATCAAAGACAGTTTTTCCTTTACCCATTTCTTTAAATGACTCAAACAAGAGTTGATCGAAATACCAGTTAATAAGATCATATTTATCAAGAAAATGTCGGTAGAAAGTTTGCCGTGATAAACCACTCTCTTCAGCAATCTGAGCAACAGAGATACTATCAATCGAGTCTTTAAGCATGCATCTCTTAATAGCTTGAGCAAAACGCAGTTTTGATTTATCTTTGATCATTATCTGCCCTTCCTTTCAAAATTAATCTTATCAACGTCTATAGTTTTACCTGATGCTTTTCTTTAGTACCCCAAAATGTGTCAAACTCAAAATAGTGCTTCTCATTTTGTGGTAACTCCGAAATAATCTTGAAGTGTACACCCTCATCACTTTTTAGATGCACAAATCTTTTGTTACCATTTTCATCAATCGTTTCTGTTTCTAAACTTAAATAATTCTCAAATGGTATAAATCTAGCGGTTTCTCCCTTTTCAGATACTACTTTAATATCTTTGACTCCTATATC
>RCMY010004560.1_pt1 | contig 11974 bp, 8 predicted proteins | sample 2041341 | NCBI WGS metagenome assembly RCMY01 (sample SAMN09708234, study PRJNA481090) | Marine sediment metagenome, whole genome shotgun sequencing project.
TCATTCCCGTTAGCAACAAACAAGTTTCAACAGATTCTGAACTGTAAAACAGCGACCAATAAAATTTAAACGGTGATTTATTGACTTAAAAATCGATACCGACAGATTGATGGTTTTGCACATTACTCCCGCCGCATATAACCCCTACGTAGTCTAATATTTTCAATCCGTTTAATCTTTAAGCGCATCTTTCAATTCATAGAATAATTGCCGCTTTGTACTTCCTCGTCCATTCTGTAAACTGAATCAGTGACGGGCAAACAATCAAATCGCCAAGCAAATCAGAGCTAAAAGACCCCATAGCAGAAGTGGGGTTTGAGCTTGGTGGCAATTTGCTCTAGTAATGCCTGCTCTCAATACTGCACGAGAGGAAGCAGCGATTCCTTTATAATCATTTTGCCAAATCTATGTCCATTGTTATCTTCATGTCGGACGCTCCTCTCTGGTTTAGTGGGCTTTTACTGCAACGCTACTTTGACACGTTGGTGCTGTTTAGGGTAGTGGGCGTCCATTCCTTTACTTCACATTTAGAACTTGAAATTACCATTTTATTTTCTAATTTACTTGAGTATATTTACTAATATCGTCTGAAACAGCACGATAAAGAGGCTGTAAATTAGGGCGGATACTATTGATAGTAGAATTTAGATCGAACACCGATGGAATACGTTTGCCTCGATGCTCAACTGGCTCACCAATTTGCTTGATATTAAAGCCTATTTTATTAAAATGTTTTGCTAATCGTTCTTCCGTTAAAATAAATAAATGTTCTATGCCATTAGCGTGTGCAAGGTTAAAAGCGCCAAAGAAAAGGGCAACTGGGATGTATGGGAAACGAGGTTGCTGTGATGATCCAAAATCCTCGTCAGATATATTAATGGCAGAAGTTGCCTCACCCTTACGTCTTCTATAATCCGACACAACGGCAAGACGTGAAGCCTCAGCAATTTTATGACGCGGCAATTTTGCTGGATCTATAATAGAGCGATCTAGGACAGCAGCGCAACTTTCTTGAAAAGGCAAAAGCTGCTCAGGATTGCTTGGTTGTGTACAAATTATGCGAACACAACCAATAAACTCATTTGTTTTAGTACTACGAAGTAGAAGGTGTAATGAATGTGCATCATATGCATCTAATTCGCGTTTCTCCAATGTTGTCTGTTCAAATCCAAGGTCTTCACAATAAACTCTGTGGCGTATGCTATATACTTCTTCTTTTAAAGCTTCTGTATATGCAGGTATCATTTCAAAATATTGCTTAAATGTTTTACCTAAATCTTTTTCCGACATGGCTAGCCCTTATATATTAAGTTAAAAATAATTATTTAATATTTAACGGCATTAAAACCAGCTATTTTAGCTATAACTTTATTGTGCAAATACTGGGCATCGAAGGCAAACAAACATGGTAAAACAAGATTACCTATGTTTTGTGATCCACATACGTTAGATCATCCAACAGTTTTAAAAAACTTGTTTTCTCCATATATAGTTATAATTATACGGTTAGTAAAAGAACACTAATTTTCAAAGGAGTAATATCTTGCTTTCTATAGATAAGGCACTTGAACGCTGGTCGTCAATACTAGGCTCTGATCGAGTTCTAAATGATTCTAAGACACTATCAAGATATAGCATGAATACTTCTTCGATGGGCACGACACCACGCGCTGTAATCTACCCAAAGTCAACAGACGAAGTTAGTAACATAATAAATATAGCCGAAGAATATAAAGTGCCGCTTTATGCCATAAGCGGCGGGAAAAACTGGGGCTATGGTGATGCATGTGCTGTTTCTGACGGACAAGTAATTGTTGATCTTAGTCAGATGAATAAGATCATTGAAATTGACAAAACCATGGCATATGTTGTTATTGAAGCGGGTGTAACTCAAAAGCAATTATCAGATTATTTGCGAGAAAATGATATTCCTCTATGGATGGATTGTACAGGCGCAGGCCCAGATACTACATTAGTAGGGAATATTTTAGAGCGTGGCTTTGGACACTCACCTTATGGAAATAGATTTCAAACAATTGCAGGCCTTGAGATAGTGTTATCGGATGGACAAGTTTTAAAAACGGGTTTTGGACATTATTCACATGCCAAGACAACTCATCTGTTTCCTTATGGGGTTGGCCCTTATCTGGATGGTTTATTTACTCAATCGAATTTGGGTATCGTAACGAAATTAGGCCTTTGGCTCATGCCAACGGTTGAATGCATTAATCATTTTTTATGTTTTGTAGAGAAACATGAAGACATAGAATCAGTTACAGATTCTCTTCGACCCTTACGCCTTGATGGAACATTGCGTAGTGTTGTTCATATCGGCAATGATTTGCGATTGCTCTCAAGTAATCACACTTATCCCGTAAAGTTAACCCACGGACAGGTACCATTGCCCAAGGAAATACGTCAAGAATTGCGTAAAAAAGGAGGCATTGGTGCATGGAATATTTCCGGAGCAATTTATGGAACATCAGCACAAGTCGCAGTTACACGGAGAATTTTATGTAAAGCGCTTAAGGCTAAAGGAAGAAAACTGATTTTTCTAAGTGAAAGAAAACTTAATTTCGCTGAGCATATAGCAAGCATAGCGTGTTTTCTAGGTATTTCTCAGTGGGGAAATAATTTGCGAGCTCAAATACGTCTTGGAAAATCGTTGTTCGACATGAACAGAGGCGTACCCAATGGAAAATTTCTCGCAGGCGCATATTGGCGTCGACAAGGTGGACTGCCTGCTAACTTTCCGCATAACGCTAATCCGGCATTAGATAATTGCGGTATGTTGTGGATTGCACCAATAATTCCCATGCAAGGCCAAGATGTACTAAAGCTGCATGATATTATCGAACCCATATTTAAAACATATAAGTTTGATCTTTTTATTACGCTTAGTACGGTAAATGATCGAACTTTAGGCGCTGTAATTACAATTGCCTATGATAAAGAAAGTACTGATGAAGTGCAGCGTGCACAAGCTTGTTATCACACTGCATTTAATGCGGTAATGGAGGCAGGTTATGTACCCTACCGGGTTGGCATTCAATCAATGTCAGATCTCGTTCAAGAAACAGATGTTTACTGGAAAACAGTACGTAACATCAAAACCGCTTTAGATCCTGAGAATATTATTGCGCCAGGCAGGTATGATGCCAGCAAACATTCTTTAACTCAAACAAAAAATTCTTGATAACGGTAACAACAAAAAAGGCCAACTACCAAGCTGGCCTTTTCTTTATATAGCACTTAATTTAAGCAGTTTCAGTTTCTTGCTATAAATTAGGACTTGTAACGAGATCTAGCGGAAGCTGTTCCTAATAGTCCCAATAGTCCGATACCCAATAAAGCAACAACGCTTGGTTCTGGAACAGTAGTAGCGTTACGTGTAGCACTGGTTAAAAGTTGGTGAGAAATATTCACACGATATTCATGTCCACCAGTTAACAGCGCAGCTTGAGATAAACTACCAGTATTTTCGAAACGATCATCAGCATCTCCTGCACCTACACCAGAAGTATGATTTAATGCGCTAGGAACCCAGTCAAACACAGAAGTGTTGCCACCGTCTGTAATATCGATCAATTGAAAATTCCAACCCACGCCTGCTGTCGCGGCATCAGAATCACCGAAAGGATTTACCACTGAAGCAAGTGCCAGAATATTAAAATCCAGATTCAACGTTGTAGCAACAGTACCATCAGTACCATCACCAGTAAATTCAAAATCAAATGCTGTATTTGTACCTAAATTAGAGGTAGCATTGGCTAAGCTAGAGTTGGAGATAAGGGATGACTCTGCCGTAGCAAAGGCGTCGGCACCACCCGCTATATTAGCAGTACCGCTACCATCTGTATCTAAATCAATGATGGCGCCGGTTAGCTGATGTGACCCATAAACGTGGGTACCCACAGGCGGCGAGTTAAGTGTAGGTGCTGTGCCGCAGCCTGGCCCAACACATACTGAACCAAATGGTATTTGCCCGCCATCCGATATCAATTCGTTAACCGATGCGTTATCTGAATCGCCATCAAGATTTACAAGTAAATTACCAAAGTTAAATCCAGCAGAACTAATATCAACACGCGGGTTATCACCAGGTAAGTTAGTAAGTGCGCCGTTACCATCTATTGACCATTGAAAATTCGTAATGTCGAGCTTTGACGAGGCGATTGAATCTGCCTGTGCCACACCATACGCACTAAAAGAAAGCGCTATAGTTGCAGCACATAGTGTTTTATTTATTCTCATATGTTCACTCCTAAATATTTATATAATTAAAAAAGCACCCAGGTTCTTTCTTTCCCAATCTTATATATAGCATATTCTATGCCACATTTAACAAAAATATATAACATACTGAATAAATAATTATTATTTTATAAAATTAAATTCTAAAGCAAACTTAATCACTTAATAACATGGTTGGTGTAAGATTTTCCGACAAAAATGAGTACGATTATCTTCTTGTTGTCATACACCGCGCTAGCCAGTAAATATATCCTGATATTATGTCGAATAAGCATCTCGATAACACCAAATAACTTCTAAAATACCTGGTTAAAGCCTTCCCAGATAAAAGCATAAAAATCCTCTGCAATAATAACAACAAAGAATTCACTCATGACCTTCATCGTTCTATCGAGAGATAACCTGCTGTCAAATAAAGGATTTATGGGGATTATATGAAAACAACATCGAAAACCGCTTAACAAAGCCAAAGACACCGGCGACAAACGGCATGACTGAACATTTTATTGGAAGAAAGTTGATATTCTGAAAAATTACACGCTTTGGGTTTGTCGGAAAATAGAAAAATAGTGATTCTGTAAAAATAAAATACTGAACAATCAGTATGTTGCAAATCTATTTTTGTTCAAAAAGGCTGTTTTCCCACAGACCCGCTTTGGAAGGCTTCTTTCGTCCACCCAATCTGATTAGACCAGACACAGCTATTAAAAGAGATGGCGCTCTAATTTGTGTAAAATTTTCCGACAAATTCATCATGAGATTTACTCTGCATTGTGAATTATGATTAAAATAATTGATTAGTAAAACAGTTTACCTATGCATCCTTACGCCTCAATTTCTAGTCTAAACCACAACGCATAGAGTGCAGGCACGAACAACAGCGTAATTACCGTACCCATCAGGACGCCGCCAATCAACACATAAGCTAAAGGCCCCCAGAAACTATCAAAAGTTAAAGGAATAAATGCCAATGCAGCGGCCACTGCAGTTAATACAACCGGACGAGCCCGATGTACGGCGGCTTCTATGACTGCTGGCAATGTTTCCATACCCTCGGTAATATTGTCGTTAACTTGCTGAGTGAGAATCAGTGTGTTGCGCATCAGAATACCCGCTAAACCGGTCAAACCCAAAAGGGCGACAAAGCCAAAGGGCTGGTTAAAAAGTAACAGCGTTACAACCGCACCAATCAAACCAAGAGGTGCGGTGGCCACAACTATAAAAGTGCCAGAGAAAGAACGCATTTGCAGCATGATGAAGATTAGCATTAGTGTGATCATTAATGGCTGCAGCTTTTGGATGGAAGCGTCAGCCTTGTTAGATTGTTCGATTGCACCACCTATATCAATGCGGTAATCATGGGGTAGCGTCTTCCGAACAGCATCAAGCTCGCGCCAAATAACTGCAGTCACGTCGTTCGGCTGAGCACCATGTACTTCCGCATTGACAGCAACGAACAATTCACGGTTGTAGCGTTTGATAACCGGATCTTCATAGCGCACTTGCAACTCACCGACTTGTTCCAAAGACACCTTGTTTCCTTCTTGCGTCCTGAACTCGATGTTCAGCATCTCAAGCGTACCTTCTCTGAGGCCTCGTGCGCGGACTTCCACCGTACGAATGCCATGCCGTACTTCAGTAACCGCTACCCCATCGAGTTGAAACTGAGCCTGCTGAGCAATGTCACTAGGTGACAATCCCATAAGACGTAGACGCTCATTATCTATGGAAAGATGCAGTACCGGCGCACGCTCGTCCCATTCCAAGTGGGGGTCATAAATATGCGGATTGCTATCCATCACATTCCTAACCTGATGAGCAATACCACGAATCTTTATCGGATCCGGACCGACCACACGAAAACTCACCGGCCAGATGACAGGAGGACCAAACAATAGCTTTGTGACACGGATTCTTGCCTCAGGAAACGCACCATTGAAGATATAACGATTAAGTTCAGCAATAATCTTGTCGCGCGCAACGATATCCCGAGCGACTATAAGTAGTTTGGCGAAAGCTGGATCAGGCTGTTCTGGATTGACGGAGATGAAAAAACGCGGCACACCGGCACCAATGTAGGCTGACTGTGTTTTGACGCCAGGCATTTCAGCCAGGATAGCTTCAATTTTTTGCACGGTTGCATCAGTGTTGATAACCGCACTACCCTGCGGTAAAAAAACACTCACCAATATTTCTGGGCGGTCGGAGGTTGGAAAAAATTGCTTTTGTACTGGGCCAGCTAAACCAGAGATACTTAAAACAAGCAAAATGATCGTACCCACCACAACCGTTTTGCGATGCATCACGCACCAACTGATAACTCTCCTTATCTTGTTGTAGAGCGGTGTTTGGTAGAGCGAGTCCCCGTGTATTTTATTCTTCTGTACCGCCGGCAGAAGCAAGGTGCCAAGATAAGGCGTGAACGTTACCGCGACGATCCAAGAGGCCAGTAGCGCGTAAGCGAGAACCCAAAAGATATTACCCGCATATTCACCAACGCCAGACTGTGCAAAGCCAATGGGTACAAAACCAGCGATTGTTACCAGGGTACCGTAGAGCATAGGTGTTGCGGTAACTGTCCAGGCATGCGTTGCGGCACGCACGCGATCCCAGCCTTGTGACATCTTAACGATCATCATTTCAATAGCAATGATGGCATCATCCACCAGTAAACCCAGTGCAATAATCAAAGCGCCCAGTGATATGCGGTCGAGATTAATGCCACCAATCAATATCAATAGAAAAGTGATGCCCAGCGTGATTGGAATGGCAATGCCTACCACCAGACCAGCATGCAAACCGATAGCTAGAAAACTCACACCCATCACGACAATGACCGCGACCAACAGTTTGATTTGGAACATATCCACCGCAGCAGAAATAACTTCAGCCTGATTGGTCAGTTGAGTGATGGACATACCCAGCGGCAAGCGATTGTTCTCAGCGTCAAGGAATGTATCCAGACGTTCACCCAGCTCTAGACCATTTCCACCTTTACGCATGACGACACCCAATAAAATGGCATCCTCACCTTGCGCTCGAATCAGGTAACTCGGTGGATCTTCGTAGCCTCGGCGAATAGTCGCTACATCATCCAGGCGCAACAGGCTATCGCCAATGCGGATAGGTACGGCTGCAAGTTGCTCTGGATCCGATAGATCCGTATCCAACCGCAGATAGACGCGCGGCCCGGAAGTTTCCAAATGTCCTGCAGGTACCATACGATTATGTGCATCAATGGCCTCAAAAATCTGCAGCGGTGAAATGTCCAGATTAATCAGCTTTGCGTTATCGAATTCCACATAAACTCGCTCGCTACGCTCACCGAGCACCAATGCTTTGTGTACACCCTCAACTCGTTGTAACCGGTCGCGCATTGCCTCCGCATCACGGGTGAGTTCCCACATGGGCATATCGGGTGCAGTGAGCGCAATAAGTGTGAAGTAAACGTCAGAAAAATCTTCATTGATGATCGGCCCCACTACCTCGCGTGGCAAATGGGGTACCTCGTCTAGCATGCGCTTACGCACTTGATAGAAAAGCCCAGGTATCATGGCGCTGGTCACATAGTCATGAAACTCCACCTGTAAATCAGCGCGACCAGGACGAATGCTGGTCTCAATGCGATAAAGGTGTTCAACTTCCTGAATGCGTTTTTCCAGTCGATCGACTACTTGATCTTGCATTTCCTCTGCGGTAGCGCCCGGCCAGACCACTGATACCACCATTATCGGCACGGTAAAAGCAGGATCTTCGGCGCGACCTAGCGAGAGAAATGCATAAATACCAGCAATCACTGAAAACAGGATAAAAAACAACGTAACTGAACGCTCGCGCACTGCAAGTGCGGAAAGATTAGGAAAACTCATTACTTAAGTTTCCGCACGGCCATGCCGGCTTTAAGCTGATTGGTACCTAGTGTGATGATATAACTAGACTCCGACAAATCAGCAGAGACCCATGCGTGTTCATTATCTAGTGCAATAATTTGCGCTGAAATAGGAAACGCTTGATTATCACGCAACTGCCAAACACGGACACCTTCGCCGCGCTCATCCAATGCACCCAGCGGTACTTTCATGGTATTAGCAGCACCAATATCTTTCATAAAGCGCGTTCGCACGACCTCACCTAGTGACAAAGTAGGTTCATCTTGTATAATCCGATAACGAGCGCGCCATGTGCGACTGTTCGGATTGGCTGCACCAGCAGATTCACGCAGTTTTATGGCATGCAGGGTACCATCGGCAAGACGGATACTACCCGTTTGGCGCGGCTGAATATTTTCAGGGAAAAACACTTCGACTTCTCGCTCGCCATCACGAGCCAATACCGCGATTGCCTCCCCGAAGGTGACAACTTGATTAGGTTCGCCACTCACTTCAATCAACACACCGCTCTCTTCGGCACGCAAGTCAGCATAATTAAAAGCATTTCGTGCTTGTTGCAATTGTGCTTGCGCGGCATTGAGTCTTGTTCTGGCTTCTTGCTCAAGCAATTCCGTGCGTTCCAAAGCCTGTCGACTAACAAAGTTTTCTGCCACTAATTGTCGATCTCGCACCACATCGATAGTTGCTGTAGCCAAAGCTGCTTGTGCGGCGGCAACCCCCGCTTCAGCCGCATGAATAGTTTGTTTCAAATCACGCGTGTCTAGCCCAAATAAAGCTTGGCCTTTCTCCACGTACTGTCCGGCATTAATGTGCCGTGATGCAATGCGGCCATCTAGCTGAAAAGCTACCGACGTTTCAAATCGCGCTCGTACAACCCCTGATAACTCAAGAATCGACTGATTATCAACGTGAGTCTGCATTGTTTTAACCCAGGGAGCAGGTGCTAAAGAGGAAACATCTACTTCGTCTCCCGAACAAGCTATTAACCAAAATACGGCAAATACCTGTATGAAAAAGGTAAAACACTTCATGACATTTCAGTTTTTAATAAAGAAGCGGGTAAATATTGAATGGCATCCTACATTAAATAGACTGCAATGACCATAAAGCCCTTTGAGAGGCATTGCGTTGCGACGATGCTCACAAAAACTGAAATACAACGATCTTTTAATGGGTCGCAGATAAGCAGCAAGCAGCGGATATATGCTATGGCACTCATTAGTCTGCTGGTTTTCAACCAACCTTCGCCCAAAGGGGCTGAGTACTAAACCCACAGAGATTAAACCACATCATTGTTTTTTTAGTTCTCTCCCGTTTTAAGCCTGTTAGTAATTCCCAACTCATCGCTACTCGAGAAAAAATAAGGATAATATGATCTCTCTTCGCCATGCTTTTCCATTAACCCACCAAGTTTTTTAATTTGCTCTGCCATATATGCAAGATCTAGTGTAAGTAGTACTGCGGGCGCACTAACTCGCGTACATGTTCTTTCCTTTTCCACTTCTTGAAAACCAAGCATTCTCTTATAAAACCTGCTATGCCGGGGATTAACTTCTGCTATCCAAGAGGTGCAACCGTGAATGTTGTGTGCATAGATATAAGCAATATGTAGCAATGCTGCAAGAACCCGCTTGGGCGCGTTATCATCAATTGCTAATCTAGACGGTTCTGATATTCTTCTATTTTGCGAGCGAAGCTCCTCAAGTTTGTCTTCAAAATTTTCATCAGCTGGCAATTTAGTATTTGTGTCGTCGAGACAAAGCGTTAAAGTACCAACGACTTTTCCTTCAGTTTCAGCTATTAAAGTGATCCGGTTTGGGTCTGTCTTAACACGCTCATCCACAGAATATCCTCTCCATGAATACTTCTTGTTGACCAAAAATGAGGCTTTTTCACGTTTTTTCTTTGAGTTAACCAATCGAATATTAAATGTCTGCTGATCAATAAAGTGCTCAGGGCCAGCGTCAGAATTTGATTCGCCGAGACCTAAATCTTTCAGACTGTATGGAGAGTCGAACGAAACTATTGCATCATCTTGTTGACACATAGAAGCAATTACATGGTTGTTTGTAGCGAGACTATTCTCTATAGAGGATGTGTTCATTGGCATTATATTTTATCCATAATTAATAAAAAAAGGCAGCTTCGAATTTTATCAATTTGATAGAATGCGAAGCTGCTTCTGGGGTTTTGTTTTAAGTAGCGTGGGTAAACTTTCATAGAAAAAGTCTATTACTCGGTAGGCATTGCGTGCATAGACACAAGAATCTAATTGGATTGATTTGTAAATCGACAAAACAGATACTATGGCCAGTACGTTTAAGAACGCACTCCTGATTTTCTCTCGCATCTAGTACCCCAAGCATTAGAGCAAGAGGACTTAAAAAAGTATTAGTGGTAATGTGTAGATTCATTTTGCGGTGCATAGCTGCCTATTATCGAAGATAGGCAAAGTAAACTTAACATCAGGCCAAGACTGAATAAGATGCGTTTTGGCAATTCGTAACTCATATATTCTCTGAGCTGTATTTGCATTAGCATTTTATTCAATAGTCAACTTCTCATTAAGCTGAGCGATTTGCACGAGATTGTGACTTCTCACAAAAGCTTTATCTATACATGCGTATACTGCAGCAGAGAATCGTATTTATATAAACTGCTATCATCTCTTAATGTCTAAACATAAAAGTTCCAAAGAAATAGCATTTAACATATATTTATTAAGCAATTTTCATGCCATTATTTTTTTTAATTGTATAATCAACCTGTTAAACTATCTGGCTAATAGCGAACAACCTACTAACTGTTGCCAATTAACAATGCCAAACAGATAAAAAATTTAACTCATTGTTTCACATGATTAATTCCTGTCTCTGAAAGGAGACAAGAATTAATCATGTGAAACCAAATTTTCCATTAGGAAAAATTTTGATGGAATTTAAGCTTCATTTTTTCTGAAAAGGAAATTACAGCCCGGGGTGGCACGAATCATATCGAGCGCAAGGCTAATTTTAGAACGACACGCGAGTGTTTAAACACTTGTACCGCTGGTTCTTGAGAAATCTTTATTTCAATGCCCTGTCGCTTGATCTAGATTCAACAGTAATGACGGACTATGAAGGACAGGAGGGCGCGACACGCAACTACAAATCCACGCAAGCCGAGGTTTTATTCACCCCCCCATTGATAGATTGGTGGAAAAAAACCTAACCTCAAGGATTTCTGGACTACGAAAGTGACTTTATTAACTGAACTGTCATGATAGCTTGCAATTTAATGAGTCTATTGCATCAGGGAATAATGAGAAACAACACCGTTTCTGATAAACCTGATGCTCAGTACACTCTCAAAACACTACGCTACAAACTATTTGCCGAAACAAGTCACATCACACACGGCAATCGTAAGAAAATTACTAATTTGGCCGTTACCATACAATAGCGTAAATGGTTTAAAGGACTATGGAACGATTCTAATTTTTTTGATTTACCCGCCAAATTCATGCCTTTTTTTACCTTAAAAAGTTCTAATGGAAAACCTGGGCTCATATTTAATTGCAACTCGAATGATTCTCGACGTAAAAACCTTGAAAAAAAACCACGAGATAATACTCTTGCGCAAAAAATAGGAATTTTGGGAACGCGAAACTAAATCATTTACTCCAGATCACATAAGGTACAACCATTACTACACCAAACAAATACCTTACGACCCTGCGCAATGCGTTTCGCTCATTGTCGGCCTACCAAAATCACACCACGTTTTTTCAAATCAGTTAAGATTTCCAAGCCGCCATTAATGACCATTTCAGGTTGAGGGTGGTTGAGTTC
>RCMY010004561.1_pt1 | contig 11969 bp, 12 predicted proteins | sample 2041341 | NCBI WGS metagenome assembly RCMY01 (sample SAMN09708234, study PRJNA481090) | Marine sediment metagenome, whole genome shotgun sequencing project.
AGCCGTCTCCACTCAGCCCCAGAGGTCCTCATGTCCCACCGTAACGCCCGCCTGACTGTCCACGGCCCTCACGAGCCACGTACTCGGCAGCGAACGAGGCGAATGGTCGTGCAACTCGGCGGTGACGACGCTCGGCGCGAGATCGGGGGACGTCTCACATTCTCGCCGCCACCCTCCAACGCAGCCAGACCGTGACCGATGCCGACACCCGCGGGCATCGCTGCAATCGGACTCCCCGCAGCCACCCGCAGCAAAGCCGCCGTCACCGAAACACGAGCATTCAGCGACTGGTACTGGATGGAGGGGTCAACACATGTCAGTCGAAGAGGTCGGCCACGGCTTGCTGGTACTCGGCGATGCGAGCCAGGTGACCGTCGACGTCGGTGGGACCGGCGTTGTGGGTGACGATCGCCAGATGGGTGGCGCCGATATCTCGCCAGGACTCGGCGTGAGTCCGCCACCGCTCGGGAGTGCCACCGCCCCACTGGGCCTGAGCCTGTACGCCGAAGTCGTCCATGCTGCGTCCAGCGGCCTCGCGCCTGGTTTTGATCTGCTCCAGTGTTGCCCGGGATTTCTCGTTGGCTCCGCCCAACGGCATCCAGCCGTCGCCCAGGCGGGCACACCGATCGATCAGAGCGGGGGCGGATCCGCCGAACCAGATCGGTATCGGCTGACTCGGACGGGGCAGGATGCTCGCACCTTCGAACCGGTGGAACTCACCCTCGTAAGTGAAGCTGTGCTCGGTCCACAGCCGCCGCATCAGGTCGACCTGCTCCTCCTGTCGCCGACCCCGGTTGTGGAAATCCTCGTTGAGGGCGTCGTACTCGACGGTGTTCCAGCCGACGCCGACGCCGAGGCGAAGGCGGTTGCCTGAGAGGAGAGCGACTTCGGCCGCCTGCTTGGCCACCAACACCGCCTGGCGCTGAGGCAGGATCAGCACCGTCGTCACCAGCTCGATGGTGGAGGTGACCGCGGCAGCGTACGCAAAGAACGTGAGCGGCTCATGGAACGCTACGTCATGGTCATAGGGGCCCGAGAAACCGCCGGGCCGGTCCGGATCGACGCCCATCACATGGTCGTAGATGAGGAGGTGGGTCATGCCCATCTCCTCCACCCCCTGGAGGTACGCCCGGATTGCGCCCGGGTCGCTTCCGATCTCGTTGTGGGGCAGGACAGCGCCGATCTTCATGACGCCGAAGCTAGTCGGCGGCGCCACGACGCGCCGACCGGATTCAACGGTTCGCCTGTCTTGCCGCGTCGTCAGACGCCCGGCAGCATCTCCTTGGTCAGGTGAGGGTAGACGGCCTGCATTGCGTGGAGGACGCTCTCCAGTTTCATGGCTTCGGACTTGGAGCCGTGAACTTTGAGCTTGCGGAAGAGGATCGCCTTGCCGAGTGGGAGTGTTCCGAGCAGCAGCTCGTGCATGGAGTCCGCGCTCAGGTCGACGGTCAGGGTGGCACCGATTTGTTGTGAGCCGAACGAGGTCTGCACCGGCTTCGATCGCCCATCGACCCACAACTCCACGTCGGGCTTTTGGATGCGGAACCTAATGACCATCGCCTGCTGGACGAGTTCGTCCATCCCGTCGGGGTCGTCGGTTCCGATCTGATCGAACATCCGGGTGAACAGTGTTTCGAACTGGGCGGCGCTTGAGTAGACCTGGCTCATGATGCGACGGTAGCCCCGCTGCGGTGTCCGGTCGGGCGGAACGCCGAACGTAGGTCTGATCTCGCAGTCGAGAGTTCGAAAGACTTGACCGCGGCCGGGAGATCGAGGAGCGTGCGTGGATGAAGTTCGGCTATCTCTCCCACAACGATGCCGGTGGCATCCGTCCCGATCATCTGGCCAGCGAGCTCGAGTCCCGCGGCTTCGACTCCATCTGGATGCCCGAGCACAGCCACATTCCCGCAGACAGGAAAACCGCGTATCCCGCCGGGGGTGAACTCCCGTCGAGCTACTACCGAATGATGGATCCGTTGATCTCTCTCATGGCCGCGGCCCAGGCATCGGCGTCGATCAAGTTGTACACCGGCATCTGCCTCGTGCACGAACACGATCTACTCGACCTGGCCTGCGCTACGGCCACACTCGACGTGTTGTCGAACGGCCGCTTCCACCTCGGCATCGGTGTCGGCTGGAACGAGGAAGAGCTGGCCAACCATCGCCCCGATCTTCCCTTCAAATTGCGCTACAGCGCCATGCGAGAACGTGTGGCCGCCCTCAGGACCTGTTGGCAAGACGAGGTCTCGAGCTTCGATGGCCGATGGGACTCCTTCACCGACTCCCATGTCTACCCCAAGCCCGTTAACGGCACCATTCCCGTGGCGCTCGGCAACGCCGGCCCGGTCGGTATTAAGCACGCAGCCGAATACGCCGACGAATGGTGTCCGATCGACGCCTCGATGCTCAACACGAACGGCAAACCCGACGTGGCGGGCGCCATCGCACTCTTCCACCAACTGGCGACCGACGCCGGACGCGATTCCGCCGAAATACCGATCACGATCCACTCATTCGGGGTGAACCGAGCGCGCTTCGAGCGGTACGCGGAACTGGGGGTTGAACGGATCGTGTTGTTCCCGCCGACGATGAACGTGATCTCCACCGACGACACTCTCAACCACCTGGACATGCTGGCGACCGAGGTCATCGAGAAGATGCGCTAACTGGGCGCGGGTGATTGCGATATCCAGCTCTGGCAACGGTGAGCGAGTCGGTCACCCACGTCGGTTCTCACACGTCGAGATCACGGAGCGACGTTCAGCACCAGCGCAGCCGCCACTTGTCGGTTGGTCCAAGGTGGCGACGCCGGATTGAACAGCATCGACACCGTTTCGTTCGATCCGTCGGCCAGCTTGTAGGCAGTACCGTGGGCAGTGGTCCAACCACCAGCATTCCTGTCTTGTGTCAGGCCCAGAAGGAAGCCGTTCTGTGCGGTATAGGAGCCTGCTTCGCCTGCCGTGGCCGCGCCGATCACCATGTCGTTCTTCGACGTGGCAACGGAACCGAGCGGCACGGGGTTCGGGGTGTCACCAGTCACCGATGCACTCGTCGTCGCACCTATCGGCACGACCTGGTCGACGTTTTCATAGATCGCGTGGGAGTAAAGAGGGGTGTTCGGGGCGCTCGTCCAACTGGCTGAGATACCAGAGCCGGACGCAGCCGCAACCCCCCGCTTCATCGAGCAACCACACCTCGAGTCTTGCTGCACAACACCCGTTGGCAACCTGCTCGGTCAGTGCCCGCGTGAGCGGCTGACCACCGAAGGAAACACTGGTGAGTGTCGGGGTCGACGCGCTCTGCTGTTCATTCGATGCAACGAAGACGAGCATCCTGTCCGAGCCTGACCCTGCCACGTGCGTGAGACCGGCCTGCCAGGAATCCGCAAGGCTGACCGTCGACACCGTTGCCGCCGCCTCGTTGCCATCGAGACTCTCCCAACCCGAGGAGAACGCCCTCACCACGTAGTAGTACGTACCGGCGATCGGGCTGTCGACATAGCTCGTCGTGGTGCGAGGGGTCACCTCGACGATCTGGGTGTACGGCCCACCGGAGCTCGTGGCTCGAAAGATCCGATGACCTGACGCATATGTGTCGACGGATGCAGTCCAGTTCAGCGTGATGTTGCCACCACCGGTGGCGGAGAGCAACGATGGGGGATCCAATGTGTCGGCCGACCACGCATTGGTGCCATTGTTCGTTGTTGTAGTGAAGGCCGCGTTGGCGCCAGGCAGTGTGGCCAATTCGGCGAAGAGTGTCGCCACGAGGACCAGTGACGCGATGGAGAGGAAGCTCCTCCATCGATCGCCGAGGTTGCCGGCCGATTGCGGTCGCTGGCCGAACGCGGGCAGCTTCCGATCCTGGAAGGTTTGTGATGCTGACACGGAGTCGACCTCAGCCGGATCAGGCTCGAGCTTCGAGAGCGACATCAGCCGAAGCGGACTGGCTGTGCGCGACCGACAGCGTGAGCAGCCCTGTTGAGACCGCGCTCAACAGACGGCGGAGGTGACGATGTTGCGCTGGCTGCCGAGCATGGGGACCTCCGGGTCAAGCGTCGTGTGATACGAGCTTCGGACGGTGGCACGAGAGCTGAATAGACTGTCGGGCCCAATTGGAAGCGAGGCGCGAATGAACGCTTCGATGGTGTCAAGCCCGACGGCCGGCGAACAACTCACCGGGCCCGAATTGTGGCGTCGACCGTACGAGAGCATGCCTACGGCGATAGCAGCCGGTTTTCGGTCCCGAGCATCACACCAGTCCCGGTTCCGGGCTCACTTGATGAAAAGCATCTCGCGGTATTTCGGGAGCGGCCAGTACTCGTCGGCCACCTCGGTCTCGAGGCGGTCGGCGTGCATACGAACCTTTTCCATCAGCGGTCGGATCGTGTCGGCGCAGTACCGCATGTTGGACTGGATCGTGTCGAAGTCGTCGAAACCGATTGCTTCCGCCAGCTCGTTGGCGGCTGCGAGCATCGCATCGGTGCCGGCACTGATCGCCCTCACCGTTGTGGTGTCGAGATCGATGTCGAGAGTGGAAGCCTGGTGAATCGTTCCGGCGAGATGGGACAGATACGACATGCACGCTGGATAGAGCGATGTCTTCGCCAGCTCAACGGTCGTTCTCGCCTCGACCCCGATCGACATGATGTACTGCTCGGCATAGACCTCGAAGCGGCTCTCGAGCTCGACCGGCGAGAGAACCTCGGTCCGTTCGAACAAGCTGACCACGTCATCTTCCATGAGTACGGGGAGCGCATCGGCGGCCGTTGGCAAGTTGCGCAATCCACGGGCTTCCGCCTCGCGGTGCCACTCCTCGGAGTAGCCGTCGCCGGCGAAGATGACGTCGCTGTGAAGCTCCATGAGTTCCTTGAGCACCGCGGCAACCGCCTGAATTCTCGACGTGCCTGCCTTCAGCTGGTCCTCGAGGCGGTCGGCGACCCAGTCGAGCGAGTCGGCCAACAGCGTGTTCATGGCAACGAGCGGTCCGGCCACCGAGGTCGACGAGCCAACGGCGCGGAACTCGAATCGGTTCCCGGTGAAGGCGAATGGCGACGTGCGGTTGCGGTCGCCCGGGTCGCGGCTGAAGGGCAGGATCTCGGCGAGACCCAGGTCCATCGTGTCGTCCTCGCGGAGGACCGACGAGTTGCCCTTCTTGATGTCGTTGAAGATCTCTTCGAGGTGTTCACCGAGATCGATCGAGAGAATCGCGGGGGGCGCCTCATTGGCTCCCAGACGGTGGTCGTTGCTCGCGGAGGCGATGACGGCGCGTAGCAGAGGCCCGTAGAGGTGGACACCCCGGATGACCGCACCACAGAACACCAGGAAGTGGAGGTTCTCGGCTGGGGTGCCCCCGGGATCGAGCAGATTGCCCTGAGTGGAGTTACCGACCGACCAGTTAACGTGCTTGCCCGAACCGTTGAGCCCCGCGAACGGCTTTTCGTGCAGGAGGCAATCGAACCCGTGGGCCCGTGCGGTCGTCTGCATGATCGTCATCATCAGCTGTTGATGGTCGGCGGCGACGTTGGCGGACTCGAAGTACGGCGCAATCTCGAACTGGCCGGGCGCGACTTCGTTGTGATGGGTCTTGGCCGGGATCCCGAGACGGAACAACTTGTCCTCAAAATCCTGCATGAAGACCTGCACTCGTTCGGGAATCACCCCGAAGTAGTGGTCGTCGAACTCCTGACCCTTCGGCGAGGGTGCACCGAACAGTGTGCGGCCGGCAAGCAACAGATCGGGACGACTGTGGGCAAAGTAGGAGTCGACCAGGAAATACTCCTGCTCGGCGCCGCAACTGGCGTTCAGCGGCTCGATGTCGGTCTCGCCCATGAGCGCCAGCACGCGTTCGGCCGAACGACTCATCGCCGCGCTGGAACGCAGGAGCGGAATCTTCTTGTCGAGCGACTCACCCGTCCAGGACATGAACACCGACGGGATCATCAGCGTTGCGCCGTTGGCGGTGTGCATGATGTAGGCCGGGCTGGTCGGATCCCACGAGGTGTAGCCGCGCGCAGCGTTGGTGGTTCGCAGACTGCCGTTGGGGAACGACGAGCCATCGGGCTCGCCCTTGATCAGCAGACTGCCGGTGAACTCGGTGATCGCGTGGCCGTCGGAGTTGATGACGATGAATCCGTCGTGCTTTTCGGCCGTGATGTTGGTGAGCGGGTAGAAGATGTGGGAGAAGAACTTGACTCCCTTGGCAATGGCCCAGTCCTTCATGGCCGCTGCCACGACGTCGGCAGTTGCCGAATCGAGCGGTGCCCCCGTCTGCCGGGCCGCCTTCATCGCCTTGAACGCGTTCTTGGAGAGCGACTCTTCCATGGTCGCGAGGTTGAACACGTCGCAGCCCCAGATCTCGCTCAGGGGTCCTCCGGGCGAACTGGCGGGCACTGGGCTGCGGCTCGTCACCGCGTTGATCGCTCGGAGCCTGGTCTCATTGCCACTCATGCTGAAGTTGTCTCGTTTCACCGATGTCGCCGACGCACCACGAATTTCGTGGTAGATGGACCGAGAGGCGCTCGCTTCCAAAGGAGAAGCACCTGCTTCCATCGCCTGCGCGTCGAGCGTTCACAGGCTAAATCACTGCGCTGTCGGGCCGGCAGGCGGACGAGCAGTTGGTGATCATGGATCATGGGTCGCTGCATATTGTAAGGGGCTGCGAGGCGATCTGTGGTGTTCCGGCGTGTTGGCCGCCGCGCGGACTACCGCCGAACACCCGAGATGGCTACTGGGTTCCGATCGCTGCGGCCCAGGCCAACGCCGCTTCGTCATCGGCGTTCATGGCCCGCTCCGTGTCGATTTCGAGCCGGATGATGCGCCCCTGAAACTCGTACGGTCCGGTGAATCCGTCGGACACGCCGGCCACACTGCGACCCACATCGAGACCGATCGGCGAGATCATGTTCGGCACCAACGCAATGACCGCTTCGCCCACTGGCTGACCATCGACCGCGACAACGGCCCGGGCCGGGCCCCGTCGAACTCGTTCTTGGCGAACCTCGACCACGACCTGCCCGGCCGGTACCGGTTCGGGGGAACGCACCACCGTGTGGTCGCCGAAGGAATTGTGGTCATAGACCAGGTGCCCGGAGTCGTCGAGATAGAGGGACAGTCCGTTGTTGATCGTGCCGACGGCGATGATGACCCCGCCCGCCCCTGCGTCAGCCCGATCCAGCAGTGCTCGCAGATGCCAGGTCCGGCTTCCAAGCGGAGGGGCGGCATCGGCCGGGATCCGGCCGACCGGCGGGTGGTAGAGGTAACGATCGCGCCCACCCGGTGTGCCGGTCAGCTTGTGTCCGGCGAAGAGGCGCGAATCCTGCTCCTGGATTGGCAACACCCCGTAGCGGCCGGCCTCGATCCAGAACAGTTCGATCATGCGAGCCAGCTTCTCCGGTTCGGCCTCGGCCAGGTCATGGCACTCGGAGAAGTCGGTGTCGAGGTGGTACAGCTCCCAGGCGTCCTCGTCGATGTGACGGCCCTGCTGGTGGAACGTCACCGCCTTCCAGCCATCGGCGTAGATACCTCGGTGCCCGAACATTTCGAAATACTGGACGGTCTTGGCCGAAGGCACCTCGGACACATCTGCGGCCTCGGGAGCCAGAGCGTAGGCGAGGCTGGTCCCGTGGATCGGCTGCTGGTTCACCCCTCGATAGCTGCTGGGAGCCACCAGGCCGCTGAGTTCCAGCACGGTCGGCACCACATCGGTGATGTGATGGAATTGGCGCCGGGTCTGGCCGGCCACTGCCGGATCGAGCCCGGCGGGCCAGGCGACGATGAGCGGATCACGCACCCCGCCGCCGTGAGTGTTCTGCTTGTACCGCTTGGCCGGGGTGTTGCCGACCTGGGCCCAACCCCACGGATAGTTGGTGTTGGAGCGGGGACCACCGATCTCCTCCAGCCGGGAGATGCCGTTGGCCACCGTGTCGCCGATGCCGTTGAAGTAGCGGAACGTATCCGTCACCCCATACTGCTGGCCCTCCTGGGAGGCACCGTTGTCGCTCATGGCCATGATCAGAGTGTCGTCACCGACGCCCATCGCCTCCAGAGCGTCGAGTAGACGTCCGATCTGTGCGTCGGTGTGGTCCAACATGGCGGCGAACGCCTCTTGCAGGCGAACGGCCAGTGCCTGCTCATCGGGCGAGAGACTGTCCCACGGTTCGACGCCGGGGTTCCGAGGAGCGAGATCGGTGCCGTCAGGAATGACGCCGAGCTCCAGTTGGCGTTCGTACGTGCGTTGGCGCCAGACGTCCCAACCCTCGTCGAAGTGGCCCCGATACTTGGCCAGGTAGCTCGCTGGGGCCTGGTGAGGCGCGTGGGTGGCACCGAAGGCCAGGTAGGTGAAGAACGGCCGCTCCGGCACCAGCGAATGATGGTTTCGAATCATCCCGATGGCTTCATCGACCAGGTCGGCCGACAGGTGGTACCCCTCCTCTGGGGTGGCAGGCGGGTCGACGAGGTGGTTGTCGCGGTACAACTCCGGGAAGAACTGGTCGGTCTCACCCTGCATGAATCCGTAGTACCGATCGAAGCCACGGCCCAACGGCCACTGGTTGAACGGTCCGGCCGCCGAGGCGTCGCGCATCGGAGCCAAGTGCCATTTGCCGACAGCAAACGTTCCATAGCCCTCAGCTTGAAGCATCTCGGCCAGCGTTGCCGCGCTCGAGTCGATACGGCCCCGCATGTTGTCGAAGCCGGTGTCGAAGTTCGATAGTGCCCGCATACCGACCGCATGATGGTTGCGCCCGGTGAGCAGACAGGCCCGACTCGGTGAGCACAGGGCAGTGGTATGGAAATTGGTGAAGCGGAGTCCTCGGTCGGCCAGACGGTCGAAGTTCGGCGTTGGGACCAGTCCACCGAAACCCGAGAGGTGAGCGAATCCGGTGTCATCGAGCAGAATGATGACGACGTTCGGTGCGCCCTCGGGCGGTAGCACCGGTTCGGGCCACCACGGGGTGGATTCCGCGGCTGTACGCCCGACGATTGGCCCCGAAACAGGAGAACTCTGTGCCATGAGCGCCACCCTACGACACGGTGGGAACCTCGGTCTAGTGACCGAATCGTGATCAACAGCGCGGCTCCCAACGACGCGATTGGAGCTCGCCACTCGAAGCCGACGAGGTGGGCGGTTGGGAACAACGAGGTGCTATACCAAGCCTCGTGGCAGTGGACACCAATAGACCACCCCGGACAACGGGATTCGACGATCTCGTCGACCGAGCGCATGCCCTCTGTCAGCGAAACGAGCGAGTGATTCTCGGGATCACCGGACCTCCGGGGGCTGGCAAGTCGACGCTGGCGAAACGACTCAGGACTCATTTCGGCACCAAGCGTGCCGCGGTCGTCGAGATGGACGCCTTCCATCTGGCGAACCAGGAGCTGAAACGGCTCGGACGATTCGAGCGGAAGGGGGCACCCGACACCTTCGACGTCGACGGCTACCGTGCGCTCCTCGAGCGGGTACGTCAACAGACCAGCGGTGCCATCTACGCACCCAAATTCGATCGTTCGATCGAGACCTCGGTCGCCGGTTCCGTACCGATCGAGGTTCACCACCGACTCGTCATCACCGAGGGCAACTACTTGCTGCATGGCGATCTCGGTTGGGCGACGATTCGCCCCAACCTCGACGAGTGTTGGTTCGTCGACAGCGAACGCGCCACCCTCGAACAACGTCTCATCGCCCGCCACATCGGTAACGGTCGGAACTCCGAAGCGGCACTGGCGTGGACCAGACGCGTGGACGGTCCGAACATCGACCTCGTCCACCAGTCCCGCCACCTCGCAGACCTCATCGTCGAAGAGTTCTGACTGCACCACGGCTGGATCACGAGTAACGTCTGCGGCGCGTCGGTCGACATCCGACGACGCCTTTGGAGGGAACCCAATGATGATGATATTTCGGTTCGTGCTGTGCGCGTTTTGCCTGGCCGCGCTGGCATCCTGCGGCGGCGGGGGAAGTGGGTTGGCGGGCGAAGCTCGAGAACGATCAGAGCAGACCTGTGCGTGCGAGGAATTCGACTGCACCATGGAGCACATCGCCTGGTTCAACAAACAGTACGTCGTGAACAACGAAGGCATTCAGGCGCTGAACGAAGCAGATCGAACGACCTACGACAGCGCCAACGATGCAGCGACGGCGTGCCAGAACACGCTGCGCTGACGAGGTGCTCGGACAGGGCCGACGAAGGAAGTCCTTGACGTGTGCCGACCAATCCAAAGCTCAATGAACGTAGCGAGAAGATAGAGGGTCCCAAATGGTGGATTATGTGAAAAAGGTCCAGAAGAAAGCGGGTGCCGACCTCGTGGAGGGCGAGCCGATACTCGATGCTCGGGTCGTGCAACCTGCAGGCCAAACGGTGCGGAACGCCTTCTCATCGGCTGTCCTTCAGCAGACGGGTGGAATCATCGACGCCCGGGTGCAACGGTGGCGCTTCAAGGAGCAGAATGCGGCCCGGGCCGAGACAGCTGCCAGCGGCGCAATGGCCGCCGCGTTCCCGACAGACAAGTGCTTCTTCACCCTGACCGACCGACGAGTCCTCGTACACTCGTTCGCCGCGATGACGGGAAGCCCCAAAGACCTCCTCGCCACCTATCACCTGACCGACTTCGCCGGGATGGAGGCGGCAGCAGGCAAGCTCGTCAGCAAGCTCACGCTCTACATGGCAGACGGTTCGACTGTTCCACTCGACGTCATGAAGGGCGGCGGCGACCCACAAAAGCTCGTCGACGCATTCAACTCCGCCCTCGCCCGCTGGGACCAAACCTGAAAAGTCTACTGATCGAGCAGTCTCATGATCGAGCGGTCGGTCCGGTACAGCGTGAGCTGCGCGGGACGTGGTCGAGTTACGCAGGCTCGATCATAAAACCGATCCGGTCAGTGGGAGAGTTCTCGTTCCGGTGAGCCGAGGCCGGGGAAACCGGCGTAGGCGGGCAGCGCGGGCTGGCCGCCAAGGTGACAGTAGAGCACCTTGGATCCTGACGGGATCTCGCCCGATCGGATCATGCCGATGAGTCCGGCCATCGACTTGCCCTCATACACCGGGTCGGTGAGCATGGCGTCGGTACGTGCCGCGAGGTGGATGGCTTCGACCGTAGCGGCGTCGGGCACCCCGTAGGCCGGTCCTTCGTAGCCTGCGACCACGGTGATCTCGTCGTCGCGAAGCGGTCGTCCGAGCTCGATCTTCTCGGCGGTGTTGGCGGCGATGCGGGTCACCTGCTCGATGGTCTGATCGAGCGTTGCCGAGGCGTCGATTCCGATCACTCGGCGGCCGGGTCGGTCGGACAGGGCGAAGCCTGCGATCATGCCGGCGTGGCTGGAACCGGTCACGGTGCAGACGATGATGTTGTCGAAGAAGACACCGAGTTCAGCTTCCTGAGCTTCGACTTCGACCGCCCAGTTCGCGAACCCGAGACCGCCCAGTGGATGGTCTGATGCGCCTGCCGGTATCGGATAGGGCTTGCCACCCGCCTCGATGACCGAGTCGAGCGCCTTCTTCCAGCTGTCGCGAATGCCGATATCGAACCCGGCCGGGTCGATGCGGATATCGCCGCCCATGATTCGGGTGAGCTGGATGTTGCCGACCTTGTCGTAGGCCATGTCGTTGTAGTCGACCCAGCCCTCCTGCACGGTGACAGCCCCGAGGCCGAGGTAGCGGGCGACACCGGTGACCTGGCGCGTGTGATTGGATTGGATGCCGCCAATCGAAACGAGCGTGTCACAACCCTGGGCCAGGGCTTCAGCCACGAGATACTCGAGCTTGCGGACCTTGTTCCCGCCAAAGGCGATTCCGGAGTTGCAGTCTTCTCGCTTCGCCCAGATCTCGACCATCCCTCCGAGCGCCTCGCTGAGGCGAGGAAGCGGATGGATCGGAGACGGACCGAACAGAAGCGGGGTGCGAGGATAATCAACGAGTTTCATGATGTGCGATAATCGTATACGATTCTTCGAATGTCAACCGTCGACCTCGTGCA
>RCMY010004562.1_pt1 | contig 11969 bp, 12 predicted proteins | sample 2041341 | NCBI WGS metagenome assembly RCMY01 (sample SAMN09708234, study PRJNA481090) | Marine sediment metagenome, whole genome shotgun sequencing project.
AAGAAGGGCGAAGTCGTCATCTATCCCCAGCACGGTGCGTGCAAAGTCGAGGGGACCAAGAAGATGGAGTTCTTCGGTGAGAAGCAGGACTACTTGATCCTCACCACGGTCATCAACGAGATGACCCTGCGCGTGCCTGTCGACAAGACCGATGAGGTCGGTGTGCGTCCGCCGGTGTCGGCCGACGAGCTCGAAGACCTCGTGTCCGTGCTCGCCAAGCCCGACCCTCGTGTGCCGAGCAACTGGAGCCGTCGCTTCAAGAACCACCAGGAGAAGCTGAAGAGCGGCGACGTCTACCAGGTCGCAGAAGTGGTCCGGAACCTGGCCGCCCGTAACCGCGATGCGTCGCTGTCCGCCGCCGAGCGCACGATGTACGAGCGGGCACGCGTGAACCTCGTCTCGGAGATCTCCCCGGCGCTGAAGGTCTCGGCCGAAGACGCTGAGATCTACCTCGACGAGGCGCTCGCGAAGGGTGTCCTCAAAGACGGCGACGAAGAAGAGACGCCCAAGAAGAAGAAGAAGTGACGTTCGGGCCTGTGGGCCCGAACCTCACGTGAAGTCGCCGTGGACCCAGTCGAGGTCGAACCTGACGGTGACCGGCAGATGATCGGACAGTGCTGACCACTCAGGCCCGCCCGCGGGAACGGTGGTCGAGACGTTGCGGGCGTCTGCGGGCAAGAGAACGTGGTCGAGTACGTGCGACGGCGACGCTGCAGGGTTCGTCGCTGCCGGTGTGATGTGCTCGAGGCCCGGGAGGGTGTAGATGATGCTCTGGTCCGTGTCGTCATTGAAGTCGCCCGCCACGATCGCCGGGGGGACATCGCCGTGGGCGCCGATCAGTTCCGTGGTGACCACGGCCTCGGCGCGACGCTCCGGTGCCGCGTCACCGGGGGAGAGGTGCAGGTTGTAGACACGGTACGCCGAAGCATCAGCTCGCCCGACGAGGCACCACTGGGTGATCCGTCGCTTGAAGCTCCACGTCGACCTGCCGTCACTGACCTCGCTGTGGCCCGCAGCGTCGAGCGCGTGCGGTGTCATGATCGCCATCCCCTCCGCAGCGCTGCGCAGCAGCGGCGAGTACGGGTAGTGCTTCAATGCCCACGTGTACCGCATCTCGAGCAGCCGTGCGAGGTCGTCAACCTGCTGTTTGCGGATCTCCTGCACGACGACGACGTCGGGTCCTTCGAGTCTGATCGCCGAAGCGACTGCAACCAGATCGGGCTTGGCTGCCCCGTGGAGGTTCCACGTCGTCACCGTCCACGAACGCGCCTCGGTCGCCATCTGCGCAGTCTCGCGGACTTCGGCAGTCGAACCGTGAATCCAGATGGGCGCGTGTGCGGTTGTGACCTGGAAGACTCGTCGCCATGAGCGATGACACGCCGACCGACGTACCCGCCGACGACACCGGTTCCGACCGTCCTGACACCGTTGACCTCCGGATCGCCTTCCTCGGCATGGGAGTGATGGGTTCCCCGATGGCGCGTCACCTGAAGCGTGCAGGGCACGACCTGGTCGTCTACAACCGCACGGCAGCCAAGGCCTTGGCCTGGGTGGCGTTGAACGGTGGCCAGGCTGCGCCGACACCCGCCGAGGCGGCTGAAGGGGCGCACATGGTGATGATGTGTGTCGGCAACGACGACGACGTGCGCGAAGTCGTCTTCGGCGACACCGGCGTGTTGGCCACGATGGCAGCGGGATCGGTGCTGGTCGATCACACGACGGCGTCGGCCAGCCTCGCTCGGGAGTTGGCCGCAGCGTGCGCCGAGCGTGGTGTCGGCTTCGTCGATGCTCCGGTGTCGGGCGGCCAAGCAGGCGCCGAGGGTGCACAGCTGACGGTGATGTGCGGCTGCGACGACGAAGCGGTGTACATCCGGGCATCGCGAGTGATGGAGTCCTTCGCGAAGCGGTGTGCACTGCTCGGTCCGGCGGGTTCAGGGCAGCTGACCAAGATGGTCAATCAGATCTGCATCGCCGGCCTCGTCCAGGGTCTCGCCGAGGGCATCAATTTCGCCGAGCGAGCGGGTCTCGACATCGCCGAGGTCGTCGGTGTGATTGGCAAGGGCGCCGCAGCGAGCTGGCAGATGGACAACCGTGCGGGCACCATGGCCGACGGTGAGTACGACTTCGGATTCGCTGTCGAGTGGATGCGCAAGGACCTGGGGATCTGCCTGGAGGAGGCCGAACGCAATGGCGCTCGCCTGCCCGTCACCGCCGTGATCGACCAGATGTACAAGCAGATCGTCGCCCGCGGTGGTGAGCGCTGGGACACCAGCAGCCTGATCGACCTGCTCCGCAACGCCTGACGGTCACGTTGTGCCAGGCACAACGTGACCACGAGAGACAGGGTCCGGCCGGTGATGAAGCGGTCACGTTGTGCCTGGCACAACGTGACCGGGTCGGTCTACCGGAAGAACTCGTAGACGCCCTGGTTGTGGCTGAACTCGATGGTGTTGCCGTCGGGGTCGTTGATCATGCAGACATAGCCGATCGGCTGCGGTAGATCGACGGCGGGCGTCTGCAGGAAGCCGCCCGCTTCGGCGGCTGCGGCTGCCGCGTCGACGGCTGCACGTGACTCGAGTTCGATGCCGAGATGACCGAACGGACCGATACGACTCGGGTCGTCGCCGTACGGGCTCTTGCCGACGAAGAACTGTGCGAGCACCAGGATGAACGGCGACTCTGGTTGATCGCGATGTCCGAGCCAGGCGCCGAAGCCGTTGGCGTCCTCACGCTTGTCGAGCAGTTCGAGCGGTGTGTTGGCCGTGTAGAAACCAATGCTCGCATCGATGTCACGGACCTGCAGTGCGATGTGTGTCCAGCGGGGGAGCGTCACGAGGCCGACCTGTCACTCACGGCATCGGCGAACACGTCGACGATCGTGTCGATCTGGCTGTCGGTCGTGACGAATGGCGGGCAGAACGTGATCGTGTCCGTGCCGATCGCCCGGGTGATGACGCCGGCGTCGATCATGGCGTCACGGATGTGCATGGCGTTCTGATCGGGTCGCAGCCCGGCGCCGAACACCGCCCCGACGCCGCGCACGTGGTCGATGCGGCCGTCCTCGGCAATGGCCTGCAGCCCGCGCTCCAACCGGTAGCCCAACCCGGTCGCAGCCTGGAGCAGCTTCTGTTCTTCGATGATCTCGATGTTCTTGAGTCCGGCGGCACAGGCCAGTGCATGGCCGGAGTAGGTGTAGCCGTGGCGCAGGATGAAGTCCCGGTCCGCTTCGAGCGCCTCGCGCACACGCGACCCGACGATGACGCCGCCGAGCGGGATGTACCCGGAGGTGACTCCCTTGGCGAAGGTCGTGAGGTCGGCGGTGACGTCGTAGTACTCGGCGGCGAACCAGGCACCGAGCCGGCCGAACCCGGTGATCACCTCGTCGAAGATCAGCAGTGCACCGTGTTGGTCGCAGAGGCGACGGGTTGCTTCGAGGTAGCCCTCGCCGGGCGGGTACACGCCGGCTGCCCCCTGGACCGGTTCGGTGAGCACCGCAGCGAGACGATCGGAGTGTTCGGCCATCAGGACCGAGAGCGCTTCGATGTCGTCGCTCGCGACCTGGATGACGTCGTCCAACAGCGTGCCGTAGCCCTCCTTGTTGAGGGGCAGACCCTGGGCGCTCGTGCCGCCGTAGTTGGTGCCGTGGTAGCCGCGCACTCGCGAGATGATCAGGGTGCGCTCGGGGTGGCCGTTGAGTACATGGGTGAGGCGAGCGAGCTTCATTGCCGAGTCGATCGCTTCCGAACCGGAGTTGGCGAAGAAGACGCGAGCATCCGGTGTGGTGGTGAGCGAGACGATCTTCTCGGCGAGCCGGTCGGCCGGGCCGTTGGTGAACGGGTCGAAGCAGGAGTACGCCTCGATCTGGCGGGCCTGGCCAGCGATGGCGTCGGCCATGTCGCCGCGACCGTGACCGATCTGGCAGTACCAGAGGCTCGCCATGGCGTCGATCATCTCGTGGCCGGTGTGGTCCCAGACCAGTGCTCCCTTGCCGTGGGTGATCGACGGGAAGCGTTCCCGGGTGGGCTTCGCGAACGGGTGGAGAAAGGCGCCGGGCATGGCCCCATTGTGCCAGCCCCGGTCGGGGACCATCGAGCCACCAGTAAACTCGCCGCCATGAAGAAGCCCGAGATCACCATTCCCGCCGAAGATCCGCCCGCAGAACTGGTCATCGACGACATCACCGTCGGCGATGGGGACGAAGCGGTTGCCGGCAAGGGCGTCACCGTGCACTACGCAGGCGTGTCCTGGTCGACCGGTGTCGAGTTCGACGCCTCCTGGAACCGGATGGAGCCGTTCAAGTTCGGCCTCGGCCAGGGCCAGGTCATCCAGGGCTGGGATCAGGGCGTGCAGGGCATGCAGGTCGGCGGTCGTCGCCGCCTCACGATCCCGCCGTCGATGGGGTACGGAGCAGCAGGCGCCGGTGGCGTGATCGCCGGCAACGAGACACTCGTGTTCGTCGTCGACCTCCTCGCTGTCGGCTGACGCTTCGAACCGCTGACCGGTGAGCGGGCCCCACGCAAGTCGTGGGAGCCACTCACCCGAACGGTCTGCAGTCGGACTGCCGACAGCGGGCTGCAATGGTGAAAGATGGGAGCATGACCGACACGCTGCCCACATCCACTCGCGAACTGCGTTCGACCCTCGACGAGTCGGGCACGTTGACACTCGCCGTCGGCGCGACCGACCTCGCGGCACCGGGACCTGACGAGGTCGTTGTTCGCATCGAGGCAGCGCCGATCAATCCGTCGGATCTCGGTCTGCTGCTCGCCGGAGCCGACCCATCGAATGCTGCATCGACCGGGACCGCCGAGACCCCGGCCGTTGCCGTCCAGGTGACCGCCGGACTCGGCTCGATGCAGGCCCGCTTCGGCAAGGCTCTCCCGGCGGGCAACGAAGGCGGCGGTGTCGTGGTCGCCGCCGGCTCGTCCGACGCCGCGCAGGCGCTGCTCGGCAAGACGGTCGGCTTCGCCTCCGGCAACGCATACGCCGAGTACCGGACGATGAACGTCATGCAGTGCCTGGAGATGCCGGACGGCACTGATGCCGCCGATGCCGCTGCGTCGTTCGTCAACCCGCTGACCGCACTCGGCATGGTCGAGACGATGCGCGACGAGGGGCACACGGCGCTCGTCCACACCGTGGGGGCCTCGAACCTGGGCCAGATGCTGGCCCGGATCTGTCGCGACGACGATGTCGCACTCGTCAACATCGTGCGCAAGCCGGAGCACGTCGAGATGCTCCGAGGTCAGGGTGCCGAGTACGTCGTGGACTCGAGCGCCGACTCCTTCGTCGACGACCTGACCGAGGCGCTTCGGGCAACCGGCGCCACGATCGCGTTCGATGCGATCGGTGGCGGCGAACTCGCCGGAACGATCCTGGAGCGCATGGAGAAGGTGGCGAGCGCTGGCAGCGAGTTCAGCCGATACGGCTCGGACACGAACAAGCAGGTCTACATCTACGGCTCGCTGGACCGCAGCCCGACGGTACTCAACCGGACGTTCGGCCTGTCGTGGTCGGTCAGCGGTTGGCTGCTCACACCCTTCCTCGCGAAAGCCGGCTCGGAAGTGACTGCGCGGCTCCGCGAGCGTGTGTCGAGTGAGATCAGCACGACCTTCGCTTCGACCTACGGGATGCGCCTGTCGCTCGACGAGGCCGTCGACCCGGAGCAGGTCCGCCGGTATGCCCAGATGGCGACGGGCGACAAGGCGCTGATCACCCCGCACGCCTGACGGCCGGCATCTCGGGGCGGAAACTGGCGAACGGTCACGGGCGGAGCATCATCGGGTCGCCGACTTCGCAGGAACGGTGAACGAGGCCACGAGCCCGTGCGGCTGGTTTTCGCCGAGGTGCAGTGTCCCGCCCGAGGCCTCGACCAGCGCGAGTGCGATGGCCAGTCCGAGACCGGTGCCCGGCGTCGAGGTGTCGGAGCGCCAGAAGCGCTGCAGTGCGTTGTGTCGGTCGTCCTCGCTGAGCCCCGGGCCGCTGTCGCTGATCGACACGGAATGGCAGTCCGCCTCGGATGCGAGCGCGACGTGCACCGTCGAGTTCGCTGGCGCGGCGGTGATCGCGTTGTCGATCAGGTTGTCGAGAATCTGTTCGATGCTCCCTTCGACCGCCAGTCCGATTCGTTCGGTCGAGTCGTCGTCCAGATGAAGCTCGATGTCGTGGAGTTCCGCAGTGGCCGACCAGGTGCTGACCCGGTCGCGTACGAGCTGGGCGACATCGACGACGACGGGAGGCTCTCGGTTCTCGGTCCGGGCGAGGCGGAGGAGATCGTTCACGAGGTCCGACAACCGATTCGTCTCGTCGATGGCATCACCCAGTTCGTCGATCACGATCTGTCGACCGTCGGTGCTCGTCAGCTCGGCATCGTCCGCCGCGCCGGACTGCAGGTTCTCCAAGCGGAGTCGGAGCGCCGTCAGTGGCGTTCGCAGCTGGTGTGAGGCGTCGGCGACGAAGGCTCGCTGCCGTTCGATCAATTCATCCAGTCGCCGAGCCATGTCGTTGAAGCCGGCTTCGAGCGTGGCGAGCTCCGCTGGAGCTTTCGAGTCGGCCTCGATCGGTGTGAGATCGCCCTCCGAGAAGCGCTGGGCAGCGACTTGGAGTCGCCGCACCGGCCGGGTGACGGAACCTGCGAGCAGCCAGCCCACGAATGCGACCGTGACCAGTACGACCGCAGCGATGGCGATCAGGCCGATCCAGAGCCGCCAGACCCGTTCGGTGACCTCTCGTGCATCGAAGGTGATGCGAACAGCTCCGTGCACCGTGCCGCCGGATGCGACCGGCACCGCGATGAAGAGCAGGTCGTTGCCGAGCGTGACCGAGGGACGGGTCCCGGTGCTCCGTTGCCCAGCCAGCGCCGTGATGACCTCCGGTCGCGTCGAGAAGTCACGTTCGACTTCGCGTGTCGTGTCGACGATCGAGATTCCGTCGAGGCCGACGATGACCACGCGGGCGCCGGTGGACGACGCGTAGTCGTCAGCAGGGCCGGGATCCGGAACGAAGTCCGATTCGAGGACGTCTTCGTAGATCGTGGCCATGACGGTCGCATCGCGTTCGACGTCAGCGGTGAGTCGATCGAACTCACGCTGTTGGTACACGATGGCGAGCGGCAGCTCCAGGAGCAGGAGGACGATGACGGTGATCGCCAGGTAGCTGAGGACGAGGCGCCGGGTCATTGCTCGGACACGGGGTCGACCAGGGTGAACCCGACACTGCGGATGGTGACGATCCGGTCGGCGCCGATCTTCTTGCGCAGCGCGGCGATGTGCACGTCGAGGGTCTTGGTCGAACCCCACCAGTTGACGTCCCACACGTCACGAATGATCTCGTCGCGCGTGCGAACCGCTCCCACGTCGGCGGCGAGATATGCCAGCAGGTCGTACTCCTTCGGCGTGAGCGCGATCTGCGTGCCGTCGAGGGTCACCTGATGTGTCCGAGTGTCGACGGCCAATGTGCCGACCGCGATCACGGTCACTGCCTCGGTGATCGGTGTGGACGATGTTGTGCGTCGAAGCACGGCGCCGATGCGGGCGACGAGCTCCCGGAAGCCGAACGGCTTCACGACGTAGTCGTCGGCGCCGAGTTCGAGGAGAGCCACTCGGTCGATCTCCTCGCCGCGAGCGGTGACGACGATGATCGGTACCGATGACGAGGATCGGAGTTCTCGACACACGACGCGGCCGTCGAGATCTGGCAGCCCGAGGTCGAGCAACACGAGGTCCGCGGGCTCGGCGGCGAGCGCGGCGGCTCCGGTGTCGACGTGGTCGACGACGAAACCCTCGCGACGCAGACCGACACACAACGGGTCGGCGATTGTCGGATCGTCTTCGACCACGAGGAGGCGCACGCCGACAGCCTGGCACGGGTATCGAGAACCCGTGGGAACCTTTGCCATTTGCTAACCCAGGGCTTCCACGGTGCTGGAACTGGCTTCCGTACGTTGAACGACATCACAGCGATCCACTCCGGACCGCCCCTTCGAAAGGACATGCTCACCATGAACAAGCGAACTTCGTTCATCACCGCAGCAGCCGTGACTGGCGTACTTCTGGCCGGAACTGCGGCCGTCGGTGCCAACATCGGCATCCTGAACGCCGCGGACAACGGCGACGTCGGCAACCTGAGTGCGGCCGTCGTCACGACGCCCGTCACCGAGCCACAGGTCATCGACATCTACCTCGACGAACCCGTCGACGCCAGTTCCACCACGACCGGTCCAACAGTCACGGTGCCTCAGGCGCTGACCCAGGAGTTCGCTGTCGACGCCGCCGGCACCGTGTCGGTCGAAGCGACCGAGACCGGCGTGCTCCTCGATGGGGTCACCGCAGCCGAAGGCTGGACCTGGACGAGCACCCAGGCCGGCGATGGCGAACTCGTCGTCACCTTCACCTCAGCGGACTCCGAGTACCTCTTCTACGCCAGCCTCGCCGCTGACGGCACGATCGCTGCTCGCGTCGACGAGCCGATCGTCCAGATCGTCCAGGTCCCGGCCGCATCGAGTTCGAGTTCGAATTCGGGCTCCAGCTCGGTGTCGAGCAACACCACTCGGTCAGCGAGTCACGACGACGACCACTACGAGGACGACGACCACGACGACCACGACGACGATCACGACGAGTACGAGGGTGGTGAAGATGATGACTGAGCGGCAGTTCGCGTTTCCGATCGGGGAGCCATCCAGGACACCGAACGCTGCACCGACCACTGAGCCGACCACTGGGAGTGTCGACCAGCTCGACCGCGTCGCACAGCTCCGAGCGCGGCGAGCAGCTGCAGCGGCAACGGCCGCTGGAGCGTCGGCAACGGCCGACGAGGAGTCGGCGACGGTCGGTGCGAAGCGGCCCAAGCGTCGCCGCCGCCACGTCGCCCAGGGCAGTCGCATCGTCGCTGCCGGTCTCGGTGCCACGGCGATGTTCGGCATCGTGACCGTCCTCGGACTTGACAACCCGGTCAGCGGAGCGACGGACCCAGCATCCACAGACACCACGGTGGCTCCCGTGCTGCCGGCGCCCGCTGCACCTCCCGTACAGGTCGTCATCCACCGGATCCCCGTGGCGAGACCCGACACGGCGCCCGACGCGGCGATAGCTGCAGTGGCCGCCGAGACAGCGGCGTCGACGGTCGTTCCGGCCGCACCGGTCCAGCTCACGGCGAATCCTGTCGTGCAGACGATCACGGTGGCGGCCCCCAGCCAGTCATCGAGTTCATCTCGGTCATCGGGTTCATCTGGTTCATCGGGTTCGGCGCCGGCGCCAGCTCCAGCACCGGCCACGACCAAGGGAAGTGGCTGATCATGCACTGCGTCACGCATCGATTCCGGGTCATGGCCAGCGAGACGCAGGTGACGTTGATCGATCCGCATCCGGATGCCGCTGCATGGGCGGAGCGCCGGCTGCGCTCACTCGAAGACCGCTGGAGCCGATTCCTGCCGACCAGCGACATCAGCCTGATCAACGCCCACCCCGGTCAGTGGGTCGTCGTCAGCGAGGACACGACTGCGCTGATCCACACCATGCAGCTGGGCAGCGTCGCGACCGGCGGGGGCTACGACCCGACGTTCCTCCACCAACTGCTGAGCGTCGGGTACACCTCGAGCATCGACGACCCCGACCGGATCACGATCGCCGTCGACTCGCCCTCGACCATTCATTCGGTACGGGACATCGAAGTCGACGGAACCAACGTCAGGGCACCGAGTGGAGTGTCACTCGATCCGGGCGGCATCGGGAAGGGGTTCGCCGCGGACCTCGTCGTCACCGAGCTGCTTCTGCAGGGCACGGCCGGTGCGCTCGTCAGTGTCGGCGGCGACATCGCAGCCGCAGGGTCGGCACCGACCCCGGAGGGCTGGCATGTCCGGGTGGAGGACCCGCACCGCCCGCCGAACGTGTTGGCGACACTCGGAGTGTCCGACGGCGGCATTGCGACGTCGAGTACGCAGTCCCGTCGGTGGTTGCACGGAGGTGTCGAGCAGCATCACGTCATCGACCCTGAGACGGGGACGACGTCGACCACCGATCTGGCCACCGTCACGGTCGTTGCCACCGCTGGCTGGCTCGCCGAAGCTCATGCGACGGCGGCGCTACTCACAGGGTCGGGTGGAGTGATCGAGTATCTCGATGCCCACGGTCTGAGCGGCCTCGCCGTCGACATGAACGGTGTCGTGTCGTGTACCGCCGACATCGGAGCCATGTACGGGAGCCAGTCGGCGGGCGTGTCGGCATGAACCCGCAGGTCTGGTGGTACATCGCCCGGGCATCCGGGATCATCGGCTGGCTCTGCATCACTGCATCCGTGCTCTGGGGGATCATGCTGTCCACCAAGCTCTTCCCCGCCCATCGTCGACCCGCCTGGCTGCTCGACCTCCACCGCGGGCTCGGTGCGCTGAGTGTGCTCTTCGTCCTCACCCATGTCGTTGCGCTGATCGCGGACAACTGGGTCCACTTCGACATCGTCGACGTCGTCGTGCCCTTCGCCAGCGAATGGAAGCCCTGGCAAGTGGCGCTCGGGGTGTACGCGATGTGGGGCCTCGTCATCGTCGAGGTGACATCGCTCGCCATGAAGCGGTTGCCCAAGCGGGTGTGGCGAGGGATCCACTTCACGAGCTACCTCACGTTCCTGCTGACGAGCCTGCACGGCACGTTCGCCGGGACGGACTCCACCAACAAGATGTACGTCGCCACCACCGTGGTGACCACCGCAACACTCGTCGCTGCGGTCCTGTATCGGATCATCACCCGTTCGGATGGTCGAGACGGTCGATCCCGTCGCACGAAATCACCGGCAGGATCGGTGCCGGAGATGGCTCCGACCAACGAGGCCAGCACCGTCTGACGGCATCGACGTCGCTCGCTCGGGCGCGCTCCGACAACGATCGCCGCGACGGCATCGGGTAGAGAATTGACCATGACGGCAACGGCAATCGAACACTTCGACGTCCTGATCGTCGGAGCGGGCATCTCCGGCATCGGTGGCGCCTACCACCTGGGTCAGCAACGACCGGGCTCCAGCTACGTCGTCCTGGAGACGCAGTCCGGCTTCGGCGGAACGTGGCGGACGCACACGTATCCGGGCATCCGCTCGGACAGCGACCTGCACACCTTCGGCTACCGCTTCAAGCCGTGGCGCAATGCTCCGATCGCATCCGCCGAGGAGATCATGACGTATCTCGGCGAGGTCATCGACGAGAACGATCTCGCCCGGCACATCCGCTACGACCACGCCATCACCGACGCGACATGGTCGTCCGAGGATGCGCTCTGGACACTCGACGTCACCCACACGGCGACCGGCGAGCAACTGCGGTTCACCACCAACTTCCTGTGGATGTGTCAGGGGTACTACCGACATTCGAAGGGCTACACACCGCAGTGGGAGGGCACCGACGACTTCGCCGGTCAGATCGTCCACCCGCAGACCTGGCCGGACGACCTCGACTACGCCGGCAAGCAGATGGTCGTCATCGGTTCCGGCGCCACGGCGGCGACGCTGATCCCCGCGCTGGCCGACAACGCGGCACACGTGACGATGTTGCAGCGTTCGCCGACGTACTTCTCGACCGGCCGCAACATCAACGAACTGGTCGAGATGCTGCGTGAGATCGGCATCGACGAGACATGGGTCCACGAGATCGCCCGCCGCAAGATCCTGTTCGACCAGAACCAGTTCATGCACCGGGCAGCCGCCGAGCCCGAAGTCGTCAAGCAGGAATTGTTCGGTGCGATCCGGGAGTACCTCGGCAACGACTACGACATCGAGAAGCACTTCGGGCCGTCGTACCGGCCGTGGCGGCAGCGGGTGGCGTTCGTACCGGACGGCGACCTGTTCGAAGGGATCGCCAGTGGCAAGGCGTCGGTGGTCACCGACCAGATCGTCCGCTTCAACGAGACCGGCGTCGAGCTGGCGTCGGGTGAGCAGCTCGACGCGGACATCATCGTCACGGCAACCGGATTCGACCTCAACGTGCTCGG
>RCMY010004564.1_pt1 | contig 11966 bp, 10 predicted proteins | sample 2041341 | NCBI WGS metagenome assembly RCMY01 (sample SAMN09708234, study PRJNA481090) | Marine sediment metagenome, whole genome shotgun sequencing project.
CCCTAGTGTGCCCGTTCCCGGGGCTGCACGACAGGAGGACCGTCCAGGGGGCCCTCTCCTTCAGTTGTTGTCGGCGCCCGAGGGGCGGTTGATTCGCGAATGTTGAGCTTCGGGGTGATGATCACCCGATGCGCGGGTCTGCCGGGATCGCGCAGCCTGTCCACGGCCAATCCCATGGCGGCGCGGCCAATGGAGGTGCGTGGAGGACGTACCGCTGTGAGTGGTGGGGTGAAGAGTCCCGCCACTTCGTCGTCATAGGCAATGACAGAGAACGCCCCGGGTACATCGATTCCCACCTCCTGGCAGTGCTGAACAATGGCGCTCGCCTCTCTGTCCGCATGCACCAGCAGCGCCGTCGTGCCGGACGCCAGACAATCGCGCACCAGCGCTGCGACCTCTTCACCGTCATTGCCCGGCTGCGGACGATGGAGGTCACGACGGAAAGCCTCGGTGTCCAGACCACACGTCTGTGCCGCCTGTACCCATCCCCTGTGGATTTCGGCCTTGTGCGGGCTGCCGGGGTTGGTGACGAAGCCCACCTTCACATGACCAAGATCGGCGAGGTGCCTGACTGCCGCTGCGGCGCCAGCGGCGTGATCGGTGGTCACGGATTCGCAGGCCTGCCCGCCCGGCACGAAGGAAGGTTCCCTCTCCACGAGGACCACGGGCACACCCGTGCGCTGCAGCCAGTCAAGGAGCTCCGCAGTCTCCTGCGTCGTGACATCGGGAGCGAGGAGGAGTGCTTCGGCACCCGCCTGAAGCATGTGTTCGACATGTGCCCGATAGTTGACGTCCTCATACGTGGTGCCCCGCAACATGAGGGATGCGCCCCGCTCTGCAGCCATGTCCTGTGCTCCGCGGATCACCTCTGGCCAGTAGAAGTCCAGGGACGGCACCAGCATTCCCACCCGGCTGGGAGCCTCTGACGGGGACCGCGGTTCCGCCTCCGCATCGACGAGGACGGCGCCGCCATGAAGACGACGGATGACTCCATCGGCTGCGAGTCTGGCCATGTCACGCCGCAGGGTGACGGGAGCAACCCCCACCAGCTCTGCCAGTTCGTTGACACGCAGCATCCCACGTGAACGGAGCTCGGCGACTATGCGGTCGCGACGCCCATCCGGGAGCAAGTGCAATGTCATGTTGATCACTTTACCCCGCAACCGACCGCTTTGGTAGTATTGTGGTCATAAGTGATCGACTTCGATCAATCCACGTCAACGCCACAGGAGTTCCTGAGTTGGAGACAGCAGCCGATCTGAACTGGGACGACCGTCGAACGTGGACTGATTTCGCCGATGAACTGCTGCTCGCCCTCAGAGCTCACGCCTCTGAGAGTCACGCTCAAATTTCTTTTCCCGGGGCACCGGGCCTCTTTGGCGCGCGCATCGATGCCCTGGAAGGTTTTGCTCGGTCCTTCCTGCTGGCTGCCTTCCGCCTCGCGGGTGACCACGGACACGATCCCCTGGGAACAGCGCAGTGGTACGCCGACGGCATCGCCTCCGGCACCGACCCCCACTCGACGGAACGCTGGCCGACTCCGGATGAACATCCGCAGGCCAAGGTGGAGGCGGCCTCCCTTGCCCTCGCGCTGGACATGACGCGCCCCTGGCTCTGGGATCGTCTGGATGCAGCCGTGCAGGATCGGGTTGTCCACTACCTTTCCTCTGCCGTGGGAGACGAGACCTACTGGCGCAACAACTGGGTGTGGTTCCGCGCCGTCACGCAGACGTTCCTGCGTTCAGTGGGTGCCCATCACAGCGTCGATGACATCCGGGCGGATCTCGCCACCCATGATTCCTTCCCCGGGACCGCTGGCTGGATCTCTGACGGTGAGGGCCGCAACTTCGACCATTACAACGGATGGGCCCTTCACCTGTACCCCACGCTCTGGTCGAGAATGCGCGGAGCGGTGGAACTGGCGCCTGAGCGACTGGATCGGGATCGCGCAGCGCTCCAGCGATACCTCGACGACGCCATCCGGCTCATCGGCGCCGACGGCTCGCCGCTCATCCAGGGACGGAGCCTCACCTACCGCTTCGCCGCCGCGGCCCCCTTCTGGGTGGGTGCTCTGGCGGGAGTCGATGCGCCTTCACCCGGCGCGCTTAGGATGGCTGCGTCCCGCATCGTCGGACACTTCGTCGACGCCGACATGGCCTCGAATCCCGGGATCCTCGACGTGGGCTGGAAACGCCCCTGGCCACGACTGGCCCAGTTCTACACCGGTCCAGGCTCGCCCTACTGGGCCGTCAAGGGGCTCCTCGGCGTGGCCATCCCCGGCGACCATCCGGTCTGGACCACCCCCTCAGAGCCACTGCCCATTGACACCGGTAATCAGTTGCGTGCCGTGCTGGCGCCCGGATGGCTCATCCAGGGCACGCGTGACGACGGCGTCGTCCGCGTCATCAATCACGGCACCGATCACGCGTACGAGGGTTCGGACGGGGCGGACAGTCCGCTCTACGCCCGACTCGGCTACTCGACGGCCACCGCGCCTCTGCTCGATGACGACAGCTGGGCCAACCCGCTCGACAATTCCATCGTGCTGCTGGACGCCGACGGGCGGGCGAGCCACCGCACCGGCATGGAACTTCTCGACTGTCGGGTGCTGGACACACCGGATGGGCGTGTGGGGGTAGCCGATTCACTGGCTCAGGCGCACTGGGTGCATGCTCGGCCACCGGTGCAGCAGGATTCCACAGGTTGGTCGGGGACGGCCACTGCCGCGGGCGAGATGCGCACGGTTTCAGTTGTCCGGGACACGTGGGAGATTCGCTTGGCCCACATCAGCGAGGCTGCGCCCACCGCCCGCACCACCCGCTTCGGCGGCTGGCCACTACCCGTCGATTCCTCGTCCGATGTCATCACCAATTCCGGTGCCAGTTCCGCTGGAGAGCACCTCACAACACGAGTCACGGCACTGACCGTTGGCGGCATCCCGGGGATCGACCACCGGAGCGACGCCACGCCGCTCTCTGAGGACACCACAACGCCCTTCATCACCTTCCCGACCCAACCGGACCAGTGGCAGGGGGTCCTGTTGGAGTTGGGCTCCACCACCACGACGGGCGAGGCGCACTTCACGGTCTCGAGCTCTGACACTGACACCCTCTTCACCATCACCTGGCCTGATGGGAAATTCACGTCCATCCGACTCCCCCACCCATCGAAAGGCAACCCGATGTCCACCTCCCCCGCCGTCGACAGCGCTCTGGCGACACTTCAGCAACTCGACGACCAGTTCGGCACGCGCTACCCCGACGACTGCACCGTTGATGGTGTCTATCCCTTGCGCGTGGCCCAGTTCGGCGAGCCCGAGGGCGGCAACACGGAGTGGACCACCAGCTTCGTGCCGGGAATGTTCTGGGCCGCCGGTGACCTCACCGGTGATGAGAAGTGGTATGACGCCGGGCGCCGCCACATCCCCAGCTTCGTGGACCGGATCGCTCGCTTGGTGCACGTGGACCACCATGACGTGGGCTTCCTCTACACACTCTCCTGCGTCACCGCCTGGCGCCACGACGGCGACGAAGTGGCGCGCGACGCCGCCATCGCGGCTGCGGACCAGTTCATGACACGCGTCATCCCGAGCGTGGGCATTTTCCAGTCCTGGGGTGACCTCGACGACGAGGCCCAGGCCGGACGCGCCATCATTGACAGCCTCATGAACATGCCGCTGCTGTACTGGGCCACAGAGGTCACTGGCGACCCAAGCTACGCCGAGGCCGCCGCCCGTCACGCCGGCCTGCTCGGCAAATCCATCATCCGCGAGGACGACACCACTCACCACACATTCCATTGGGACGTGAAAACGGGTCAGCCGGTGCGCGGCACCACGGCACAGGGATACTCCGATGAATCCACCTGGGCACGCGGCCAGGCCTGGGGTGTCTACGGCTTCGCTCTCAACTACCTCCACACCGGCAACGAGGAACTCCTCGAGGCCTCCGAGCGCTGCGCACGCCGCTTCCTGGACCTGCTTCCGCAGGACAACGTGCCCTTCTGGGACATGATCTTCACCGACGGCAGTGACCAGCCGCGTGACAGCTCGGCCGGAGCCATCGCCGCGTGTGGATTAATGGAGCTCGCGAAGATCACCGGCAGGACGGAGTATCAGGAGGCCGCCGATGCCATCCTCGATTCCCTGGAACAGAACTACGCCACCACAGCCGAGGGCCCCGAGAACTGCCTGCTTCTCCACGGCGTCTACGCCCTGCACGGAGGCCGCGGCATCGATGAGGGCAACCTCTGGGGCGATTATTACTACATGGAGGCGCTGCTTCGCCGCGCCCGCCCCGACTGGGTCTCCTACTGGCACCCGGCCGCAGAACAACGCAACGCCTGATCCCCCAATACCCGACAGAATGAGACAGCAACGCATGATTCTCGAAGACTTTTCTCTCACCGGCAAGGTGGCACTGGTCACCGGAGCCACCCGTGGCCTCGGACAGGCCATGGCCATCGCACTGGCCGAGGCCGGCGCTGATGTAGCGCTCGTGGGCAGCACGAAGCCCGCCGAAGCCACCGCCGAGAAGATCCATGCTCTGGGCCGAAAGACCCTGAACCTGACCTGTGATCTCTCCGCAGCCTCCGTGGCAGAGCTCGCCGCTCTGGTGGACGACGTCGTCACCGAGTTCGGGCGCATCGACATCCTCGTCAACAACGCCGGCATCATTCGCCGCACCCCCGCGATGGACTTTTCTGAGAAGGACTGGGACGACGTCATCCAGGTGAACCAGAAGGCGGTGTTCTTCCTGGCACAGGCCGCAGCCAATGCCATGAAGGACGGCGGCGATGGTGGCAAGATCATCAACACGGCATCGCTGCTGAGCTATCAGGGTGGCATCAACGTGCCGTCCTACACGGCCAGCAAGAGTGCCGTCGCAGGCCTCACACATGCCATGGCCAACGAATGGGCTGGCCAGGGCATCAACGTGAATGCGATCGTCCCCGGCTACTTCGCCACCGACAACACGGCCCAGCTGCGCGACGACGAAGACCGTTCACGTTCTATCCTCGAGCGCATCCCCGCCGGCCGGTGGGGCGATGCCGAGGATCTCGGCGGCGCCGTCGTGTTCCTCGCGTCCAATGCCTCCCGCTATGTTCATGGCACCCTGCTTGCCGTCGACGGCGGCTGGCTCGGCCGCTGACCTCCAGCCAATCTTCAATTCCCCAGAAATAGCCGTCTCGCATCCCGCGGGACACCTGAGAAGGAGCAGCAACATGGAAAACCGTTACGCCAGCGCCCCGGAGCACGTGGCAACCATGAAGACCGAGGAACTGCGCGAGCGCTTCCTCGTGGAAGACCTCTTCGTTGATGGCGAGATGAAGTTCGTCTACAGCCACTACGACCGCATCATCATGGCCGGTGCGGTGCCCACCAGCGGCACGCTCACCATGCCCACGCCCGAGGCGCTCCACACCGAGCACTTCTTCGACCTCCGCGAAGCCGGCATCATCAACATCGGCCAGGACGCACGAGTCACCGTCGACGGCACCGAGTACACGCTGCCCCGCAAGGGCCTGCTCTACATTGGCCGTGGCACCAAGGAAGTCACCTTCGAGGCACCGGGCCGCTTCTACCTCTACAGCGCCCCTGCACACACCGCATACCCCACCACGCTGGTTGGTCCCGAGGACGGCAACGTCAAGGAACTCGGCACCAAGGAGGCCTCCAACGAGCGCAAGCTCCGCCAACTGCTCTTCAACGGTGAAGTCAAGAGCTGCCAGGTCATGATGGGTGTCACCACCCTCGAAGAGGGCAGCATGTGGAACACCATGCCGGCACACACGCACGACCGCCGAATGGAGTCCTACCTCTACTTCGAGGTGGCCGACGATGCCCGCGTGGTCCACCTCATGGGTGAGCCCAGCGAGACCCGCCACCTGATCGTCGGCAACGAGCAGGGTGTCATCTCGCCCAGCTGGTCCATCCACTCCGGGGTGGGCACCAAGTCCTACTCATTCATCTGGGCCATGGCCGGCGAGAACCAGGCGTTCGATGACATGGATTCCGCTCCGATCGCGGGGATGCGCTGATATGAGTGATGATCTGCTCGCTCAGCTTGGCGCCCACAGGCTCGTCCCCGTCGTCGTACTCGACGATGCGGCCGATGCCGCCGGGCTGGCCGGAGCACTCGTGGCCGGCGGACTGCCGGTGGCCGAGGTCACCTTCCGCACCTCGGCCGCCGCAGAGGCGATCGCCATCATGGCCCGGCGCGGCGACATGCTCGTCGGCGCCGGCACCGTGCTCACTGTGAGCCAGGTTGACGAGGCCGTCGCTGCCGGGGCGGGATACATCGTCTCCCCCGGTCTCAGCAAGGCTGTGGTGCGGCGCTGCCAGAAGATCGGTGTCCCGGTGCTGCCCGGTGCAGTCACCGCCACTGAGATCACCCGCGCCATCGAACTGGGGCTCAGCACCGTCAAGTTCTTCCCGGCTGAAACCTCCGGCGGCGCCGCCGCCATCAAGGCGCTGTCCGCTCCTTTTGGTGGGATGAAATTTGTTCCGACGGGTGGTATCGGCCCCAAGAACATCTCCGAGTACCTTGCCCTGGACTGTGTGAGCGCCATCGGCGGCTCGTGGATGGTGCCGTCGGCCTTGGTCCGCGCACAGCAGTTTGAAGAGATCGCCCAGCTCACGCGCGACGCCGTCGCGCTGGTGAAGTAGTCAAGGAGGACTTGCGAATCATGGTGGAACTTCGTCCGGCCGATGAGTGCCGTTTTGATGCTGTAGCCCTGGGTGAGGTGATGCTCCGGCTCGATCCCGGGCCCGGCCGCATCCGCACCACCCGCAACTTCGCGGTCTCCGAGGGAGGTGGTGAGTACAACGTGGTGCGTGGACTTCGCCGCTGCTTTGGTCTCCGCACGGCCGTGGCCACCGCCTTCGTGGACAACGCCGTCGGCCGCCTCGCCGAGGATTTCATCCTGACAGGCGGTGTCGACACCAGCCTGGTGAAGTGGCTGGACTTCGACGGCGTGGGGGTGGCGGCCCGTAACGGTCTGAACTTCACAGAGCGTGGCTTTGGTGTGCGGGGTGCCCTGGGTGTCTCGGACCGCGGCCACACGGCCGTCAGCCAGATGAAGCCCGGCGACATCGATTTCGATGATCTCTTCGGACGCCAGGGTGTTCGCTGGTTCCACACCGGCGGCATCTACGCGGCGCTGTCCGAATCGACCGCGGAGGTGGTGCTGGAAGCAGTCACCGCAGCGCGCCGCCACGGCACCGTCGTCTCCTACGACCTGAACTACCGGCCCAGCCTCTGGAAAAGCATCGGTGGCAAGGCGAAGGCGCAGGAGGTCAACCGGGAAATCGCGAAGCACATTGACGTGATGATCGGCAACGAGGAGGACTTCACGGCCTCCCTCGGCCTGGAGATCGAAGGCACCGACGACAACCTCACCGAACTGGAGACCGAACACTTCGCGAGCATGATCTCCCGCGCAGTGGAGGAATTCCCCAACTTCCAGGTGGTGGGAACCACGATGCGCAGCGTCAAGTCCGCGACGGTCAACGGGTGGGGCGCGATTGCATGGTCCAAGGACACCGGCGTGGTGGAATCCATTCACCGCCCGGATCTGGAGATCTTCGACCGTGTGGGTGGCGGCGACTCGTTCGCCTCCGGCCTCATCTACGGCCTGATGACCGGTGAGCCGCTGCAAACGGCCGTCAACTACGGCGCTGCCCACGGCGCCCTGGCCATGACCACACCGGGCGACACGTCCATGGTCACGGTGGACGAGGTCGTCAAGCTCGCCGGTGGTGGCGGAGCGCGCGTCGACCGCTGATCAGGATTCGACACAGCAACACCCGCCCCAGGCCCCCTTCACGATGGTGAAGGGGGCCTGGTCATGCCCGGCTGGCCCATGGGCACCCTTGCCCGTTCATCGGATTGTCATACTGGGGGGCATGGCGCAACCTGGCTGGTATCCGGATCCGGGTGGCTCCGGCGCGCCGCGGTACTGGGATGGCCGTGGTTGGTCCTCCCACACCAGTGATGGCGTTTCCTCCAATGGTCCCGGCCACGCGGGCGGATCGAGGCGCTCGACCATCATCGGGATCGGCGCGGGACTGCTTGCCATCGTTCTTGTGGTCGCCGTCATGATCTGGCAACCCTGGAACTCATCCACGTGGCTTGCGCCGAGCGACACGAATTCGGCCAGACCCACAGGTAGCCAGTGGAACGAACTGGAACCCACAAAGACCCCCAGCTCGCCTCAACCCACCGACGATGCGGGCCGCCCAATGGCCTGTCCCCTCATTGACGCGCCGGAGAGAACCAGGCAGGGCGAGATGTACGTCTCGGGCGAGATCGCTTTCCGAGGGGTCCCCGGATGGTCGGAGGAAGGGGGCGGGTGGACCATCGACTTCGCATCGATGCGCTCCGGCCAGGCAGAGGCCGTCACCCCCAGGTGGATCGCGGTCACCGCCATTGGACAGCTCAGCACGACAGACTTCAGCCCCGATGCACGCACAGCGGCCCTGCAGGTCAGCGACTGCCTGTCCTCGTCGTTCTTCTACTCAACGTTGGACTACCGCGAACGGTTGCAGGACGAGGTCTTCACCACCGCTGACGGTGTGGACGGTTGGATCATCCGCGAGAACTACTGGAACATACCCAATCAGGACGTGACGGGCGACGAGGTGGTGGTCGTGGTCCTGCAGGCCGGCGGAGACAATACCCTCACTCTGTTCCACTCCCAGGCACCCATCGAGGACCAGGAACGCAAGGATCTCGTGGCCACCGCTTTGGACTCGCTGTCCAGACGATGACCGCACCTCAGCGGTGCTCCTACACTGGTCACCGTGTCTGCACCCGGCTGGTATCCCGACCCCTTGGGCAACAGGGACGCCGTCCGGTACTGGGACGGAGCGACGTGGACTCAACTGGGCCACGCCAGTACCGGCCTGCGCAGTTCTGGGCGTCCGTGGGGATGGTTCATCCTTGCCATGGTGGTCATCACCGGTCTCGTCGCAGTCTTCGTCCTTCGACCGCCGTCCTTCACCATCGGCTCCGGCGACACCAATTCTGCGAAGCCCACCGGTAGTCAGTGGAACGAACTGCCTGCATCCGAAACCCCCACTGAGCCCGAGGAGCCGGACCAGGGCGGAATCATCGATTGTCCCCAGAACAGTTTCGATGCCCGCTCGGAAACCTCCAGCGACGGCCGGATGCATGGTGGCGGTTTGTCCTTCGTGCCGCCGAAGGGCTCGTCGTGGCGGGAAGATCCCGTCTACATGCCGTGGCTGTATGACCACAACTCCGTCACCAGATCGATCGTCTGGGGGTGGCAGAGCAACGTCAGCACGGGCCAGGTGAAGCGCTCCGAGGGTTTCTCGGATCCTCGCAGCACCGCGTCCCAACTCATGGGCTGTCTCGCAAGCTCCGGCCTGTACCTGGGCTTCACCGGCCGGGAGGACTTGGTGGATGAATCGTTCACACTCGATGGCGACGGCGGCTGGCGCGTCACGGCAAACGTGTTCGTCGATTCCCAGGGTGACATCAAGGGAGATGTGGTGGACGTGATCGTGCTGGATCTGGGTGATCCGGACACACTCGCCGTCTACATATCCTGCGCCACCATCGAGGACGAGAAGAATCTCGAGGAAGTGGCCGGGGTGGCTGAATCGCTGCGCGTCGGCTGATGCTCCACCGGTAGCATGGCGCCCATGAGCGCGCCCGGATGGTATTCAGATCCTGATGCGGAAGCAGTCGGACAAGAGCTTGCCTCGGATCTGAGCCTCCGATGAACGCGCAACTTCTTGCCCTGGATGGCGGCCAGTCCGGGATCCGTACGCTGTTCGTGGGACGTGGTGGAATCCACACCGGGCCTGAGTTCACCGGCATACTCAGTGATCGCCCTCTCCTGGCCCAGATACGAGACATCGTGCTTGCCACGCTGGATGGCGGGCGTATCGACGAGGTGGCCGTGGGCCTGTCAGGGCTCGGCGACACGGACAGCGCCAGCGAACTGAAGAGCCTGCTGGGTGACTCCGCGGGCCGCGTGCTCCTTGCCCACGACTCCACGACCAGCTATCTGGGCGCGCTGGGGCCCCGCGAGGGCGCCGTCGTGGCTTCGGGTACCGGAGCGGTGACGCTGGCGGTGGGTCCGGAGGCGGTGCGACGAGTCGATGGCTGGGGTCACCTGCTGGGAGATGCAGGCTCTGGTTTCTGGATTGGCCGTGAAGCGCTGACTGCCGTGCTGCGTGCCCATGATCAACGGGGCGAGCCCACTGCCCTCACGGAGTATGCCGTCGAGGAATTCGGAGACCTCTCGCAGCTGTACCTGCAGGTGCAGGCAGATCCGTCACGGGTGGCGCGCATCGCATCCTGGGCGCGACGGGTCTCGGAACTGGCCGCCACGGACGCCGTGTGCGCGCGGATCTCCACTGCTGCGGGCCGGGAACTTGCCACGAGCGTCGCCACTGGGCTGCAGTCCGTGGGAGCCGATCCGGTGGCAAGCACCGTGGGCAACGTTTTCCTCAACCCGATGGTCGCGTCCTCCTTCACGGACCACCTGTCCACGCTGATGCCCGATGCGAGGGTGCTGCCCGCTGCTGGCTCCGGGCTCGACGGAGCTGCACGGCTCCCTGATGTAACGCCCGGCTCGGCCCTGGACGCACTCGTGGACCGGGCGCAATAGACTGAGGCGTGTGAATCCTGTCATTGCCCATCCCATCACCCCCGTGCGTACGGTCCCCCGCAGCATCCCGCGCCCCGAATACGTTGGGCGCGAGGCCCCCCGGCCCTACACCGGCAGTCACGTCCAGAGCCCTGAAGTCATTGAGAAGATGCGCGAATCCGGCCGGATCGCAGCCGACGCCATGCATGCGGCTGCCAGCGCCATCGCCCCCGGCGTCACCACCGACACGCTGGACGCCGTCGCCCACGAGTACATGCTGGATCACGGCGCCTACCCCTCAACGCTGGGCTACCGGGGCTACCCCAAATCCCTGTGCACCTCTGTCAACGAGGTCATCTGCCACGGCATCCCGGACACCCGCCCTCTCGAGGACGGAGACCTCGTCAAGATTGACGTCACCGCCTTCAAGAACGGCGTCCACGGCGACAACTGCGGCACCTTCTTCTGTGGCGACGTGGACGAGGAATCGCGACTGCTGACGCAGCGCACCCAGGAGGCGCTCAACCGCGCCATCAAGGCAGTGCGTCCCGGCCGTCCCACCTCCGTCATCGGCCGCGTCATCGAGTCCTACGCCAAGCGCTTCGGCTACGGCGTGGTTCGCGATTACACAGGTCATGGCGTCCACACCGCATTCCACTCCGGCCTCGTCATCCTGCACTACGACGAGCCCCGCCTGGAAACCATCATGGAACCCGGCATGACCTTCACCATCGAGCCCATGCTGGCGCTCGGTTCGCAGGACTCAGAAGTGTGGGACGACGACTGGACTGTGGTGACACTCGACAAGTCCCGCGTGGCCCAGTTCGAGGCTTCGCTGGTCGTGACTGACAAGGGCGCAGAGGTACTCACGGTCCCCAGCCACGCCTGAGAAAACGTTGGGAAGCACTTGAATTCATCAAGCTGAGCTATTGCTTCATCTGAAACAAACCTGATGCAGCTCTATGCATATAGAACATGTGAGCGTATACTGGGTCCATGAAGGCAACAGGCAGGGCGGCGGCTGACAGGCTGAAAACCGCTCTGGTCGCGGGCAGGCAGGCCGCTGCCGATGAGGCGCTCGCCATCCATGATCTGGTGGTGGCCTATGACATCGCCATCGATGATGACTTGATTGATGAGTTGTTGGTGACCTCTGTTCGCGGTGGCGGGGAGGGCACCCCGAAGGTGCATGAGTTCGTCCATCTGGAACTGTGCGGGCTGCTGGGTGTGAGCGCCCGGCACGCACGGTCGCGGATCTTTGAAGTTCTGAATCTGGTGTACCGGCATCCGACGTTGTGGGCTGCGGTCCAGGGGCTGGGTTTGGAGATGTATCGGGCCGGGATGGC
>RCMY010008622.1_pt1 | contig 11966 bp, 11 predicted proteins | sample 2041341 | NCBI WGS metagenome assembly RCMY01 (sample SAMN09708234, study PRJNA481090) | Marine sediment metagenome, whole genome shotgun sequencing project.
TGCAAGACAATTTGACACAGACCTTGACCGCCATTAATGAGGCTTTGCCCACCGGCTCTCCATTGCTCCTGACGTCAAGTCAAATTGCGTCATCGGCATTGACGGTAACGGCTACCAATCAGATCATTGACGCGGCAGTAACGGAAGGGAATCCAGTTACGGTGGCACCCGAAGCAGCGGCACCGGATACAACGGTACCAGATACAAACGGACCAGATACGGTGGAAGAAGCTGCGATAGACGCCGCTATTGCTCGGGCTGCGGTGACAATAGATCGTAGCGATCAGTCTGTGTCCCTGGCATCCAGATATGGCAACAAGGTCGACATTTCTATCGATGACTTCGAGAACAGTACTTTGTACAGTGGCAGTTACCGGACACAAGTAAACAGCGGTCTAGTGGAGTTGGGTTACGACAACGACGTTCTGCAATTCAAAAAGGATCTTGACGATGTCCAGGTAACCATGGGTTTCGAACTCAAGTCCACTGATGCGGGTGACTCTCGAAGCCTGAGTTTTTACAGTGATGAAATACGCCTGAGCGCAGTAAAGGGTCAATCTGACAGCTTGGTAATTTCCGTGCCCGACGGAGCAAGCCTTCACGTAGTGGGAGTTGACTCTATCGGTACCATCACCACAGCAGAGGTGGAGGTTGTGGAGTCGAATACATTCAGTAATGAAAATGACCAATTTTCTGTCAATTACAGTTCGATTGAGGATGAATTGGAACGTCTTGGACTCAACAGTAATTTGAGCAATGCCAAGGGTAATTATGAGGCGACCTTGATAATCAGTGGTATTCAACTGACTGAAGTAACCGGCAGTGGCGAAGTAGTTCCCGCCACGGGGTATGACATCTCGGTTGGTGACCTCCTGGTTGGCGGAGCAGGTTTCAAGGGGTATATAAGCTACCTGGACTGACACGGGGCCCACTCTTGCCTGGTTCAATAATGGTACTGGCCACGTTCGTGGCCAGTACTTTAATTTTCACGGCACTAAGCACAAACCAGGCGTTTGGCGCAGTTGATATAACGCTTAGTGCTGAAAGTGCGGGGGGGCATGTGGATCAGTCGCCCAATCTACCCGGCGGTGGTTTTGAGTCCTCGCAATCAAAGCCGCGTTTCAAGGCATTATCTTTGGGTATCGACTGGGACCTGAGCGCACGGACCAGCGTCAGCTTCTCGCTGGCGCAGCGCGATATGAATTCCCTGCGCGACTCGTACGAGATCAATCAGGTTGCACTGTCTACCGTTACTCGGATCAGCCCAGCAGGGGCTCCCTATCTACTAGGCGTGAATGTGAGACTTGCCGTGAATCATGCAGATCAGCTGCTCAAGAACTCCTTCACTAGTTATAACGGTGCGACGATTCGCAGCGCATCGATCAACAGACCACAGGATCGCACGCTCTCAGCCGCGCTGACAGGTGTACGGCCACTGGGACGCGGATTCTCGTTCTTGGGTCGATTGAGCGCTGGCCTGGTGTCGAGTGATCATGATTCAATGCAGGGACAGGGACAGAGTAGCGAAGGATGTCAGTATGCTTTCAGCACTAATGGCTCAACTGGCAGTCTTCGGCAACAAGGCGGCTGCGGCGTGCTTATCAGCTATTCTCAGGAATTTGCCAACGAGGATGGGGTCGAGGAGCGGCTCGGTTTTCGCTCTTCTCAGGATGTAGCCTACAAGGCGCGATTCGTGGGTGCCGGGGGCGAGCTGGGCTGGTCTCACCGGTCGGTCTCTGTCTCCGTTGGCTATCGCTTCAGGGAATACTTCAGGGATAATCTTGACCATCGAATCACCGTCAACGGTGATACGCCAACTCGCATCAGTCAGGTCGCCAGGGCTATAATTGCCTATAGTCCGCGACGACGATGGACAGTGTCGTTGGCATCGATTTATCAGACAGCGCCGTTCCTGGACGATATTCCAATGCTGTATACCGCATTCACCAGCAAACGATATACCGGTGGCGACTCCCTGAGTTTCCAGCTGAGTGTGACCTTGCGCTTGTAGGCGAGCGAGTTCAGTTCTGCGGTTGTCGGAGCGTCGGTGATTGACAGGAGGCGAAGTATTGTCGAATCCAGAGAGCGCGTTGGCACGAAATCTGGAACGTCAGGGATGATTGGTCAGATGAACCCGGATCCGCCAACGGACAAGCGCAAGGCAATGTGTTGCACACCGAGGGCATAAAGGCTCAACGGGCTAAAGCGTGAGTTCAAAGGGGCCACCCAGGCATTGATGTGAGTATCTGCAGAGTTTGTGGGTGCCCGGCCATGGCGGCCCGATGAAGATCATCGCAAGCATCGAAGATCCGGCAGATCATGCTGGTCGAACTTGCGGTTTTCGAAGCGATTTTCCCACTTCTATACAGCCTGCTGACTGTCATTACGTTACAGACCCAGTGCGAACTTGCCAGTAGTTGAGCGGCATTGTGTTATACAGGCCACTTTACGGATGACGATTGCCCACCGATTTTAGCAATCACCGTTCATTGATGAGGACAAGTACCGATACAGGCAGTGACAGACGATTCGATCATGGCCGGACCGATTGCACGCCGCTCTGCCATGACTTTCTCGTCACACAATTAAAATAAAAAGAAAGTGAGTCGGGCCTATGCGTTTTCTCTTTTTTCAGCAATCCCGTCAGGGCTTGATTCGACAGAGCTTTGCAGCTTACAGCTCGACAGCAGCACGACCACTGTCGATCGTGGGTACTGTAGCTCTGCTCGCCTTCGCCAGTTGTGCCTGGGCCGATCCGCCAGAGCTCTTTCAGGCCGACCCGGCAATGATCAATGACTTCACGGCCTCACTGCCGAGTCACGGCCAGACAGGTGGTTACGAATATGAAATCATCCAGGGACTGGCCATATTCGAAGGAGACATCGTGCTGGGCAATGTCAACAGCGATGGCACCATTCCCGGCAAGATCCGCACTCGTGGCCTGGGCAGAACCGATACCTTCGGCCGCTGGCTTGACGGCATCGTCCCCTACCTTGCGCCGACGACCAATTCACCCACGCAGCAGATAAATATAGAGGCGGCAATCGAGCACTGGATGGACCGCAGCCGTATCACCTTCATCGAGCGCACCGAGGAGAATGCTGATCAGTACCCGCACTATCTGCGTTTTGCCAACAGCAACAGCTGCGCCTCCTACGTCGGCATGCAAGGCGGCGAGCAATCCCTCATGGTGTCAGATGGCTGCACTACCGGCAGCATCGTTCACGAAATTGGTCATGCATTGGGACTGTTCCATGAACATACGCGCTCCGACAGAGACAATTACGTGCAGATAAACTGGGCTCGTATCATTGAAGGCAAGGACATTAATTTCAATCTGCAGAATGCCGGCACCACGAATTACGGACCTTATGACTACGGGTCCATCATGCACTACGGTGAGTATTTCTTCAGCGCCAATGGACGGCCCACCATCGTGGTTCCCGATGGCGTCGAGATCGGACAGCGAGTTGCATTGAGCGAAATCGATGCGGCATCAGTTGACGAGATGTACGCAACCGATCTGGCCCTGTTGCCACCGAGTGACGTGGAAACCAGTGAAGGTCTGGAGCTGGGTATAACTGTGCTCAACCAGGGCAACCTGGGTGCGCATGAGGTGCAACTGGTCATGAAGCTCGCTGATGACACTGTCTGGACAAGCGTCTCCGAAGACAGCGGCTGGGAGTGCATGGACTACAGCTCGGAACTTCGCTGCATCCGCCCGACCATGACCGAAAGAACGGAGTCGCGCTTCGTGGTTATGGCCGATCCCGGTAGCGCGTCCGCCGAAGATGCCAAAATTCTGTTGACCACGCGAACCTTTGACACCAACACTACGAACAATCATTACAACGATGATGGCTCACTGACTGTCGAGCCTGCCAACCAGGATGCCACAACCATCTCAACGAGAAGCCCGGGGGAACCGGCCACTCAGGTGAGCGAGACTTCGGTCATCTCCGTTCCGGATGTGGAAACAGCTACTCAGGTAAGCGAGACTTCGGTCATCTTCGTTCCGGATGTGGAACCAGCTACTCAGGTAAGCGAGACTTCGGTCATCTTCGTTCCGGATGTGGAACCGGCTACTCAGGTAAGCGAGACTTCGGTCATCTCCGTTCCGGATGTGGAACCAGCTAATCAGGTAAGCGAGACTTCGGTCATCTCCGTTCCGGATGTGGAACCGTCTACTCAGGTAAGCGAGACGTCGGTCATCTCTGTTCCGGATTTCGAGGCGGCCACTCCGGTGAGCGAAACTCCGGTCATCTCTGTTTCGGATTTCGAGGCGGCGAAAAATCGCGCAGCTGCCAGCTTCGACGCAGCCGCCGCCGGCGCTTTCGATGCTAGCCTTTTCCTGACAATAGCCGGCCTGCTCGGATGGCGGCGCTACCGGACGACAGCCAGGCAATTGCGTGTTTCTTCGAAGCCGAGGCGGCCGCCCGGAATCACCTGACGCTTGAAGCGGGCCTCGTCGATTCCCACCAGCAAAAATGGGTAACGATGAGGCAGGTACTTCAGGATTTCACGAATACCATCCGCAGCATCAGGTATCCCGGGAAGCGCACTCTGAGGCCAAGTGCCACTCACATGCATCAGTGGACCGCTAGCCCGGAGCACGCGCGCCGGCGTCTGACAGGTGGTCAACCTGAGCCGGACAGGATGTCTGGCGGTGCCGCACCTGCGGGGTTGGTAGACACCCTCGAATCAGCCCACTATTTCATCGGACAATGTAGGCTGATGAAGTTGTCGGCTCCTTGCTCAACTGTGGCCTCATCAGGACCAATGTCTCAGACTTGTTGGTAAAGCCGAGCACCCTGTCACGACTATTACCTGAAAGTGGACTCGTGAATATTCTGCAGACGAAACCTGTAATGCACGATAGACTTCATGCTTCCGTTCAAGCATGGAAAGAAAATGAAGACTGCAAGGGATTGTGGAGAATCAAATTCACACCGTCACACGACTTAGCCTCTCGCAGGGTTTACCAGAAAAACCGGCTTCCTGTCCGGCCTGGGGTTGTGTGTGGCAATGCTTTTAACAGCCTGTAGTGGTGACGGCGATTCGACAACCCCCGGATCATCCGAAGTACCGGAAACGCAAGACGACTCTGGCGATTGCCGGTACGTTCTGAATGACGACATCACCTCGCCCACGCAGCTTGTGAACACTGACGACAATTGCGACTACCTGCTTGACGGCTGGGTTGAGGTGAGTTCCCTGCTGCAAATTGAACCAGGCGTTGTCATCCGCGCATCAGCTGATGCTAATCTGGTGATTGACGGAGGCGAAATTTCGGCAGTTGGAAATGCGCAACAGCGCATCGTCATGGAAGGCCTCAGCCACGTGTCGGGCTTCTGGGAGGGCATCGATGTCAGAAGTGCCCGTAATGCCGTATTCGATTACTTCGATATCCGGGATGCAGGACAAGTCTGCGCCATAATTTTCTGTCCTGACGTCGGCCTGATGATCGACGAAACACGACTGTCATTTACCAACTCCACTGTATCAAACAGCTATGTTATCGGTATGAGCATCACGGATGAGGTCGAGATTGATGCCTTTGCCAACAATCGATTCTTTGCCAATGAGCTCTACGGACTGTCGGTGGCGGGAAGCAATATTCCACAGCTGGATCAGGGTAGCGACTAGCTGGGTGTGGGCGATGAAAACAGCATAGCTGGTGTCGGTGTTCACAATGGTGAGCAGGAGCGTGGCGAAGTATTCCAGTGGAAGAGTCTCAACGCGCCCTATCTGATCAACGGGTATTACAAAGTCAGCGGCGGGACGCTTCGTCTGGATCCGGGTGTCGAAATGGCGTTCGATGAGGGTGCATGGTTCGTCGTGGAAGGCAACGGAACCTTGCAGTCTCTGGGTACCGCTGCTGAACCCGTCATCTTCCGTGGTCAACGAGCGCAGCCGGGTTACTGGGATGGTATTCGTTTCAACAGTAGCCCCTGGGACCAGAATATTTTCGAATACACCATACTGTCTCATTCAGGTAACACGGAAGGGTTATTGTCTGCCTATGCCGCTGTCAATCTGGATGAGTCAAACGCCACTTTCAGCAACACAACCTTCAAGGACAACGGGCGTTGGGGGATCGTTTGTAACGACCCTGAGTATCCCGACGTCCCCAGCGTCATCACAGATGGCGGTGGCAACACCTTCAGCAACAATGCTTCAGGCAATGTCGACAGTGACTGCTCCGTACAATAGGGGGTAGCCACTCCTCAACCGATCAAAGCCAATCGCAGTTGCGCTTCGTATAGATCGACGAGCTTACGAATCAAGAGTCCCCACGACCGATGAAGCAGGACCTACCTACGTTTCCGGAAGCAGAACTGTCTCGCATCATTGAAATGGCCTGGGAGGACCGCACACCGTTTGATGCCATTGCGGCGAGTCACGGCGTCAGCGAACAGCAAGTCATTGCACTGATGCGAGGCAACTTGAAAGAAAACTCGTTCAGGTCGTGGCGCAAACGTGTGAGCAGCCGGTCGACTAAGCATGTAGCAAAGCGTCCAGCCGGGGTGGAACGTGCCTACTGCCCGACACAATACAAGCAGCGCTGAGCAATGCATCGGGTGATCTTTGTTATGATGAGCCGACGGGTGTGCGACAACCCAGTGAAACTATTCGGCCACGGAACGGCGTCTGGGCAGGGGTGTACATCAGTGGCTGAAAATACAGGGGTGAGGTGGGTAACACTGGGTGCCCTGGTAACCGTACTAGGTGTCCTGGCAAGCTGCGGCGGAGGGTCGGATTCGTCTGAGAACCAGTTCAAAAATGGCTACAGGTTGGTCAGCAAATCGGTAGACAACCTGTTCGCAGACATTCTGGACCATGAAGACACTTTCGACTATGGCGTGGGTTCTGGCAACGTCATCATGACGAGAACGTCGTTTGAGGGTGGTGTCGAGGAGCAACGCACCCGCGAACTGAACCTTGATTCTGCCGGTCGTCTGTCTGCTGAAAGTTATACGTTTGAGGCAACTGATTATCAGACTAATTACACTTATGACGGTAAGGGCAATCTTGCCGGATATGACGGCGTGACCGGATCACAAGTGCTCCACTACACGGATGGTTTACTGACGGAGATTTCGTATACGCGACACGATCGGCTGATAGTCGACGTGAAAATTCGACTGAGTTACGACAGTGAGTCGCGTCTGGTATCCGCACTCAATATGTTTGAAGGGTCTGAAACTCTGTACACCTACAATGCGCTGAATCAGATTACATCCGCTGCCGAGTGGACAATCTCGGGCCTCGAGCAATTTACACAAAGTTTTGAGTATGACGTCAACGGCAACCTGAAAAGAGAGATCACGACAAGGCAGTTTGGAGATGTGTATGAGGTCAGTGACTACGAGTATGAACTGACCAGTGAGCCTACCTACAATCACACGTTGATGAGGATGACGTTGCAGCCGTTTGATTCCATCGTTTTCAGCTTCCTGAGCTATTCGTGACGCCGGTTAGGGGTGGCAATACCAGACAGCCGAATGCTGATTGCCTGAGATCCAATGGTGGACGCTGGCCGCCGATGCTCTTTATGAATCCCGCTGATCAGACTTGTCTGTAACTCTCTGCGCTTCAGGAAAGTGCGCCAACAGTCACACAGGCAGCGGCTGCGGCAGGGGCTATTCTCAGATATCGCTGTATGCAAAGCCAGTCAATAAAGGAAAATATACAATTCCACAGGCACCGCTACGGTACAATTGACCCACCGCCAAACGGACAGGGCGGCTATTCACACTTAGGAGAAAATCATGGCACGTGGAGTTAACAAAGTCATTCTGGTTGGTAACCTGGGCGCAGATCCAGAGGTGCGCTACATGCCCAGTGGCGGCGCGGTCACCAGCATCAGCATTGCGACGTCTGAACAGTGGACCGACAAGACTTCCGGACAGAAACAGGAACGAACGGAGTGGCATCGGGTAACACTGTTCAATCGAATGGGCGAAATCGCCGGTGAATACCTGAAAAAAGGGTCACAGGTCTATATCGAAGGCTCCATTCGTACGGATAAATACCAGGACAAGACGACGGGTGAGGATCGGTATTCCACTCAGATCATTGCCCGAGACATGCAGTTGCTGGGTGGACGCGGAGAAGGTGGTGGCGATAATTTCAATCAAGCGCCGCGTACTCAATCATCCCAGCCCCCAAACCAGGCTGCCGCTACACCACCTATGGCTCCAGCGGGCGGTGCGGAAATTTGACGACGATATTCCGTTTTGACAGTAGCGCGGTGTGTTCGGGTATGACTCGGGTTCGGTCAACGTTAATGTGATCGAATTGCTCGCCTACAAGAAGTAGGCGAGCAATCGCTGGATGACGTGCCCGGTTCGGGTACGGTGCATCACCACATCACCACATCACCACATCACCACATCAGGTCATCCGGCACTTCATAACCTGCATACTCGTCGTCCGTATCCGTCGCCCCTTCGTCCCGGGTATTGAGCAGGACCAGCCAGCTCTCATCGCGCTCGGCGATCTTTTCGGCAGCCTGTCTGGGTACGACACTGAGTTGATCCTGCTTGCCCACAATGGCCAGAGCGCCTCGGATCAGTGCCTGCCGGTGTTCCGGCAGCAGCATCAATGTCTTGATGACGCCACTGTGATCGAATCGGTATTCCGTGTCTCCCCGTTCCACAATGGTATTGAGTTCGATAATCTGCTGGATCTGGGACTGAACGGCCTTTTGTTCAGCGGCCCGATCCCTCTCTTCGTTCAAAGCGCGATCACGCGCCAGCTTTTCTGCATCGCGTTGCCTGACCAGGTCGGCGGTTTCATCCACCACATCGACCCCCTTGCGTTGCATTTTTTCCTTGGTGTTCTGAGCCTTGCGGGCCGTTACCACCTGTTTCTGACTGGCGATACCTGCCTGACGGAGTTGTTCCTGTAATGACTTTGCCACAGCCTTGATCCTTTGATTGTTCGGTTCTGTCTGATTACTTGAGCGGTTTTTTCAAGACGGTCAATGGTATATCGATATCCAGCTCCGCGCTGACTTGCGCACGCGCGGCCAACGAATTGGCTTCCGGAAACAGTCCCAGCAATCGTATTTTCAGGTTTTTGGCACGTACCGCCACACCTCCCGTACGGGCCGGATCCTGCAACTGTTGTTGCAGGCGCTTTTCGAGATTGCGGGTATGGCTGGACAGATCGATAATCGACCCACGTTCGATAGCCTCAATGATCTGTCCTTCGAACACGGTGCTGATCAAATTCCATAGCGTGGAGTCCAGCACTTTCGAGAGGCGAATGTTTTCCAGGCGCAACTGTTCTCTGACAGTTTCCACCACCGGACTGGCATTCAGATAAATGATGCCCTTGGTGTCACGCCGGCTGCCCGGTAGCTGTGCGACAAAGCCCAACGCTACAGTGACCCCGGTCGTACTACCAGAGAGCTTGATGCTGCCTATCTGGACGTTCACCTTGCCGGCGGCTGAGTCTGAACTGAAATTTCGGTTGATGAGCAGGGGAGTGATGGCGGCTTCAAGCTGGGTATAGTCGGCGCGTAGCAGAAGATCGAAATCTGTCTTGCTTGCCTGAAATGCCACTTCGCGCAACGGGGGCAGTGGCAGCGATTCGCTTTGCAATGCGGTACTGGCCACCACGGTGGTGCCTTCGACTTCGAAGCTTACGCCAAATTTATCGGGCTCGGTATGTATGCCTGAAAACGCAAATCCTTTAGGCACAATGTTCAGATGCACCTGCTGGGGTAGGGCATCATCGTTTGGTGATGGTACATCCAGTGCGAAGGTATAACTGTGCCAGTAGCCGGCCAGCTGTTGCCGAAACTTCGCGCAATCTATTAACTTGTTGAGTCGTGGTTCCAGAGTCGCCAATTGCTTGTCCAGCGCATCACTGACTATTTCCTCCAGATCGAAATCCATTTTTCCGCGCCAGAGTGCGGTGGGTTTCTGCACCCACTGATAGCTGACATCGGCCCTGATCATGGGGCACCAGTCATCCTGCATGTCCAGTCCCATTCGGATCGTTGTCAGTACTTCACCCTGAACATCCAGGGCGGAGAGACCAAGGAGCTCAGCCATGGACCCTCGAATGCCCACCTTGCCATTGATTCGGATTGGCGCAGAGGCGGTGATAAATTGTTCGACGCCGTTCAGGGTGATGGGGGCGGTACGCGTCACTATCAGATCCCATTGTGCCGTGCCACAGGCCTTGATGCCGATGATGCGTTTACAGACTTTCCGGTTGCCTTCGACCGGATAGGAATTGGGAAGCTGTTCCGCAGCAATGGCCTCGATGTCGTCATAACTGACTCGAGCACGCAGACCGAACCGGCTGGCTCGTGGTTCGATAAGCGTATCCAGTGTGTCTGCCAGTTGATCCGGCTTCTCGGAAACCTGGCTGGGTGCGGTGTCACGGTTGCAGGATGAAGCGGTCACGCAGCTCAGAACGAGGCTGATCAGTATCGTGTTGCTCCACTTTCTTGTCTGGCGAGTCTGCGGTGATGTGGCTGATTGAGCGGTCAGCCGGTTTACTTGCGCGAATCCGCTCATCGTCAGTCAGTCAGTGGTATGACCAAACCACGTTTCACGACCGGCCTGTTCAGGCAGCGATCAAGGTAGGTCATGGTATCCGTATAGGTGGCCATCTGAAAGTCTTCGCCAGTTCCGTAGAAATCACGTACCGCACGTAGCCCCGGGAAAATGGCTATGTCAGCAATGGTGTAGTGATTGCTCTGAATATAGTCCTGTCCTTCCAATAATGAATAGAGTTGCAACAGATCCGGATGGTCGGGTGGGCAGCGACGTGTTATGGGGTGGTCTGTCAGTGACTGCATAAAACGTGATGTTTCCCGATACCGGTTTTCAGCAATTAGTATACGGCTCCCAGCGGGCAAGATACTGACCATAGTATCCAGCTACACTACGTCTTTGCGCCAGTATCGGCGACCACTTTTAATGACAGCAGCACCCTCCAGGGTGTGGTGGCTGACGGGATCTGTTTCATGACGGGTATTCTCCTGATATTCGGCGCCTGCATCCTGTGGGCGCTGGACACCCTGATCCGCTATCCGCTGTTGTTCAGTGGTGTCAGCCCTTGGGCGATTGTCTGGTTCGAACACCTGTTCCTCGTCGTTGTCATGAGCTACTGGGTATTACCGCTATGGCGCAACAAGGCGGTGGATTTGCGCGCTGTTGTTGCATTTCTTGTAGTAGGCGGGCTTGGTTCGGCACTCAGTACCGTTGCTTTCACCAATGCTTTCTCACTGATCAACCCGTCCGTCGTTATCCTTATTCAGAAGCTGCAACCTCTGGTGGCAGTGACGCTCGCCGGATTGTTGCTCAAGGAGAGAATCGACCGGCAATTCCTGCTCTGGCTCGGTATCTGCCTGCTTGGCAGTCTGATGATTGCGGCGGGCGATCTTCTGCCGGCACTGGATCCGGCCAATTGGTCTGGTCGGGAAACGCGCGATTTGCTGTTGGGGTATGGCTGCACGCTGATTGCCGTGGTGGGGTGGGGTGCGGCAACAGTGTTTGGCAAGCAACTGAGTAACCGCGGTTTCAGCACCACGGATCTGATGGCTGGTCGATTTCTGGTCGGATTTCTGATTCTGACACCGATTGCCTGGCTTATTGCCAACCCTGCTGATGTGGCGGGAATGCACATGCCCCTGCAGTTTCTTGGCGGCGATACTCAGTTCAATACCCTGGTTCTCATTTTGATCATGGTGCTGATCTCAGGCCTGGGTGGCATGGGGCTCTATTATCTCGGCATGAAACGGTTGCCGGCTCGCGCCTGCGCGGTGGCCGAAATGTTCTTCCCGGTTGCTGCAGTTACCATCAATTGGCTGGTACTGGGGCAGGCTCTGACCAACTTGCAGATGACTGGTGCTGCGGTATTGCTGTTCGGAAGCACCATGGTTGCTGTTTCGCAAACTCGCTGAATAGGGAGTTCTGCGTTGCCAATGTAACCCCTGAACT
>RCMY010004565.1_pt1 | contig 11964 bp, 8 predicted proteins | sample 2041341 | NCBI WGS metagenome assembly RCMY01 (sample SAMN09708234, study PRJNA481090) | Marine sediment metagenome, whole genome shotgun sequencing project.
CATCAATTGGGTGTCGTTCGACTTTTTCTTATAGGTCTGTTGGGCCTTTACGCCATCGACCTCGACCGTTTGCTGGTGTTTGTACTCGTCTTCAGTCTCCATCTCAAAATTCCCCAACAGGCCATAACTCGCCGACATCATACTACCCGTTGGCCCGGCACCATCGATGACCATAACGCTGAACTTCTTTTTGTCTTCGGATGTTTTATACGTTCCTTCCACAGAATTTACTTGATACATGCCCGCTTGACCGACTTTGAAACCGGTGCGTTCCATACCATCAAGATTTTCGGGCAACCAGGTTTTGAGTTGATCATTGGTCAAAGGAACTGCATCCTTTAGCTTTCCGATCCGCTCCTCGACCTTTTGGGCTTCTTTGACAAAAGTAGTGGCATTGGAGACCCCTTTTTTAGCCGTTTTCAGTTTTTCGGCCACTTCGCCCATACAGGCGCCGAGCATTGTCGTCACTAGTACTATGGTTAATAATTTTACTGCGTTTTTCATAATTTAAAGGGTTTTTAAATGTATATTCCTGATTAGTTACAGCCTTCCTTATCGACATCGGCCTTCGCTTCATTGATCGATTTGTTGATTTCGGCCTTATTGGCCGTGGGTACACAATCGGCCAATTGCTTAAGGGCATCCAAATAATTTTTGGCCGCCGTTTTATACTTGGTACAATTAGCCGGAGTCGGATCTTCGCTGTATGCTGTAGTCGCATTGGACCATGTCTGTAGCTCGCCTGCATATTGTTCTGCCCATTTTCCATCGAAGCAGTTTCCTGCGGGGTTCAAGGGGTTGTCTTTACTACATCCGCTGGTAAATGCAATCATCGCCGCGCCGCAGCCGATTACAAAAAGTCTTGTCTTCATTGTTTTTAAAGTTTTCATGATTTTTATTTTTAAGGTTAATGTGTAATTATTGATTATTGATTGAAAGGTAAACCTTCCTTGAATTTCTTTATACTGCATACTGCCACTGCCCACTATTTCTACTGCTTCTGCATAGCCGCCTGAAAACCGAAATCGTATTCGGATATGTTGACGGTCAAGAGCTCATTTTCGAGGGCGATACAGGTCATCTTGGCACTCTGATCGGATTTCTTTTTGTTCACGAAATCCATTTCCATCATCAGGCTGTTGTCGCCGATTTTATCTAACCATTTTGGGTCGAAGCCCTTGGGCAATTGCTTGGCATTGTTGCCACTGTACATGTTGTCGAAACTGACCGGGGTATCGAAGGCCACGTACATCGTCATTTTGGAATCATCGCTTTCCATCTGAAAGCCTTGGCAGGTATAGCCCAGGATTTCCTTGGTGCCGATTTCCTTGAACTCATAATCGCCCATGTCGCTTTCTTGGGATGTCGCCTCAGCTATATCCGGGCTCGACATTACCGTTCCCGTCTTTTGTCCCCCATTGTTCATCAAAATCGTAGTTGTTGATAGTTTGGGGTCCATTACCATCAGCATATTGCCCATTGGGGTTCCACCCTGACCCAGTTCCGGTTTACTGCCAAAGGCTCCGCCGTCTTCCGACAGGAAATAGTGGAACTTTATATCGCCGTTTTTGTGCGACATTTGTAAAGTGTACCGCCAATCGAATTCGTATGAACTCGGCAGCGTCGAGGGGTCGACCTTGGAGCCGCCCATTGTGCCAAGATCAATATTGAAAATCTTGTCCAAGGTCTTGTCGGTCTGTTTTGAAGTTTCTTGTTCGGTCTTGTTCAGCACTGTACGTTCGGCGGCCTTTTCCACCCGGTCGCCCAATTTTTTAAGGAACTGGGCGTTGGCCGTAGTCCCGATCAATAGCAATGTGATCAATAGGATTGTTTTCGTTCTAGTTTTCATTTTCCTTCTTTTTGAGGTTCTCCTACTTTTCCAATAAATTATCCATCTTAACCTATAACCGATGCCAGATATGTAACCGTTCGTGCAAGAAATGTAACATGTAAGGGATTTAGTATGGCTTGTCGTAAGGTTTTATAGTCTTTTATGGTTTTCTTCACGCTTCTTCTCCCATTTGTACCCCAAACTTGAAAAGGTCAACATGCCGTCCGAAAAAACTCTATATTTATAAGGATGTTTACCTTTTCACCAACCGCACACTAATGGATGACAAGCAACTGATTGCCCAATTGAAAAAGCGCGATAGAAATGCGCTAAAGGATGTTTACAGGCAGTATAAAACCGAGTTTTTCAGGTTTGCCTCACGATACACTAAAGCAGATGATACCTTAGAGGATATTTTTCAGGATGCCATCATTGCCGTATACGAAAACGCACTAGCTGGAAAGTTGGACAACCTAAAGAGCAGCCTGAAAACATATCTGTTCAGTACAGGAAAGTTTATGCTCTTTAAAAAGTTCAGAGACACCAAAGAAGTGGCGACCGATGAAAATTATATTTTCGACCAAAAGGAGGCGGCTGTTATGGAAGATATTTACGAAGACGAAGGTCCGGACGAATACCAAAAGAAATTGGTAGCGAATTTTAAAAAACTGGGCGATAAATGCCGTGAGATCTTGGAACTGTTCTATTTGCAAGGCCTAAAATTGGATGAAATTATGACCTTTCAGGGCTATGAGAACAAGAATGTGGTCAAGAGCCAGAAGTCGCGTTGCCTAAAGACGCTGAAAACGCTTATCGGTCAGACGTGAGATATAAGATTTTGGTAGGGTGCCGGATGCTCGGTGCACAATGTTTGGCACTTCGACAACGCTCAGTCTAAATGTTTGGTGTTTGATGTTTGATGTTTGATGTTTGATGTAAAGAAAAAATAATACAACGCAACGATGGATAAAGACGAATTGATAAACGGATATTTCGAAGGTTCCCTCTCCGAAAGTCAATCGGCGGAGTTCGAACGCCTGCGGGAAACCGATACGGGTTTTGCGGCCGATTTCGAGTTCGAGCGGGAACTGCAGTCCGCCCTAAAAAAAGAGGAGCGGCAGGAAATAAAGTCGTTATTTTCAAACCTAGACATCGAAACTGTAGCCGATTCGAAAGATAGCAGATTTAAGAAAACCGAAACGAAGGTAATTTCGATCCGGCCTTGGCTTGTGGCCGCATCGATTGTCTTCCTGCTCGGGCTTGGCTCGTGGTTGTTGTTCTTCAACAGTCCCGATCTGAATACCGATCAATTGTATGCGGCCAATTTTGCGCCCTACGAAAATGTGGTGCACCCCATCGAACGCGGTGAACAGCTCGAAGATATGAAGACACGGGCCTTTACAGCCTACGAAGATGCGGACTATAGCCTTGCCCTGAAACTTTTTAAGGAACTACAGGTACAACAGAACGACCCATACATCTCGTTCTACGAGGCCATTGTACTGATGCAGCTAAACAAACATCAAGAGGCCATTCCGTTATTGGAGGGCTATATCGAAAACGATGGGCAGTTGAAAGACCGGGCTACTTGGTATCTGGCATTGGCCTATCTTAAACAGAACAACATCGCCGAAAGCAAGACGCAATTAGAAAAATTGGTCAAAATGGGCAGCTTTAAAGAGGACGCATCAGAAGCGTTGTTGAATGAACTTGATGCAGAACTTTGATAAAGTGGACCGTGCTAAAGTAAACCGCATTTTAATAAAAACGGTTTGGGTATACCCTTCTCTGGCTTATGGATTCGTCCTTGAAAGCGACTTCAAGAAGACGTCCTTAAAACAGCAGGCCTTAATTCCTTCGCCTTGCTTTTTCTAAGGGAGATAAAAAATAAAACCACAAAAAATGCGACCCCTGCACCGATATACCACCAATAATGGGTCTCGGCAATCGGCGAAACATCGCCCGAAACCACAAACGCAGCCCAGTAATAGGGGTGCCGTAACAGATTATCATCCGTATTTCGCAAATATTCCAGTTTGGCATTGCGCAAGGCCTCGGTCTTTGATTTTCCTTCGCTAAGACCTTTATAGAAATATTCCATCAACTTTACCGTGCTTTTGTCGTTGATTTTCCAGAGCGTATTGACCAGGGATTTGGCCCCGGCGTAATAGAATCCTTTGGATAGGCTGAGCATACCCTGCCCTTTTTGCAGTTTACCAATACCGGTCTGGCAGGCACTGAGGGTGACCATATCGGCATTCAGCGAGGTATTGTAAAGGTCTTTAATGTAGAGGATGTTGCTTTCGGCACTTTCCTGTGTTTTGGTAAATGCCAGATAGGAATAATCGGGATACCCATCGTTTGCGGAGGCATGGGTAGCCAAGTGGATGATATTGAAATCGGCCGTATTCGCCTTAAAATTGGCCAAGGTCGCCTTTTGGTCAAAGACCGTTTTGGTTTCAAAGAATTCACCTATTTTCGAGACCTCATCGTCGTTATACAGCAATTTCCCGAACTGTCGGTCGGAGTCTGCTATCACGTCACCGGTAAAACTGGGGGCGAAGGCAAGGACCTTGTTCTCTCCCGCTGCTTTTTTTTCCCGGAGCTCCATAAGGGAAGCAACGGAATTGCTGTACCCGATATTCTTCGTTGTCAAAAGATAGGATCCGTTTTCCCTTAAAAGGTCGAAAGGGAGATAGTGCAATTCGCCATCGGAAACTATCGTCAGGTTTTCGCCATCAAAACCTTGTAACGGACTTTTTAAGATCTTATCATACAGGGTTCTTCCTAAAAGCGCTATTTTTTCTTCCGCCCCGTTGATAGACGGACTGGAAAGTAATCTATAAAATTCACGGACTGCTACCCTATCGACTTCCAAAAAGGGCAACTTTAAAAAATTTTCATTGGCACCGTTCAAGACGATGGCATACAAATAATCGTCGGTCATGGTATAGGAGACCAAGGTGCCATTATCGTCTAAAACCTCTTTGCGCACCGTGACCAGATCCAAATCGGTGCTTTGGTACTTCAGGTCGTGGTATTTAGGATACTTGATCTTGATCGTATCCAAAAAACCATAGTACTCCTGTTTCAATGCAAAGAGTTTATCCGAAAAATCAGATTCAGTTTCGTTGGCATCGAAAATTTGCTTTTCAATATATGTGATTTCTGCCCGTAATTGTGTCTCCCTATCTAACACCTTTTGCGGCACATTGCCATATTTGGTGGCCTGCACGCTGCGTAGTGCTTCGAGCAGAACGAAATCCTTGTTTTTCTCGGCGATGTTCAGAGCCAGTTGAAAGGTTTCGGTCGAAGGATGGTTTTCGTAGGCCGTATGTGCTACTTCCAACATACGGTGAAAAATGGGATAGGCTTTCTTTGCCAAAAACTGTTTGTCGAGCTTGCTGTCAAATTCCGTTTTGAGCAGGTCAAAGGTGTTTAAAATGTCGCGATCGGTCTGTACTGCGGCATTCAAATAGCTGGAATCTTTGGAGGCGGCATACCTTCCGTTCAAAAGTTGCAGTTTGATATCCAACAAATACAGCAACTGGGTCTTTGAGAAGACTTTTTCCGGATTTGGATTCTCCTGATCGTTCGTTATTTGGATATGCTTTCCTGTAGTATTGAAAGCCTTTTTTATTGTTTCCAGTCCCTCTTGGAACTTATTCTGTTTCAAGTAAAGCTCGGCAATTTTCCCATAGACCTTGGCAATGTCCTCGTGGGGCTTGTTTTGTCGGTATTCTAGGAAAAAGCCCAACGCATCTTGGTAGTATTCGAAGGCTTTTTGGTTTTCTTGGAGTTTTATATAAATATCGCCGTATAGCAATAAGGATTCTTTATAAAAGGGATCTTCGCTAATCAAAAAGCTTTGGCTATCCTCAAGATAATCCAATGCTTTAACCAAACTATCTTGCAGTACGAGATTTGTGACTAGCCGCTGATATACTACGACTACGTTGTTCTTGTATTCCTTATCCTTGGCATAGAGCTGCTTATACGAACGCAATAATTTTTTTAGAATGGCATTCGCTTTCACATGTTTCCCCATTGTAATATACAGTTGGGCCAGCAGCCGGTTTGTTGACCGATCAAAGCCTTCGGCCATAGCAAGTTCATTATTTTCTACAACTGCCAAGGCCCGGTTAAAATAATTTTCGGACAAATCATATTTTCCGAGATCCATGTAAATCGAGGCTAAAACATTGGTCGAGTAGATTAAAAACGACAAATCGTTGTACCCAAGTTTAGCAATTTCCTTTTTGCTATAGATTTCGTACAAATCTTGAAACTTGGCCTTGGCCGCGGTATAATCCTTTAATTCGCATAAGTAGCTTCCTTCTTCGTAGACAAGTCGATTTTGATAGAATTCCAAATCGTTCAAAGTGGACTTTACGGAATCGTTTTGTAGCAAAGTCTCCATTTCTTTCAAATACGAACGATATTTTTTTAAGTCGTAATGGATTCCGCTTGCGAAAATCGATTCTAACAGAATATCCAGTGCAGTCGAATACTTTTTTAAATCGATGGAAAACTTTGCGGCCAAATCTAAATAATAGTACGAACTATCCTTTTGGGAACCCCTCAGCTCTATACCCTTTTCGTAGTAATCGGATATTAGCTTTTCTTTATCCGATTTAATTTGCGCAAATACAAACGCGGAAAAAATCAGGAAATAAAATAGTGTAATCCGTATTTTCATTGATAGGCTGATTTGCGATGTCCCAAAAAAGCTAAAGTCCCTGAAAATTGGGACTTTAGCATTCTACTATTCTACTGTCTTTCTTACCGTACTTGAACGGGTATCTCATATCTACCATTTTCATTACTGATTTCAAGAACACCTTTTTCGATGTGCCTCAATTCGATTTCGAATTGGACGATACCCCTCAATGGCCCATGATTTCCCACCATTCGACCGGTACTGATTTCCTCTCCGGTCGCTGACTTAAAACGCAACGTAGTGCGATTCGCCAACCGTTCTTCTATATTCAACAGCAATTTTCCCCCATCCATCATGTTTTTACATTTCCATTCGGGACCGGGATTACATTTAGAACCCCAACTCATGAGGTACATGATCGGACGGCCCTCGAACACTTCATTTAGATAATCCTCTACAGCTATACCACAATTTTCAAGAGCTTCCTTGATTCTTAACAACTCGTCCAGAGCCAAGGTATTTCCCTCCGAAACCTGCGGAACCAGAATCTCATATCTGAGCTTAAGCAATATACAAGTGAGGTCCAAAGTACCATCCAAAATCCCGTAATTAGTACGTAGGTCTATTACTACTGATTCCAGCACAGGTATCAAATTTTCATTGCCCCCTTCAATTTCTACTTCCAACCGCCTCTTCCGTTCTTTTAATTTAGCGATTTGCCCCAACACATGATATTGGTGTAGATCCAGTTCGAAAACCTCCTGGGTTTCTTTCTGGTCTTCTTGATTCATTCGGCTTTTGTACTCGACCGAGGCCAAATCTTCATTCTCGGTAGGCGTATCCTTAGAGCAAGAGCCTACCAAAAATAGTAATGTGATAGTGAGTAAATAATTCATCGTTTTCATAAATTTTGGTTTTTATACAGGTTAGTTCGGTTTTCTGAAAAAGGTAAACATGGCCCGCTGAACCAGCGTCAGAAAATTAATCTGTAAGCGAGGCCAAGGCCATCACCACCATAGACATCGCTAGCATCAGTATTACGAAAAACACCCAAGTAGTGCCGTCCATTTTTTTTAATAGTTCCATTTTTGTTTGGTTTTAGTGTTAGTTTTTTTCTTTGGATGTAGCACAAAATTCTTAATACGGGACACTACTTATTGTTTTCGCCCGGCTGGTCTGCACTCAAGTTCTTAGAACCAATTCGCCTTTCTTGCTCGATACGACCTCGGCCTTGATCTTGCCCACATCAAAACGGTCGCCGGACAACAGCCTATCTGCGGGTAAAAAATATTCTTCAAGGAAAATCTGTTTGTCGGTATACATGATTATTGTGGTATTTTCTTTGGGTACGATAATATCATTGTCTATCTCATAGCTGCCATTGAGCAGACCGACATAGAACTTACAACCCTTATATCTTTTTTCCAAAAAGCGTGCCTTGCCGATTTTTTGCATCTTGGTGAACAGTGCGATATGGGTCACAATTTCTGATTCGGCGTCGACCACAAGTACAACCTTGGTCTCTTTGGTACTATAGGTTTGCGCTGGGCATAAGCCAACTACAAAGAGGACGAAAATCGGTATAAGTACTTTGGTCTTCACCAGCGTTTTTTTTATCGTTCATTAATGTTTAGTTCAAAACTATGTAAAGATGTGGGATGGGTTTGCCACATATGTAACAAAACATGGAACATATGTAACAGGTGGGCTTTTTACGTAATCTGAAGAAACTCCGATGGCGTCTTTTTATAGGTTTCCTTGAAACATTTGATAAAATAGGATGGCGTATTGAAGCCGACCGTATAAGCCACTTCGCTGACGGAAAGTTCGGAACTCTTTAGAAGGTGCAGTGCCTGTTTCAAACGTTGCGAGCGGATGAATTCGGTGGTGCTCAAACCCGTGTAGGCCTGTAATTTTCGATGCAGTTGCATACGGCTCATACCGACCTCCCTACAAAAGAATTCCGCATTGAATTCCGAATCGGAAAGATGTTCGTCAATTACCTTTTGCAGCCTGGTCAGAAAAATTTCGTCCGTAGGCGTAATGGCAATATCTTTGGCCTCTAACACCAATTCCGTACTATAGCGATTCCGGAGCGCCTTTCTGGTCGCTATCAGGTTGTCGACCCGGGTCTGTAAAACTAGTAGTTTAAAGGGTTTGGCCACAAAATCGTCCGCCCCGGATCGCAGCCCTCTTAATTCTTGCTCCTCACCGGCACCCGCGGTTAGTAATATGATGGGAATATGGCTGGTACGCTCGTCACACTTCAAGGTATCGCAGAGTTCGATACCATCGCATACCGGCATGCGTATATCGCTAATGATCAGATCCGGAACGGTTTCCAAGGCTTTTTCGATACCGTCTTTCCCATTTTCGGCCTCATAAATCCGATACCTGTTTTTCCATACAGATTTTAGGAATTCACGCACCTCTTTGTGATCTTCTACCACCAGCACAATAGGCAGCTCGTTTGCCATCTCGTTTTTTATGGAATTTCCAGTAGGAAGGTTTGACGTATCGGAGACCTCTACTAAATTCACCGGTCCTATTTCGGAGGATGTTTCCTCTAGATCAGTAGTTTCGGCATCCTTAAAATCGATGGGAAGTTCGACCAGAAAAAGGATGGTATCGTCCGTTTCCATACGAACACCAACTTCGCCTTGATAGAGCTGTACCAATTTCTTGACCAGAGAAAGTCCCACCCCGGCACCTTCGGCATATTCGTCTTTTTGATAAAAACGTGTAAACACTTTTTTGACATCGATATTTGATCGCTCCTCTATGGTATTCATTACACAGATCTGTAATCTTCCCTCTCTATTTAAAGCCTCGAATCGGCACATCCCTCCATCACGGCCATATTTAAAAGCATTGGATAGCAGATTGGTCACGATTTTTTCCAAGGCATCTTCGTCGTAATTCGCCATTTCCAATTTATCGATATGGATGTCGTATTCCATATTTTTTTGGGAGGCCCTGTATTCAAAAGAAGTAGCAATCATGCCAAGGAACAAACCAATGTTTCCTTCGGATAATTTCAATCTCAGTTTTCCCTTTTCCAATTTGGCCAAATGCAAAAGTTGGTCTACCAGCCCGATCAATCGGTTGGTATTGCGCTTGATCATCGAGAAATTCGAGACATCGGCATCCGAAAGTCCGCCTTCGGCCAGTTTGGCATCAACAGGGCCAGAAATCAAGGTCAAGGGCGTTCTGAACTCATGGGATATGTCGGTATACAGTTTCGATCTCAGGTCGTTCAATTTCCTTAATCTACGGGCCTCTTCCTCTTTCAACTGAAGGTCGAGCTGCATTCGCCAACGCCATTTGAAATAGGCGAATACTACCAGTACGGCCGCCAAGACCAAAAGGGCGTAAATGAATTTGGCATAGAGGGTGGCATACCAGGGCGGCGCAATTGAAAATGTATAACTAACAGGGTCATCGTTCCAGACTCCATCGTAGTTGCTCGACTTGACCTGAAATCGGTAATCACCCGGTGGCAACTGGGTGTAACGGGCAAAATTAGTGTTGCCCGCCTGTACCCACGTCTCATCATAATTGACCAATCGGTATTGGTAGCTGTTTTTTTCGGGAAGTGAGTACTGTAAGCTCGAAAAACTAAACGATACCGTATTCTGATCGTGCTGTAACTCATGACCATCGGTCAAGGGGAGGGCCTCGTCAAAAACGCTAAAACCGGTAATGGTCGTTTTGGGCAGAAGGGTATTTTTCTTTATTTCACTGGGTTTAAACCAATAGAAACCGTCCAATCCGCCAAAATAGAGGTTTCCCTTTTCATCTTTAAAAGATGCCCCGGTATTGAACTCGGTGGCGAGGCCTGCGTAGTTCGTATAATTGGTAATCATGGGAACGGACTCAAAAGTATCGCCCGGCACGAATTTGGTAATGCCCTTGTTGGAGCTCAACCAAAGATTACCGTTTTCATCGGGTAAAATGGAATAAATCACGTTGTTGGCCAGACCCTGTTCGACGGTGTACGTCCGGAATCTTTCATTCTTTATATAGAATGCGTTGAGGCCGCCGCCGTTGGTGCCGACCCAAAGCCTTCCGGTCGAGCCATAGTAAAGAGATTTGATCTTATCGCTTGATAGGGAATTGCCATCCACATTTTGCCGAAAGGTCGTAAAAGTCTCTTTTTCGATATCGAAATAAGCTACTCCATCGGTTTCGGTGCCTATCCACAGATTTCCTTTTTCATCGGAAACAATTGCCCGGATATTATTGCTGGGAAGGCTATTTTTTTGTTCGGAACGATGTGCCAGGTTTTTAATTTCCCCCTTTTCCTTATCGAATTGGATAAGGCCCTGCTCACGGGTACCCAGCCAAATGCGATCGACATCATCCCTATAGATGCACCAGATGGTATTGGCCGACAATGGGGTTTTCGAATCGGGAGAATAATGTTCGAACTTTCCATCGGCGCCCCTGATATCGAGGCCACCGCCCTGAGTGCCTATCCAGAGGTCATTATCATCATCGACAAAAAGACTCATAACCCGGTCAGAAGAAATGGTATTGCGGTTTTCCGGTTCGGCATTGAAGGTCTGCCAGCTGTTGGTGGCCGGCTCAAATCGGGTGAGACCCTTGCCCGAAGTACCGATCCAGATCGCGTTTTTTTTATCGACAGCGATGGTCCGTACCACATCGATATTGATGTTTTCGGGCGTTTCGTAGTTGGTCAGGGAATTGAATTTTTCGAGGTATTCGTCATAGAAACTTGCCCCCGCCCCATCGGTGCCGAACCACACTGTACCAAAATAATCTTCATAGACGCAAAGGATGTCGTTATAATGGAGGGCCTTGGGATTGTGTTTTTCCGCGCCGAAATGGGCAATTGTATGCTTTTCGAAATCTATCAGGTAGAGACCCCTGCCATAAGTGGCGATCCACAACCTACCTTTTGAATCGATATGTAGGTCTAGGATGTTAAGGTTCAAGGGAAGCGGGTCCGTAAAGGGCAGTTCGGAGATACGGTGAAAGTCGTCGCCATTTTTTTCCTTGAAATAGAGTCCGTCCCCAAAAGTGCTGATCCACTCTCGGTCTTTGGTGTCGAACACAATATCGCTAAAATTCGCTTCGATTTCTTCACCATAGTTTGTCTTTGGCCTTATGCTTGTTATTTTTTTGGACTTAGGCACATATTCCAAAAGCTGGCGGTCCGTTGCCAACACTAACGTACCAGAACTGTTCTGGGCGATATTGTAGATTGTTCCCCCTACTTTCGAAGACGGAAACACCTGTTCGGGTTCGGTGGTATCCGGTCTTAAAACGTAAAGTCCTTCGGAATAGGTGCCGATATAAACGTTCAGGTCAATACCTTGATAGATGACGCTGGCATCATCGATTTCTATCAAAGGTTCGAACTTTTGGTTTTTGGGATCGAATTTCCGGGGGATTTTATCCGAAGGTATGATCCACAGCCCCCCTTGTCTATCATTGTACACTTTTCCGA
>RCMY010014227.1_pt1 | contig 11964 bp, 7 predicted proteins | sample 2041341 | NCBI WGS metagenome assembly RCMY01 (sample SAMN09708234, study PRJNA481090) | Marine sediment metagenome, whole genome shotgun sequencing project.
CACAGATAAGAGAGACTTCCAATGAATCCCGGAATTGTCAAACTTCTAGAGTCCACCGGCACAGCCGGTGGTTTACTTTTTATTAATTAGTGATGATTTTTAATTGCTTGGTATTGACCGGATTTTCTTACACCAGCCTTACATGGGGCATTAGAAACAAAAATGGCCTACAAGTAGTCACCTGTAAGCCATTGATATATTTGGTTGCGGGGGCAGGATTTGAACCTACGACCTTCGGGTTATGAGCCCGACGAGCTGCCAGACTGCTCCACCCCGCGAACGCATTGTAGCAAAGTAGCTCATTAAGTCAAACGATTTTCCTCTTTTCGCCCGAATTAACACTGCGAATAGGGGCTTGTCCATCTTTCTTGCTTGTATCGTTGCCTGGCCGCTTCTTTCTTAAGTACGGTACCAATGATTTCTAAAACATTATTCACATTAACAGGTTTATTATTTCGTTGTATTTTCCCTGTTAAATTAATGGTTTTATGGAGCTTACCGCGTTGATACAGCGTCCATATTTCTGAACCATAGTCGGTATGCGCTAGTTCAGGCGCAAAACGGCTAAGGTAGGTTGTTAAGTTGTCAACATCTCGTTTAATCATCTGTCGCGCATTTGAGTTGCCTGCGGCCTCAACCGCCTGTGGCAAGTCAATAATCACTGGGCCTTTACCACCAGCGAGTATGTTGAATTGGGACAAGTCTCCGTGAACAACGCCTGCGCAGAGCATACGCACGACTTGCCGAATCAATATTCGATGATACAACCGCGCCTGCTTAGCCGTCATTTGTAAATCATTGAGTCTTGGCGCAATGTCGCCACAGTCATTACTAATTAATTCCATTAACAACACGCCTTCAAAAAATCTGTACGGTTGTGGAACATGCACGCCAGCCGCCGCCAAGCGGTACAGCATATCGACTTCCGTGCTTTGCCATGCCTTCTCCTGCGCACTGCGCCCAAAGCGACTGCCGCGTTTAATGGCACGTGTATACCGACCGTTTTTTATTCTACGGCCTTCTGTATAATTGGTGCTTTGATGGAAATGACGTTGATTACTTTCTTTGTAAACTTTGGCACAGCAGATCTCTTCTCCACAACGCACAACGTAAATGGTGGCTTCTTTACCACTCATAAGTTCACAAATAACGGCGTCGACCAAACCTTCATCTATTAGTGGCTGAATTCTTTTTGGTGTTTTCATAGGCTTTTATGTGAGCATGTGAAGTTTCAGCACGCTTTCATTCTCCTTTTGAATTGTTTATCTTCTAGTTCTTACTGTATTGACCGAATTGTAGAGAGGAAAAGTTGGTTTTGGAATGTGGCAAATTGTCGCGTGTCAATTTGTCACACTTTGAAGTTCAGGGAATTACCGATTTAAATTGCAATAAAAGCATGGCATAGATACTCTTCACACTTATTCAGTAGTATCATCAACGTCAACACTTACATCACGGTTATTATTAGCCATTGCCATCAATTTTGCTATAAGGAATGTGCATGCCACCGCAAGAAGAAGATCTATTTTCGCGTCAGGACACATTGGCATTATTGAACGAAAGTCTGCCGTTAACTGATAAGTTACGTTTTCTACACCAAACCATTCGCGTCGATTTCCCATTTATAGATCGTCTGTCTATCGCGCTTTACGATGCCAAAACAGAAACGCTTAAAACCTACACCCACAGTGCGGAAGGCAGTGACGATCCTGTCGCTACTTACGAAGCATCTTTGAGTTCTGCACCATCACTATGCGCCATTATCGAAAGCCGTCGCCCGCGCTTGGTTCAGGATCTCGACATCTTCTCCAAAGGCACACACGAACATACCAAACGTATCGCGGCCAAAGGCTATAAATCCAGCTACACCATACCCCTCTATCAAAGTGGTTCTTTTGTTGGTTTTTTGTTTTTTAATTCACTGAAAACGCATCCATTTGATCCCATCACATTGCGTCAGATTGACATCTATGGCCACTTAATTGCGTTGATGGTCATCAATGAATTGACCGTTATTCGCACCCTACTCGCCACCGTACATGCGACGCGCAGCATTACAAAACTTCGCGATGTGGAAACAGGAGCCCACATTGATCGCACCGCGTATTATGCTCGTCTCATCGCTCTTGAGTTAGCAGAAAGCTACAATTTGAATTCCGAGCAGATCGAGCATATTTTTCTATTTTCTCCGTTACACGATATTGGCAAAATCGGCATTCCTGATGGCATTCTGCACAAACCAGGCAAACTAAATGCAGAAGAAACTGAAATTATGAGAACGCACACCGAGAAAGGCCGTGAAATTGTCGACACGGTGCTCAATGATTTTAATTTAGAGACCTTTGGCTATGTCAACATCATGCGTAACATCGCCGAATATCACCATGAAGCCGTTGATGGCAGTGGTTACCCAAAAGGACTGAAAGGTGATGAAATACCGATTGAGGCGCGTATTGTTGCTGTTGCCGATGTATTTGACGCACTCACCTCACGCCGCACTTATAAAGCACCGTGGAGCAACGACGACGCTTTTACGATGTTGCGTCAGCTAGCCAACACGCAACTGGATAGAGATTGCGTTGAAGCCATGCTTAAAAATACCAACAAGATTCTGGAAATACAGCAACGCTTTCGTGATGAGAACCCTGAAAAAGCGGATTAGCTTGAAACACTTTTATTCGTTCCGTTTTATCCATTTCTGAACCACTAAACTGCCCACCATATCGCCTTCAACATTAACCATGGTGCGAAAAGTATCCAATGCACGATCTATGGGTATCAGGATGGCGATTGCTTCGGCAGGCAAACCGACCGCTTGCAATACCAGCACCATCGTCACCATGCCTGCACTGGGAATACCCGGTGCACCCATAGACGCCATCATTGCCGTCAGAAACACAATAAACTGCTGCATGAAGGTCAATTCGACACCCACGAGATTAGCAATAAATAGTGCTGCAATGGCTTCATACAAGGCAGTGCCATCCATATTCAGCGTTGCGCCCAAGGGGAGAACAAACCCCGCCACATCTCGCTTGACATGCAAATGTTGCTCCGCACAACGCAACGTAATGGGAAGTGTCGCCGCACTAGAACTAGTAGCAAACGCAGTGATTAACGCTTCACGTGCGCCGCGCCAAAACTTAAGTGGCGTCATACCGGTGGTAAAATATAGAATCAGCGGCAGCACGACTAGTCCATGCAACAATGTCGCGCCGACTACGACCGCAATGAACTTAATTAACACCGTTAATAAATCCGCATCCTGCGTGGCAACCAACTGCATCAGTAACGCCATAATGCCAAAGGGTGCTAAGCGCATGATCCAACCGACCAGCATCAAGATTAACTCTAAAAATTCCCGCATCAAGGTCAGAATATTGCGATAACGCTCACCACCTACTACCAGTGCGATTCCTAATAACAGCGCAAACACCACAACCGCCAATACATTGCCTTGCGCGAGCGCAGCGATTGGGTTTTGAAATAAAGAATGCAAAAAATGTGCAAAAAAATCAGTCACGGGCATCTGTGTTGCTTGAAATCCTTGCATCGCATCCTGAAACATTGCCACTTCCAAGCCAGCCCCCGGCTGAAACAACTTTGCTGCTGTTAATCCCACCACAATCGCCAGCGCCATCGTCAATGCAAAGAACCCCAATGTACTCATCCACACACGATTCATTTGTTGATGTGAACGTAAATTAGCCACGCCAACAACAATCGACGTAAATACCAGCGGTATCAGCACCATTCGCAACAAATCAACGAATAATGTCCCCACCAGTTTTGCAACATACAAGCTGTTCTGCGTAACAGTTGATTCCTGCCCCAACACGGCAAACCACAAGCCAAGCAACACACCCATCAACGTACCCAGTAAGATTTGTGCATTAAGTGATATTTTTTTCACTGATTTATTCCATTTCCAGGTTTCTTTTAACAACGAACAATCGCAAGCTCATCCCATTCCGTCGTATAACAAGGCGATTTATTTTCTTGCTTCATGCGCCATTTTTTCTCTATCCCCGCACCCGCCAAAAACACGGTGTCCTTACCCATTCTGCGATTAATTGAGTCCAGCGTTTGCATGAGCTGTGGTGAGTTTTTATCTACTGTATTATCTCCGAACAGAGTCGCTTGGTGTAGCCCCTCCGACGCAAGATCCATCAGTATGACACCCGCCTTGGCATAGTGATAACCCGGTTGGTAAATACGCTTTAATCCCCACAACCCTGCCTGCGCCAGCTTTAGTGTATCGCCACTCGCCTCCAACAAAGTCACCGTCAGACCTTGGCTATATTGTTTATCCTGCAATCGAAACGGACTGGTACGAATAAAAACATGGACAGCGGCGGACATGGAAGACTGGCAGCGCAGCTTCTCTGCCGCCCGGGTGATATAGCTGACTACTGCCTGCTGAAGCTCAGAATACTGCGTCACAGGTGAGCGAAAGGAGCGACTGCACATAATTTGTTGTCTGGCAGGCGTAACTTCTTCCAATTGCAACGAAGAAACTCTCCGTAACTCCATGATGGTACGCTCCATCACAACCGAGAAGCGTCGCCTCATTGAAACCGCATCTGCTTGCTTGAGATCCAATACTGTATTAATTCCTAGCTGAATCAGTTTTTCTCGAAGTCGCCGTCCAATGCCCCACACTTCGCCGACTTCAATCCCCGCCAGCAAATCATTCAGTACCGACTCAGACAGGCTATTCAAATCACACACACCCTGCCATTGCGGCTGTTTCTTTGCCACATGATTGGCTAATTTAGCCAAAGTTTTCGTCGAACCCATACCGACACAAACCGGCAACCCAATCCAGTTTTTCACGCGTTGGCGGATGATTTGACCATAGGCGGTTAAGTCCGTGTCAAAACCATCTAGACTGAGAAAACACTCATCAATTGAATACACCTCCTGATTCGGCGAAAATCCGCCCAGCACTGTCATCATACGGTTACTCATGTCTGCATATAGCGCGTAGTTGGACGACAGCGCGATGATGCCATGCTTTTTCGCCAAAGCCCGCATTTGAAACCAGGGCACGGCCATTTTCACACCCAACGCCTTCGCTTCCTGAGAACGCGCCACCGCACAACCATCATTATTCGACAACACAACTACCGGCCTATCCATGAGTTGCGGGTTAAATACCCGTTCACAGGACACATAAAAATTATTACCGTCAACTAGCGCAAAAGTCGTCATACCGACTTGATGACCTTAGTGACCACACCCCATATCATCATCTCCTGGCCATTTTTGAATTCAATATCCGGGAATTGCGGGTTTTCTGCCAGCAACTTAACGACACCATTGCGCTGATAAAACCGTTTAACCGTTAACTCTCCATCTACCGCCGCCACCACAATACGATGATGCTCCGGTGTTAATGCACGATCGACAATCAACTCATCCCCATCATCAATCCCCGCATCAATCATAGAATGCCCCCGAACACGCAGAAAAAAAGTCGCCTCACGATGTTGAATGAGCTCCTCATTCAAATCAATCCGCTTTTCAACATAATCATCCGCAGGCGAGGGGAAACCAGCGCGCACCGAATGGCTCATCACAGGAATCGTTTGCGACACTGGCTGTTCAGCCAGTAATTGAAATTCTAACCAGGAAGGACAACACACAGACGGCGCAACCTTCATCTGCTGCACCAGCCCAACAATGGATTCTTTACGACTCACAGGCACACGAACCGTCACCGACGGTTCAGCCGCACACTTCCTCCCCGCCCCCACACGCTGACCACCCCAATTTGGCTTTTTCATTTTCATTCTTGATAAATGACACAATAATCAAGAATAAATTAGATGGGCATTTAAGTCAATTGATTGTTACTAAGATACGGCGGGTTTACTAGCCCCAATATTGCGCCAGTTTCTGGAATTTAAACGCCGAACTGTTTTGAAATAAAGCACCCCGCCGCAAGCAGCGGGGTATTAACTACGCTCTTCAATCTGCTGGTTTTCAACCAGCTTTCGCCTCAAGAGACGGGGAATTAGACCCAGAGATTAAACGTGCCCGCGACCGGAGCCGTAGTTATTCTGCGACGTAGCAAGCATGTGCGCTCAATTCAGAATAGGGCAAGTTAAAACACAGAAAATTAAGTATTGGGTAACTTCTCCATTTACGTCATATTTTCACTTCAGACAATACCTTTGCCAAAGCGTACGATAAGCAGTTTCCAGTTCATTGGTAAAACCTTTGTTATCAAATAATGGTGAATGACGTAATTGTTCGCGCAGACCTTGTTTAAGAGAAAACAATTCTTTTGGCTGGCTAGCTTTTTGTTGTGCAATGCGAATATAGTCCTCCTCAGTTTCAGCAATCCAGTCCGGCAGTCCCGCATGGTGCATGATGCTGGCACCCATACGACCACAGAAATTTTCACCCGCCAGAGTTAATATTGGAACGCCCATCCATAAAGCCTGCAATGATGTCGTGCCACCATTGTATGGTATCGGATCCAGACCAATATCTATTTGTAAGTATTCGCGCATCATGTCATCTAGTCCCGTTGGCCCGGTAAAGTTAAGGCGTTCCCGGGCAATGCCTTGTGCCGCAAAGTCAGCATAGAATTGTGCGATACACTCGGGATCGGCAAAAGAAGGGGTTTTTAAGTATAGATCAGCTTGAGGTATAGCGTGGAGCAACTTAATCCACAGCTGTAGCGTCGCTTCATTGACTTTGGCCAGGTTGTTAAATGAACCAAATACAATGCGGTCAGTTTTTCTGCTCACAGGGTCAAATGCCGGATACTTGTCATTTGTGGGATAACAAAATACGCAGTGATCGGGTAAACGGTAAATTTGTTCAGAACACAAAGCATCATTTTCCGGCGGACAACAAATGGCATCGGCAATCAAATAATCAATAGTGATTAAGCCTGTTGAATGGGGATAGCCTAACCAGGTTACTTGAACAGGTGCGGCGCGCAGCGCAAAAACACCCAGACGATTTTTAGCGGTCTGGCCGGACAAATCCACTAGAACATCAATACCATCAGCAATAATCTGCTGTTGTAGACGGGCATCTGTCCAGCCTGAAACTTCTTGCCAATGATCTGACAGATTGCGTATCTCCTTGGTGCTTTGGTCATTGGTGCGATTGTTGTAATAGCAATGAATACTAAAGTGTCTATGATTATGATTTTGTAGCACCGGCGAAAGAAAAAGCCCAACAGGGTGTTGATCACGAAAGTCCGCCGAAATATATCCGATGTTTAACAGACGCTCAGATTGTTTGGCGTTTTTAAAAACAGGCACTGGAGATGCGTGTGGAATAATGTTTTGCATTAAGTCGCGATGACGCTGCGCCTTATATGCAGCGCTGTGTTGGCGGCTGTATAACAAAGCAAACAATAAGCTGGCGGCATTGGAAGCATTAAAGCCATCGCGTGCGAGTCTTAGCTCATAGAGTGCGATACTCTTATCACATTGCCCTTGGCGTAAATAAATATCGGCTAGCAAATCATGGGCTTCATTGCAATCTGGTTTGATCGACAGGCTGCGCGTAATGCAGGGTAATGCTTTGCTAAATTGCCAACTCTGCGAATAAGCTTTGGCTAAATTTAGATGGGTGTCATAAATTTCTGGTCGTAGACGAACCATTTTCTCTAGTATCGCAATGGCCTCGGCAAAGAATTTGTAGTCCCAGATTATTTTTGCCAATCGGCTGAGTGCATGGACATCATTCCTTTGGCTCAATTGCTCGAAAAGAATTTTTGCAGCTGACGGCTCACTTTGAGCCATCATGACAGAGGCCAAACCCAATTGCGCCTCAAAGGAATCCGGCTGCAAGGCTAATGCCAAATGATATTGTTCGGCAGCACCGCTATGATTGCCATTATCAAAACGTGTTTGCGCTAATGCCAAATGGATGCTGTAGGGCTTCTCAGCCAGTTTTAGCGCCATTGTATAGTGTTGCGCAAATGTAGGAATGTCACCCAATTGGTCAGCCAGACGCGCCAGACTGTAATGCGCTTTCCAAGACTCCGGTGCAAAATGTACGGCTTGTTGATAGTGACTTAATGCCGCGCTATTTTGACCAAGATGACGCAAAGCATTACCCAATTCCAAATGGGCATTTTCTGCATCGGGTTGTATCTTAAGCCAGCGCTCTAGTTCAACAATGGCTTGCTGCCAGTCTCCTTGAAAGCGAGCCAGCGTGGCTAATTGTGATAAAGCAGCACAATGGTTTGGGTCGTGGCTCAGAACCTGTCGAAACGCATGGATTGCGCCTTTCTGGTCTGGTTTTTCCATCAACAAGTTGCCTAAATTAAACCAGGCTTCCAGCCGCTTTGGATCATGCGCCACGGCTTGCTCATAGCAATGTCTGGCTTTGTCTGCTTGTTGCTTGTGCCGATAAATCGAACCTAAATTAATATAGGCAGGCGCATAACTTGGATCCAGGTCAATGACTTGTTGATAGTGTTGCGCTGCCTGCGTCCATTGTTTATTTTGGTGTGCACCCAGCGCTTGTTGAAACAAACGTTGTATCTTGGCAGATTGCTTTTTAGACTGTTTCTTGGTCAAGTGTAATGACGCGACGGATTTGGTCATTGCGGAAACCAATCATACTGGGACGCCGAACGCCGGGTAAGGTGATGACATCATAGAGTTCACTCACCACCCCCTCAATATTTAACCAATGGGGTGTGCTGCCAGTTTTTAAGTCAATCACGTACAAACCACAACGTGCCTCAACTTTTTCTTTTGCTAAACGCTCATCCAGCGGTAGACCCTGGAATGTTTTATGCCGAGGTTTAGACAAACCGACAACTGCGTAATGGCCGACTATGCTGACACCGCGAATATAACCTGGGCAAAAGGTGACCGCCTCAAAGTGTCCGGTATTGGTATCCACAAAGCCAAATTCACCCGCACCAGAATTAGCCACCCACAGTTTATTTTCTGCCCAACGAGGCGAGTGCGGCATCGATAAACCTTGCGCAATGATCTCATTGGATTTGACATCCATCACAATGCCACCATGGTGGCGATGTTCGCGCCAACTATCTGCCACGTTGGTTGAGGCGACAGCGGTCACATAAGCCGGTTGACCGTCTTTGAATGTCAGGCCATTTAAATGACAACGATCTTCAGGTGCCAGTTGCGTAATAAACGGTGGTTGCCAAACCGGTTTAAAACTGGCATCAGCGCTGACTGTAGCGAGGCAACTAAATAGGGTATTAACAAACACAGGCAATGCGTCACGATTGCCTGCAACGATATCATGCACATCAATATCCCCGGTTATGTAACTCATCTGTGGTACAAACAAGCGGTCATAGTCGTCATTCAATTCACCGGCAGGCAGGCTGTTTTTAAAACGGTAAATCTGATACAAGGTGCTGAGCCATAATACCTCCCCATCAGACCATAATCCCATCGGACGCTCGAAGGTGCGTTCAAATACAGATAGTGAACCGTTCTCATTATGTCCGAGCAAAAACACTTTGCCGGATTGATAAGTGCTAAAACCCAAACTCAAATTCTGCTCAGCCAACCAGGCAACAAATTGGCGTGAAGTATTGAGTTCAAATTCAGGTTGTTTTTGTGGGGTTTGTTCCGGAGATTGTTCTGTCATATGTCGATGTGTGTTTTTAAACGGATTCAGCAGAGATGAAAAAACAGCTCTAGGCTTCATTAATTCCGGCCTGGATTATAGATGCTATTTTTTGGAATAACATGATTTCATTAAGTTAAGGGTGCCTCTAAAAATTCAGAGTCGTCCAAATGCAAGACGCAGAGAAAAATTTTGCAGCGCAGCATATGGTTGATATGTAAGCAAGAAATTTTTCCTGCAACGCGGCAGTTGGGATGAAATCTGGATTTTTAAAGGTGCCCATCTCTTTAAAAATACCAGCAAGTAATTGGCTAATACAACATACTATATGATATCGACAGTCACTACCGCATCAATGGTCACTGTGCCAATAACGCCGATACCACCAACGCTAAATTCGTATACCCCAGCACCGCCGGCCCAGGTTCCTGTCTGCCCATTGGAGCTGTCATACAGATTAACAATATCGCCGGCATTACCGTTAATGGCCAATGTGTTTGCTGCCGTCTGTGCTTCATTCAGATTGAGTACGTCGGTAATGTTTAAGCTAAGCGTGCTATTGCCACCATCGTTGGCAAAATCAATGACTTCGATACTGCTTAATTTTGTGTCTGCCAATGCGCGAAGATCTAAATTTAACGGGGCATCAAAGCGTATCGTGTCTGACCCCGTGCCGCCATCCAGTGATGCAAAGGTGAGATCTGAAATCGCTAAAATATCATCACCTGCACCACCACGCAGCACATCTGCGCCACCATTGCCGACCAATGTGTCATCACCCGCACCCGCTACCAACTGGTTGGCATTACCATCACCTGTGAGTGTGTCATTACCACTGGTACCAACCGTTGCTGAAGTGCCCTGGCCACCAAATATCACAAAACTGGCGCCACTATTGTTGCCATTTGGACCATCACCATATGCGCCGACAATCAGATCAGAAAACCCATCGCCATTGACATCACCCGCACTGCTGACAGAACGACCACTCTGATCATCAGCACTCACGCCGTTGATGACAAACCCACCCGTGCCGGCTTCGATAGCTGACAATTCCACGGCTGTGCCATTCGTTTTACCAAATACCACAAAACTGGCGCCACTAGTGCCGCCATTTGGGTCATCACGGTTTGCGCCCACAATTAGATCGGCCAGTCCATCGCCATTCACATCACCTGCACTGCTGACAGAGAAACCACTATAATCACTAGCACTTACGCCGTTGATAACAAACCCACCGTTACCGGCATCGATATCTGATAATTCCACTGGTGTAACATTCGTTTTACCAAATACCACAAAACTGGCGCCACTACTGCTGCCATTTGGGTCATCAGCGTATGCCCCGACAATCAGATCGGCCAACCCATCGCCATTCACATCACCTGCACTGCTGACAGATCGGCCACTAAAATCATTAACACTCACACCGTTGATAACAAACCCACCCGTGCCGGCATTGATATCTGACAATTCCACGGCTGTGCCATTCGTTTTACCAAATACCACAAAACTGGCGCCACTCAAACTTCCATTTGGGTCATCTTTGAATGCGCCCACAATCAGATCGGCCAGTCCATCGCCATTCACATCACCCGCACTGCTGACAGAACGGCCACTACCATCACTCGCATTGACGCCATTGATGACAAACCCACCCGTGCCGGCTTCGATATCGGATAATTCCACCACCGTGCCACTCGTTTTGCCAAATACCACAAAGCTGGCACCACTATTGTATCCATTTGGGCTATCACCGGCTGCACCCACAATTAAATCAGCCAGTCCATCACCATTCACATCACCTGCACTGCTGACAGAGCGGCCACTAAAATCACCAAAACCATTATTATTACCACTGACGCCGTTGATGACAAACCCATCGTTATCGTTACTGGCTTCGATATCGGATAATTCCACCGCCGTGCCACTCGTTTTACCAAACACAACAAAGCTGGCGCCACTATTATTCCCATTGGGGTCATCTTTGAATGCGCCCACAATCAGGTCTGCCAGTCCATCACCATTCACATCGCTCGCACTACTGACAGAGTAGCCACTTTGATCATCACCACTCACGCCGTTGATAACAAACCCACCCGTGCTGGCATCGATATCAGACAATTCCACGGCTGTGCCATTCGTTTTGCCAAATACCACGAAGCTGGCGCCACTAGCACTGCCATTGGGGTCATCACCGAATGCGCCGACAATCAGATCAGCTAGTCCATCACCATTGACATCGCCTGCACTGCTGACAGAGTAGCTACTTTGATCACCAGCACTGACGCCATTAATAACAAAGCCACTGTCATTCCCATTTTGTTCAATGGCTGAGAGTTCAATGGGTGCAACGGCTGCACCCGACACGGATAT
>RCMY010004567.1_pt1 | contig 11963 bp, 11 predicted proteins | sample 2041341 | NCBI WGS metagenome assembly RCMY01 (sample SAMN09708234, study PRJNA481090) | Marine sediment metagenome, whole genome shotgun sequencing project.
CGTCGTCCATCACGTATCGAGGTTAGTGCAGAGTGCCCCGGAAAGTCTGGTCGAATAGGCGTATGACGATCTACCGAGAAAAACTGTGGGCATCTGCGTGGCTCTTCCTTGCGACAGCGCTCGTGATTCCAGCGAGTTTGCTCGTGTTCTTGCGCATCAACGTCACGGCCGGCATCGTCGTCGCAGCAGTACTTTATGCCGGATGTGTGGTGCTGCTCATTCTGGCATCGCCCACGATCGTGGTGACCGATCACCACCTTGTCGCTGGTCGAGCAACTCTGCCGATCTCCCTCGCGGGCGACGTCACTGCCTTCCACGAACCAGACGCAACTCTCGAACGCGGTCGTCACCTCGACGCACGGGCGTGGTTGATGATTCGCGGCTGGGTTGGACCGGTCGTCAAAATCGAGGTTCTCGATCCCGAGGATCCGACTCCCTATTGGCTCGTATCCTCAAGGAAACCAGAGCAGCTCGCGGCCGCACTTGCAGAGAGCAAAAGCGCGTAGTTCAGCTCGCACACTCGAGGCAGATCGGACCAAGCTTGCTTTGGTGGTCAATCTGCGATCGGTACTTAACCAAGAAACAACTCACACAGGTGAATTCGTCGGCCTGCGGGGGCAGCACAACGACATCGAGGTCAAGGTCTGAAAGATCCGCTCCTGGAAGTTCAAAACCGCCGGGGTTGTCGGCATCATCGACGTCGACGACTCCGGACATCTTGTCCGGTACTCGTTCTTTGAGCGCCTCGATCGACTCGGAGTCGTCGTCGTTCTTGCGTGGCGCGTCGTAGTCGGTTGCCATTACCATCCAGTTCTTTGTTGTCGTCGAATATGCAATAAGGCGGGGGTAGTCTGCAACAATTATTTGGCAATAGCAAACCCCACGCCAGCACTCACACCTTCTAGTCAGACTGAACTTGCGGCACGCCCACGATATTCCCTGATCGACCGGGCAATTCATGGCACTCTAAAGGCATTCTGACGATGTGGAAGAGGCATGCTCATGGAGGACTTGAAAGTCATCAGTGTGGAAGATGGCGCACTCCTCGTCTCCTCGGACGCGGGAGAGCGTTTTCGGATTGGCGTGGACGAGGCGTTAGTCCAGAAGTTGAAGCTAGCTGTCGTGACCCCAGATACCGCTCCCCGGGTGTCTCCACGGGAGATTCAGGCCCACATTCGATCGGGAATGTCCGCGCAAGACGTCTCCTCGATTACCGGCAGTTCTCTCGAATACATTCAGCGTTTCGAGCGCCCGATTCTTGCCGAACGCGAATTCGTCGTCGAATCCGCACTCGCCGTTCCCGTACACACCGCAATGGATACCGAGTTCGGCGACGCACACGAAACTTTCGGCACCGCAATTCTCGCGAGACTGCAAGCCCTCAATGCAACTGGTGAACGCTGGGCCAGCTGGAAAGACGAAGTCCATGGTTGGGTTGTGAAGCTTTCTTTCACGTCAGAACAGGTTGACCACGACGCTAGGTGGCGTTTCGACCCTAGAAAGTCAGCATTGGCTCCGCTCAATAACGAGGCCGAAACACTGTCGAGGCAAGGCGAGCTCACCGGCACGTTGATCCCGCGATTGCGGGCAGTGGACGGTCAGGATCGTGTCTCGGACAACTCCCGCTTTGATAGCGGCGCTTTCGTTGATCACGAACTTTCCGAACTTCACTCCTCGCCGGTAAGCGCGACCGCTCCTCGCGAAGAGGGCGATTCACGTTCGAGCCTCAAAGACTCCACCCCACACCTTGAGTCGGTTGCCCACGCCCGTATCGAGACCGACGCCGACGATGCTTCTCCAACAAACCAAACCGCCGACCTACTGGAAGCGCTGCGTCGCCGACGGGGCGAAAGGGAAAGCGCCCAGTACGAAGAAGCGGGCGACCCGATGGCCGACCATCCTTCGACCGGGAGCATCCGGATCGTGGATATTCCACTGACTGATTTCAACGAGGACTCGGACCACGACGAGGTGACACCCTCACCTGTTCGGGAGTTGTCGCAGAAGTCTTCGAAGCGCGGCCGAGCCGCAATGCCAAGTTGGGACGACATCGTCTTTGGCGCTCGTTCTGATGACGACCCCGCCTAGCGCACCGTTCTCTCAAACGCACCGAACCTCAGCAAAGGCACGATCATTTCTTCGGGCGACGCCGAACCGTGTTGACCGATCATGAGTCGGCCGGACTGAGACTCAGCGCGAGTGTCGTAATAGGCAATGTGTCGCTGTGCGGCCACGAGAACGTCTCCAATGCGCGGAACGACCTCTGGGGCGACATACGGCCCGAACCAGCCGCTTGCGATCGCCTCGTCCCGTGACACCACCACTGACCGTTCGCTCTCGGCCGACTTCCAACGTTCGAGAACAGTGTTGCGCAATTCGACGCTAGCGTCGGGTTCGAAGTGCAGTTGAAGACAGCGCGGTTCGCCCGCAACAAATCGAATGCCGTCGACGAGATCCGGCTCGTCCCCGAACAACACGTGGGAGCGCGCAGGTACGTCGAGCACCCCGTGGTCGGCAGTTACCAACATCCCTTCACGCGCGCCCAACGACCGCTGGAACCGCGCGAGCTCAGAGTCAACGACTTCGAGTTCCTCAGTCCACTTCGCTGACTCCCACCCGAGCGCGTGCGCCGTTTGGTCCAACTCCGGGATGTACAGGTACACGATTCCACGCTGCAGATCGTCGAGTGCCGCTCGTGCTGCCGCGAATCGGTCGGCGATCGACTTCCCTGACACGTAAGCCGCCCCGCGCAGTACCGCCTGTGTGAACCCTGAGTCGCGATACTTTTCCTGCGCCACCACGACGCTCGGCACCCCGAGTGCCCCAGCCCGCTCGAACACCGTTGAGGACCGCTGCCACGTGGCGGGGTCGAGGCGTTCATCCCACCCTGTCAATTGGTTCACTACCCGGTCGTTCGCTGCATCCAGCACGCTGTATCCGACCAACCCATGGACACCAGGCGGCTCACCCGTCGTGAGCGTTGCCAAATTCGCAGCAGTCGTTGTTGGAAACCCCGAGGTTGCCGTTGACTCCTTCGTGAGGACATTTGCCATGGTTCGCGCGTGGCCACGCCGAGCCCGCAGCGAGGCAACTCCCAAGCCGTCCACAAGTACGACAACCGCCCGATCCACGGGCGGGAGCCCCAGCGAGTTCTCCTTTCCGAGAAGAGAATTAAAACAACTCGGAAGAACATCGGCAAGGCTCGGCCGCACTAATTTTGTGGCCGATATCATGGTCTCAATCCTATGACTACGCCCTCCACACCCCCACCCTCCACACCCGCGCCCAGTGCGTCCACGCCTGGTTCTACCGAGGCCGGTGGCGAACGCATCGACGACATCGACGTCTCCGCTGAAATGGAGGGTTCGTATCTCGAGTACGCCTACTCGGTGATCTACTCTCGAGCACTCCCGGATGCTCGGGATGGACTGAAGCCTGTCCAACGTCGAATCCTGTACCAGATGAGCGAAATGGGACTCCGACCGGAGCGCGGGCACGTGAAGTCTTCGCGAGTTGTCGGCGACGTCATGGGCAAGCTGCATCCGCACGGTGACGCCTCCATTTATGACGCGATGGTACGCCTGGCCCAAGCATTCATCCTGCGCGTGCCGCTCGTCGACGGCCACGGTAACTTCGGTTCGCTTGACGATGGGCCGGCCGCCGCTCGCTACACCGAAGCCAGACTCGCCGCTTCAGCCATGGCCATGGTCTCCGACCTCGACGAAGACGTTGTCGACTTTGTACCGAACTACGACAATCAACTCACACAGCCCGACGTGTTGCCTGCAGCATTCCCCAACCTGCTCGTGAACGGCGCCTCTGGCATCGCGGTGGGCATGGCCACGAATATGGCTCCGCACAACCTCATCGAAGTAGTCGGTGGCGCTCGCCACCTTCTTGCGCATCCGAATGCGAGCCTCGATGACCTTATGGCCTACATCCCAGGCCCCGACCTCCCAACGGGCGGAACGATCGTCGGGCTCGACGGCATCCGGGATGCGTATGAAACAGGGCGCGGGAGTTTCAAAACCCGTGCACGCGTGTCGATGGAGAGCATCACCGCACGCAAAACCGGTCTCGTTGTGACTGAACTGCCGTTCATGGTTGGCACCGAGAAGGTGATCGAGAAGATCAAAGACGGCGTGAACTCGAAGAAGCTTGCCGGAATTTCTGATGTCACGGACCTCACCGACCGCAAACACGGCCTGCGTCTCGTCATCGGCATCAAGACCGGATTCAACCCCCAAGCGGTGCTCGAACAGCTCTACAAGCACACTCCGCTCGAAGACCAGTTCAACATCAATAACGTGACGCTTGTCGACGGTGGCCCGCGCACATTAGGCCTTCGCGAACTGCTGCAGGTTTACCTTGACCACCGGATTGAGGTCACCACGCGACGCACGAAGTATCGCTTGGCGAGACGCCAAGAGCGACTTCACTTGGTCGACGGTCTGCTCATCGCCATTCTCGACATCGATGAAGTCATTCAAGTCATTAGGGCGAGCGACGACTCGGACGCTGCACGCACACGCCTGATTGATGTTTTCGACCTGAGTGAAGTGCAAGCGGAGTACATTCTGGAGCTGCGATTGCGCAGACTCACCAAATTCTCCCGCATCGAACTCGAGACCGAACGTGAAAAACTTCGCGCGGAGATCGCCGAACTTGAACACTTGCTGTCTGACCCCGCGCACATCCGCCAGTTGGTTTCCGACGAACTTGAGGCAGTGGCTGAAGAATTTGGCACACCACGCCGCACTCTGCTGACCGAGGCGAGGGCTTCCATCGCCACCGCTTCCTCACCGGGCTCCACAGGGTCAAAGACCACCCAAGTTTCTCTCGAAATTGCGGACACCCCGTGCCGGGTTCTGCTGTCGACCACGGGACGTATTATTCGCGTGGATGTGGGCGAGAGTGCAATCGACGGCCCCGTGCGCGCAATTCGACGCAGCAAGCACGATGCCATCCGGTCATCAGTGGTCACAACAAGCCGCACTGAGATTGGAGCGATCACAAATCTCGGCCGCCTTGTGCGCCTCTCCCCCGTGGATTTGCCGCAGGTCCCGGAGAATTCGATTCAACTTGCCGCCGGCGCGAAAGTAGCCGAATACCTTGCGCTCGATACCAAAAAGGAACGAGTCGTCTCGCTGGTTTCTTTGGAGTCCAATGCGCCCATTGTGCTCGGAACCAAACAGGGAACTGTGAAACGAGTTTCCCCTGGCGAATACCCGAACCGCCCCGACTTCGAAGTGATTGCGCTCAAGAGCGGCGACGAAGTGGTGGGTGCTGCGCAAGGCACTGACGGTGAAGAACTCGTCTTTGTCACCTCGGATGCACAATTGCTGCACTTCTCGGCCGGTTCGGTTCGCCCACAGGGCAGGAGCGCTGCAGGCATGTCAGGTATCCGACTCTCGTCGGGTGCCGTCGTCATCCATTTCACCTCCGTTGACCCTGGCGTTGGCGTTGTTGTCGCGACCATTTCTGCCCACAGCGGCACCATCGCCGGCACAGATCCGGGCCGGGCAAAAGTGTCGCCCTTCGGCGAGTTCCCTAGCAAGGGCCGCGGAACAGGCGGAGTTCGTTGTCACGCCCTACTCAAGGGTGAAGACTCCCTCGCACTCGCCTGGGCCGGAACCTCACCAGCACTTGCCGTGGGAGCGGATGGGTCGGTTCGAGAACTCCCAGACGCCGGGGCCAAGCGAGATGCTTCAGGCACGACCCTGGCGGGGGTCGTGGGCTCCATTGGGGTCTCTGCACAGGCTGACTAACGCCACGGGTACACAGCGGCAAGCGTCGGCACTGCAGACCTTGTAGCAATGCTGATGTACTAGTCTTCCGAGAACTATTGACGGCAAAGAGGAGGCACACAGTGAATTCCGTCCCTGATGCGGTGAGTGAGCTAAGTCGAGATGAATGTTGGAGCCTGCTCACGTCTCACGTTTTTGGAAGGATCGCGCTCCGCGCTGCCGACGAGATCGATATTTTCCCCATCAACTATCACGCGGACGGCGAAACCATCCTGTTTCGAACCGCTCCCGGCACCAAACTGTTGGAACTCACTGTTCACAACAAAGTCGCGTTTGAGATCGACGACTACACCAACGACAACGCCTGGAGCGTCGTCGTCAAAGGAATCGCACACCGGCTTGAATCGGGCGACGAAATCGAGGCGGCAGAATCTGCTCCCCTCCACCCGTGGATCCCCACACTCAAATACCGATTCGTGCGTATAACCCCCACCGACATCACCGGTAGATCCTTCCGGCCAGCAGCCGAACCTGAACGGTACTGAACTCGAGCCCGTGACTGTCGTTACACGTCAATGCGGTCGCGGCTGAGGTCAGCAGCACCGGCAATGATGAACTCCTTGCGTGGCGCGACATCATTGCCCATGAGCACCTCGAACACGTGCTCGGCATGTTCGGCATCCGGAATCTGAATCCTCCGCAACGTGCGGTAGCGCCGATCCATCGTCGTGGACGCGAGTTGGTCTGCATCCATCTCACCGAGGCCTTTGTAACGCTGAATTGGGTCTTGATACCTTTTGCCGGACTTTTTGATTGCGGCAAGCACCGACTTCAATTCCGCTTCTGAGTAGGTGTAGATCGTTTCGTTCGGCTTTGTCCCCGGGTTCATGACGACAACGCGATGTAGGGGTGGGACCGCAGCGTACACTCGCCCGTCCTTGATCATTTCGGGCATGTAGCGGTGGAAAAGTGTGAGGAGGAGAGTTCGGATGTGAGCGCCGTCGACATCTGCATCGCTCATGATGATGACTTTGCCGTACCTCGCAGTCGACAGATCGAAACTGCGACCGGAACCGGCGCCGATTACCTGGATAATCGACGCGCACTCGGCGTTCCCGAGCATGTCCGGCAGTGACGCTTTCTGCACGTTCAGAATCTTGCCCCGGATGGGCAACAGCGCTTGGTACTCGCTGTCGCGTGCAAGCTTTGCTGTGCCAAGCGCCGAGTCGCCCTCGACGATAAAAAGCTCACTGTTGGCGACATCATTGCTGCGGCAATCGACGAGCTTCGCAGGAAGAGACGAACTCTCCAACGCGTTCTTTCGGCGCTGCGTCTCTTTGTGAGCACGCGCCGAAACCCGTGCCTTCATTTCGGCGACGATCTTGTCGAGCACGAGAGCGGCCTGATTCTTGTCGTCGCGTTTCGGTGAGGAGAAACGCTCCCCCAGGCCTTTGGCGATGACATTCGCCACGATATTCCGCACCGCAGGCGTGCCAAGAACCTCCTTCGTCTGACCCTCGAACTGCGGCTCGGGGAACCGCACGGTGAGAACAGCGGTGAGCCCGGCAAGGATGTCATCCTTCTCGAGTTTGTCGCTACCTGCTTTGAGCCGACGCGCGTTCTGCTCTACCTGGGCTCGCAGGAACTTCATCAAACCCTGATCGAACCCGGCCAAGTGGGTTCCGCCCTTGGGTGTAGAAATGATGTTCACATAGCTGCGGATCTCGGTTTCGTATCCGGTGCCCCAGCGCAGCGCCACCTCGACTTCACATTCCCGTGTGAGTTCGGTCGGCACCATGTGCCCCTTGTCGTCAAGCACCGGGACTGTCTCGTTGAACGTCCCAGTTCCCGTGATGTGCCACGTAGACGTGATGGGCGCATCCTTCGCAAGAAAGTCAACGTACTCGACAATTCCGCCTGCGTACCGAAAGTGCTCGTTGACGGGCTCATCACCACGGCGATCCTCGACCCGAATACCGAGCCCCTTTACCAGGAAGGCGGTCTGCCGCGCTCTCCCCAGCAGCTCATCCGTCTGGAAGGTTGCTCCGCGGGTAAACACCTGAGGGTCCGCCCAATAGCGAACACGTGTTCCGGTGACACCTTTGGCAACCTTTCCGGCCACCCGAAGTTCGCTGCCGGAGACAAACGGGGTAAACGGTGCATCTGGTTTCGGCTCGCCAGAATCCGCAAACGTCCCCGGCTCCCCTCGGTGGAACGACATCGCCCAAGTTTTGCCGTCGCGGTCCACCTCGACATCCAGTCGTTCAGACAGTGCGTTCACGACGGATGCCCCAACACCGTGCAGCCCGCCAGACGAAGTGTAGGAACCGGTGCCGAACTTGCCCCCCGCGTGAAGTTTCGTGAGTACAACTTCAACGCCGGAAAGCCCCGTCTTCGGTTCGATGTCGACGGGAATGCCACGGGCACGATCGAGAACCTCGACGCTGCCATCCGGCCTCAGAATGACCTCGATCTCATCCCCGTGTCCGCCGAGCGCCTCGTCAACCGAGTTGTCGATGATCTCCCACAAACAATGCATGAGTCCGCGCGAGTCGGTAGAACCGATGTACATCCCTGGTCGTTTGCGAACGGCCTCCAGACCCTCCAGCACAGACAAGTGCCGTGCTGAGTAGTCAGAACTAGCCACCGAAGACCTCCGAATATCGCGGCGAAACCGACGTGCATGACCGCCGTCGAACCGCCTTTAACCCTAATGAACAGTACTGACCGCCCAGCGCTCCGACACCCCAACTCACACCCTTGCTACGCGCACAGCGAAATACCCCCCTCGTATCCGACGAAAAGCGCGCGGACATGTTTGGATAGGGATACAGACAACAGCGATAGGAGTGCAGATGTCTCAGGTCAGCGAAGGTACAACGGCCACAGCCGAACGGGACTCCTATGAGCTCACGGGTCTCGACCGTTGCGATAGTTGCGGCGCTCAGGCCTACATTCGCGTGATGATCGGTGAAAGCGAACTACTGTTCTGTGCTCACCACGGTCGTCGCCACCAGGAGAAACTCGTCGCCGTCGCCACCGACTGGCACGACGAATCGAGTCGACTCCTGGAAGACAAAACCACACTCTGAGACTGTCGATACCGGCATGACCGGACTGTTACGAGAGGCGCGGCTCTCCCGTGCGTCGCTGGAGAACAACATCTCCGTGATGGTGTTGAATCGTGACGTCGATGACGTCATCGCCGATGTTCGAGCGGATGCCTACGGCCACGGCCTCTCGATGGTCGTCGCAGCCCTCGCCGATCACGGCATCCGACGGTTTCGAGTCTCCCCCGGCATCACGCTGGCCTCAGGACTTGACGCTGTGGAAGGGCCCCGCGACTCTGAAGTGGAACTTGCGCCTTACGGTTTCTCCTCAGAGTTGGAATTAGAACACGGATCAGAGTCACTTCAGCCAGTCTTGACCTTGGTCGGCGAAGTGGTTGCAATCAAGCACGTCCCCGCGGGAAGTGCCGTCTCCTACGGCTACACGTATCGGACCGAACACGACACGGCAATCGCCCTTGTCGGTCTCGGCTACTCCGACGGAATCCCAAGGCTCGGGTCGAGTACGGCCCATGCTTCGATCTCGGGTGAACAAGCAATCATCGCCGGTCGCATCGCCATGGACCAGTTCGTTCTTGACCTTGATCGCCGTTCTGCTGCGGTAGGAGATGAGGTCACCGTGTGGGGCGACCCCCACGAGGGAGCTCCCGCGCTACGTGATTGGGCAGCAATTTCCCGGCGAATGCGGCATCACCTCACCGCGGGCCTTGGTCCGCGCGTTGCTCGCACTTGGAACGAAGGTGTCTCGTCGTGACCGCCACCGCAACCATCGATCTCCAGGCGTTCCGCCACAACGTGCGTACCCTCACCGACCTTGTTGCACCGTCAGCGGTTATGCTCGCGGTCAAAGCGGACGCCTACGGTCACGGAATGCTGCAACTCGCTCCCGTCGCACTCGACTCTGGAGCTTCCTCGCTCGCCGTACTCGAACTGCCCGCGGCCGTGACCTTGAGAGACGCCGGGGTCACCGCGCCGCTCTTTGCTTGGCTTCACGGAGCCCAAACCGACTTCTCGGCTGCGTGGCGGCACAACATTGATGTGGGGATCTCTGCTCGTTGGCAAATTGAAGCAATCGAGGCGAGCCGTCCCGAGCGCCCGGTCCGCGTTCACCTCAAAGTCGACACTGGGCTCCACCGCAACGGCGCCTCGGAAGAGGACTGGCCAGAATTGGTGCGGGCCGCGCTCAAGGCAGAAGAGACCGGCGCAGTAACTGTGCAGGCCGCCTGGTCGCACCTTGCCGACGCATCCCCCGAAGATGATGCAGAAGCCCTGGTGAGGCTTCACACCGCAATTGGTGTCGCGGAAGACATGGGAGCCCGATTCCCCGAGACACACCTTGCGGCAAGCTCTGCTGGCATCCGGATGCCCGACGCTCGCCTTGATCTAGTGCGTTTCGGCATCGCCGCGTATGGAATTTCCCCCTTTGACGATGTGGACGGCAAAGGTCTCGACCTCCTCCCCGTCATGACCTTTCGGACGACCGTGACCGACGTCGACCCAGAGCGAGGTACGGCAACGATCGGTGCCGGCTTCGGCGACGGAATGGCGGCCGCAGCATTGCCGAAGGCTGAAGTTCTCGTCGCAGGTGCCCGCCGGATGATCCGCGAGATCGACGTGGACTCGTCGACCATCGAGGCCCGCGAAGACGGCGCAGACTCCGTTGAGGTTGGCGACGAAGTAGTGATTTTTGGCACGGGCGACGCTGGTGATCCCACCGCCGAAGAATGGGCAGGATGGGCAGACAGCATCGGTGACGAGATCGTCACTCAGGTTGCGACGCGGGTACCACGAATCTATCTCGACGCGACCGACGACTAACGACCGACGCGACCCACGATCGCTTTGCGCGCGTTCGCCGCAAGCTCATCGACCGCGTTGATTCGGCTGTCTGCCGGTGGCAAGTCCACGCCTTTGAGGGTGAGCGCCGCGGCCAAAAGATCGTCAGCGAACCTTGGATTCATGGGCAGAAACGGCCCGTGAAGGTTCGTCCCAATATTCGCCCCATCGCGAACGCCATCCACGCGCGGGCCAGACACCGAGTCACGGCACGCATTGCCGAACCCTTTCGACACTGTCATCACAGCCGGGACGCTACCGAAGATCGTTGTCACAGCACCATGATTTTCGAATCCTGCGACCAGGCCGCCATCCGGTGCGGTTCCCGTGATTTCGCCGATCACGCGGTCATTCACTAACCGGGCACGGGAAGGGAAAATCCCGACCCCCTCCAACACCGTGCCGTCGGCAAGTTCAAGACTTTGGCCCAAAAGCTGCCACCCCGCAGTGATCGCGACAATGGGCACGCCCGCTGCCGAGAAGTCGCGAAGGGCGCCAGCAATAGTCATGAGGTCTGGATGCACCGTGCGTTGCGCTGCGGCCTGACCGGTGCCGATGTGCACGAGGTCTACTGACTTCGGCATGGAGTCACCGATCCCGCGAGTGAGAACTTCGGCATCCATTCCGCGCCATTCGAGTCTCCGCACGAGCGTCGCCACGTTGCCCGCGTCGCCGTTGATTCCGAGTTCGCGGGGATAGAGGTGCAAGATGCGCAAGGCCGTCACGACTCCCCCTCAAGTTCGAGGTACCCGAGCAGTTTGCGCAACTCCATCATGAGTTCGTAGTTCACGAGAGCAACTTTTGTGTCGCCGTGTGGTGCCGGCAATTTTAGGAACTCTTGCAGCGCCGGCTTCACCTCAGGGATCACCTTTCCGACGGGGATTCCCGCGTAGGCGAGCCGCGTTGCGATCTGCCAAGCCTTAGTGCCGGTGAGCACGTCAACGTGGTCAATCATCGACAGGTCCGTGTCATAGATCCAGGAAGGGTCGGGGGTGCCCTCATCTACAGCCATGAACAATTGCGCCGGTACCCGATCAAGCGCGTCGAGGTTCAGTTGCAGGCTGGGCGGGTTCTTCATCATGATGACCTCAATAGGTTCACCGTTGGCTTCGAGCGTCTCGCCGCGGCCGTAGACGGTGTCGAGGTTCGAAAATGCGGTTGCTGCCGTGCCCAGTGAGAATCGGTCGCCCAGCAGCTTGTACGCCATCGCGATAGCGCCGGCAGCGTCCGCCGCATAATGGAGGCCGCGGGCAGGTAGCGCGACCACTGCGCTCTCGCCCGCCGCGGAAATCGTCGCACTCGCGCCAAGCAC